>ERZ724520.1232-NODE-1232-length-13141-cov-5.925416_pt1 | contig 13141 bp, 9 predicted proteins | sample MGYA00376053_ERZ724520 | MGnify/ENA primary metagenome ERZ724520 (study PRJEB28724, sample SAMN07190886) | activated sludge metagenome | isolation source: activated sludge of sewage treatment plant in Hong Hong | place: USA: Christiansburg, Virginia | collected... | reverse complement strand
GGCGCCCACGCCGTCTGCCCCGAGGGCTGCCGGGGCGGGGTCGGCGTCGGGCTGGTGCGTCGGGTCGCCGGCCCCCGGCTGCGGGCCGAGGGACGCCATGGCCGAGATGTCGAAGTCCAAGGGCACCGGCGTGCGGGTGGCGGCCAACGAACGGTCCAGCAGCCGGGCGTAGTAGTCGCTCCCGCCGCGAGCGTCGAAGCGACCGGCCAACACAGCGGTCAGCTCGTGAACCCAAGCGTGCATCGGCCCGAGGGTCGGGGCGTCAGGGGAGCGCAGCCCGGTCGGCAGGTCGCTGTGGTCGAGGTTGGCCGAAAGCCCGGCGAGCACGCCCAACAGGAACCGCAACCGGAACAAGGGTGTCGATGCGCCTTCGAGCAACTCGGGGTGGTCCTCACGCAGGAAGCGCAGGGCCCGCTCGACGTGACCGCCCCGCGCCACCATCTCGAAGCCCTGTCCGCGGGCCGGCGCGTAGTCGCTGTCGGAGGTGTTCAGCGTGGCCAGGGCCCTACGGTATGCCGCGAGCGCCGGCCCGTCCGCGCCGACGTTGAGGTGGGCCAGGGCCAGAGCGTGCAGGGTTCGGGTGGGCTCCAGGTTGCAGCTCGAGTGCTGGGTCAGGCCCAGCTCGATCGCCTCCTCGAAGCGCCCGGTCTCGGTCAGGTAGTCGACCTGGTGCCCGATCCGGCACGCGGCGCAACTGTCCATGTCGTCCTTGGGCAGCGCCAGCCACGCCAGCCGCGCCGCCTCCATGCTCGGGTCGCCACTGTGCCAGGCCCAGCGGAACCGCGACCCCAGCACCGACCCGCTGCCCTTGCCGGCGAGGTCGAAGCGGCGTCTCATGTCGGCGAGGAAGGCGTCGGCCTGCTCGCGGGTGATCTCGGGGAAGTCGGGCAGATCGCCGGCGACCCATTTGAACTCCCAGAACAGGTTGTGCTCGTCGGACTCGTCGAACACTTCGGGTTGGCTGTCCCAGAGCCGCAACAACCGGGCGAAGGCGACGAACGATCGGTGCCCCTGACCGGTGAAGCTGTAGGCCTCGACGAGATCCAGCAACGCCTCGGCCAGACGCTCCTGAGGGCCTTCGGCATCGATGCGCCGGACGATGACCTCCGCGGCGGCGGTGCGGGCGCTGCCGTAGGGCATGGCCCGGATCTCGCGGAGTTCGCGCCGGACCTCGGCGTCGCTTGGTGCCATCTGAGGTGTCCTCTCGGGCGTGGTCAGTGCAGACGTGGTCAGGGCAGACGTGGTCAGTGCGGCGGGGTGTAGGTCAGTCGTGGTCGAGGGATCGGGCCAGCAGCACGCTCAGCGCGTCGTGCAGGCCGGCCACCTCGCTCGATCGAAGACCTTCGCCGGCGAGCATGACGGCCGAGAGATAGAGCGAGCGCAGTCCCGCGGCGAACACGATGGTCTCTGGTGCCGCAAGCAGTTGCCGCACGACGGGGGCCGAGTCGTTGAGCACGAGGCTGCGCGTCCGCGTCGAGGTGTCGGTCTCGAAGGAGTCGAGGAGCCCGCCCCAGAGGCCCGGCGTGGCCTCCCGCTCACGGGCCAGGGCCCGTCGATGCTCGCCGTCAGGGTCGCGCAGCAGCACGGCGGGCAGCGAATCGGGGTCGAACGTGCGCACGAGGACGTGACAGTCCTCGTCCTCGAGGACCTTTTCAGCCATCGACAGGGCCTGGGCGAGCTGCCCGGCGCGGTCGGTTGCCACCGGTGTCAGGACCTGGGTGACGTCCTCGCTCGACAACTCGCGGACCGCCCAGCCTGGGCGCCGCCCGAGTCGGGTCAGCAGGTCGCTGTCGTAGACGTAGCCCGCGTTGACGACGACCAGGCCCTGGGCGCGGGCGACCGCAGCGACCCGTCGGAACGCCTCGGTCGTTGACGTGAACACGATCTCGCCGTCCTCCGCGACGTCGCGCAAGGTTCGTGCGCCATCGGTGGTCTCGAACGGCAGGACCCGGGCGGCGAGGTCGAGCATCTCGTCGTCGGTCAGGGCGAGCGAGCGCAGGGCCAGATGGTGGGTCTCGACGAACCGCCGTGACAGGGTCGAGGGCGTCGTCAGAGTGGCGGTGGCCCACTCCTTGAGTTGCGCCCCCAAGGCGTCACGGGTCGCCAGGAGGATCTCGTCGTCGTGGATCTGTTCGCGGGACGCGGTGGGGGAGAGCGCGTCCGAGTCGAGGACCGCCCGGGTGAAGAAGGCCCAGTCGGGCAGGACGCCGTCGACGCGCGCCCCGACGAGCATCCGCTTGCTGTAGACGCGGTGCCGTCCCGAGCCCGGCGTCACGGCTTGGGGGAGGATGAACGCCACCCCGGACACGCCGGCGAGGGGGACGCTCAGGTCGATGTGTCCCAGCGGGGTGAAGCCCAGGACGCGTTCGCAGTATGCCGTCAGCGCCCGCGAGCGGGCCTCCGCCGACGGGTGGCGGGCCTGCCACGGGAGGACCGGGTCGGTGATCCGCCGCCACGTGGGATCCGAGCCCTCCACCGGCACGCGGACGGCGACATCGAAGGGCAGCAGCGAGCCGTAGTCCGTGGCCAGAGCGACGACGGTGGAGGTTTCGAGCCAATGCTCGCTGCCGCGTCGAGCCCACAGCCGGACGGTGGTGCCCACTGCCGTCGCGTCCGCGGACGGCCCCGGCGGCAGGTCCGACACCTCGAAGGTGCCGTCGCTGCGCCCCACCCAGACGGTGGGGACGGTGCCGGGTCGGGCCGACCGGGACGTGACCTCGATGCGGTCGGCGACCATGAACGCCGCGAGCATGCCGATCCCGAACTGGCCGAGGTAGTGCGCCACCCCCAGGCCGTGCGGATCCCGTTTCGAGGAGCGGCCGATCGTCGCGAGCAACTCGGTGGCTTCGTCGGAGGTGAGTCCGACCCCGCTGTCGGTGACCACGAGAACCGTCGCTCCGTCGGCCTCGGTGTCCGAGGTGAGCCGGATCGTTGCCGGGGCTGCGGGATCCTCGGCCAACCTCGCGGTCACGGCGTCGACGGCGTTCTGCAGCAACTCCCTCAGGTAGACATGCGGACCCGAGTAGAGGTGGTGGGACAGCAGGTCGACCATGCCACCCAGGTCGACCCGGAAGCGCTGCGACATCAGGCTCCGTGCGCCGCAGCGCCGGAGCGGGCGGCCGTCGGCGTCATTCCGCGGCGGCAGCCGCAGCCGCCTCGGGGAAGGCCTCGTTGAGCCGTTCCCAGAGCTGACAGCTCGTGGCGATCCCCGTGTTGACGTGCAGGTTGAGCTGCTCGTCGGTCAGCCCGTGCTCGTAGTCCAAGGTGTGCTCAGAGATCACCCGGAGCTGGCCCTCGTCGTTGATCCGGGCATAGACCTTGGGGAACAGCCGGTCGCAGTTCCATTCGTTGACGACGTCGAGGGCCTGCGGCAGGTCGTCCGGGCTGAGCTTGCCGTCCCAGATCCCTCGAACCTGCAGGATCTCGGCCTGGTTGCCGTAGGTGAAGAACCAAATGACCCCGTGATCCCAGCCGCTGCCGATGTCACCGTCGGAGTCGACGTGATACGACCAACTGCTGGCTTCGAGGGTTGCTTTGATGCGCTCCTTGGTCAATGGCGCCAGTTCTGGTGTCGGTTCAAGTTTGGCGTTGTTGAAGAAGCCCATCGATGTGCCCTTTCCTGCCCCCGAGTGTGCCGCGCGGATGCCCCGCCGGAGAGACCACCCTTCCGCGCGCTCCTTCCGGTTGTCAACCGGGTGCGGCAGCCGCGGCGCCGCCCTCGCTGGCCTTCAGCTGAGCCGGTCGAGATCGGCCTGGCACGACGCCTCGAACGCGCCCAATTCGGCTAGCGATTCGTCGATGTCCCGACGGCGTTCCTCAAGGTCGACCCGCCGTTTGCGCGCCTGGGCGATGGCGTATTCCAACTGGCTGGTCTTGCCGCGCGGCGCGTCGTAGAGGTCGATGATCGTGCGAATCTCCTCGAGCGGGAAGCCCAGCCGCTTGCCGCGCAGGATGAGCGCCAGCCGGGTCCGGTCGCGGCGGCGGAAGACCCGCCGGGTGCCATGTCGCTCGGGGGCGATGAGGCCGATGTCCTCGTAGTGCCGCACCGTCCGATGGGTGACCCCGAACTCGGCCGCCACCTGTGCGATAGACCACGTCCGCTCGCCGTCCCGTCCGCTTGCCATGGGGGTCAGCATGCTTTACGTTGACGTTAACGTCAACTAGGGATGGCGGTATGCCGCGTCCCCGCCAACGCCACGCCCGTCACCGACGCTGCGGGTTGCGGCACGGAAGTGAGGCAGCCATGTTCGAGCTGAGCGCCGACCACGAGGAGTTCCGGGCTCTAGTGCGGGAGTTCGCCGAGGCCGAGATCGAGCCCCGGGTCGCCCAGTGGGACAAGGACTCGCACTTCCCCGCTGAGCTCATCCCCAAACTCGGTGAGCTCGGCCTGTTCGGCCTGGTGGTGCCGGAGGAGTTCGGCGGCACCCGCCGCCCCGAGGGCGCCGGCCCCGAGGTCAGCGGCGGCGACTTCACCATGCTGTGCGTCGCGATCGAGGAACTCGGCCGGGTCGATCAAGCCATCGGCATCACCCTCGAAGCCGGGGTCGGGCTCGGCATCAACCCGATCCTCAACTACGGCACCCCTGAGCAGAAGGCCCACTGGTTGCCCGACCTTGCCGCCGGACGGGCCCTCGCCGGGTTCGGCCTCACCGAGCCGGACGCCGGCTCGGACGCGGGCGGCACGAAGACCAAGGCGACCCTCGCCGACGGCATCTGGACGGTTAACGGGGCCAAGTCGTTCATCACCAACTCCGGCTCGCCGATCACTTCGGTCGTCAGCGTCACGGCCCGCACCGGCACCCGCAACGACGGGACGCCCGAGATCAGCGCGATCATGATCCCTTCCGGCACAAAGGGATTCGATATCGCTCCGCCCTACCACAAGCTTGGGTGGCACATCTCCGACACCCACGGCCTGTCCTTCCAGGACGTGCAGGTGCCCGAGGCCAACCTGCTCGGTCAGCGGGGCAAGGGCTTCGCGCAGTTCCTCGCCACCCTCGATGACGGACGGATTGCCATCGCCGCCCTCGCGACGGGTTGCACGCAGCGGATGCTTGAGGAGGCCACGGCATACAGCAAGACGCGGTTGGCCTTCGGCAAGCCGATCGGGACCTACCAGGGCGTGGCCTTCCAGGTCTCCGACCTCGCGGTCCTGGCCGAGACGAGCCGCCTGCTGACCTACAAGGCGGCCTGGCTCAAAGACGAGATGGACGCCGGGCGACGCACCATGCAAGAGGTCAAGCAGGCCGCGTCCATCGCGAAGCTCTACACGAGCGAGGCGGCGGTCACCGCGACTCGGATCGCCACACAGGTGTTCGGCGGCAACGGCTTCATGGAGGAATACCCGGTGGCGCGGTTCTATCGCGACGCCAAGATCCTCGAGATCGGCGAGGGCACCTCGGAGGTCCAGCGGATGCTCATCGCCCGAGGTCTCGGTCTGCCCGCCTGAGGATCAGCGCACGTCACGTCACCGACGCGTTCCCCCTGGGAGAGGATGAGGTATGCCGCCGAGCACCGACCCGACAGAAGCCCCCTTCGCCGGTCCGTCCGCGTCCGAGGGTGGCGACCCTCGGGTCGACAGCGTCCGGGAGCGGTTCGCGGCGGCATACCTGGCGACCTCCGCCCCCCTCACCGAGAGCCTCGGGGCCAAGCTCGTACAACAGAACAAGCTCTACGTCCGCGACCGGATCGCGCTGCTGTTCGATGACGGGTCCTTCGTCGAGGACGGGCGCTATGCCAACGCCCTCGCCGGCGACCTACCTGCCGACGGCGTCGTCACTGGTCGGGGGACGGTCGACGGGCGCCCCGCGATCGTCATCGCCAACGACCCGACCGTCAAGGCCGGCTCGTGGGGAGCCCGGACCGTCGAGAAGATCGTCCGCGCCACCGAGATGGCGATGCGCGAGGAGTTGCCGGTCTTCTGGTTCGTCGACTCGGCCGGTGCCCGGATCACCGACCAGGTCGAGATGTTCCCCGGGCGGCGCGGCGCCGGCCGGATCTTCCACAACCAGGTGGCGCTGTCCGGCAAGGTGCCCCAGATCTGCTGCCTGTTCGGCCCCTCAGCCGCGGGTGGGGCCTACATCCCGAGCTTCTGCGACCTCATCATCATGGTCGAGGGCAACGCCTCGATGTATCTCGGCAGCCCTCGGATGGCCGAGATGGTCGTCGGTGAGAAGGTCACCCTCGAGGAGATGGGCGGCGCGCGGATGCACTGCACCGTCTCGGGCGTGGGCGATCTGCTGGCACACGACGACCAGGAGGCCATCGAGCTGGCCAAGCTCTACTTCTCCTACGTCCCCGGCTGTTGGCGCGAACGCCCGCCCACCTACACCCCGGAGGAGCCCTCGGAGCCGCTCACGCGGCATACCGTGCCTGAGCGGGAGAGCCAGCCGTTCGACATCCACACGGTCATCGACGGGCTCGTCGACGCCGACTCGTTCTACCCGATCAAGCCGCTCTTCGCTGCCGAGCTGGTGGTCGGCTTCGGTCGGATGAACGGCGAGACCGTCGGCATCGTGGCCAACAACTCCGCCGTCAAGGGCGGCGTGCTGTTCACCGACAGCGCTGACAAGGCCACCCGGTTCATCTGGTTGTGCGACGCCTTCAACGTGCCGCTCCTCTATCTCGCCGACGTCCCAGGCTTCATGATCGGCTCCGAGGTCGAGCGCGGCGGGATCATCCGTCATGGCGCCAAGATGGTGTCGGCCGTCTCCGAGGCGACAGTGCCGCAGTTCTGCATCGTCGTCCGAAAGGCTTATGGCGCAGGGCTTTACGCCATGGGCGGGCCTGGTTTCGCCCCCGATGCCACCCTTGCATTGCCCACAGCCAAGATCGCCGTCATGGGGCCGGAGGCGGCCGTCAACGCCGTCTACGCCAACAAGATCGCCAGCATCGCCGACCCCGACGAGCGGGCCGCCTACATCGCGGAGCGACGGGCCGAATACGAGGAGGACGTCGACCTCGAACGCCTGGCCGCCGACCTCGTCGTCGACGGGGTCATCGAGGCCGATGCCCTGCGCGAGGAGTTGCTCCACCGGCTGCGCTACGCCTCCCGACGGGATCGGCACTTCAGCGAACGCCGCCGTTCCGTCCCGCCTGTCTGAGGTCGGTCGCCCGGGCGGTGACCGGCGGCGGCATACCCCTCTACCATTGCCCACCATGGGACCAGGGTGGGGCGCGCGAGTGGCTGGCGCCTTCACGGCACCGATCCCGCCTGAGGAGGCCGTGCCGCGCACCGCGGACGCTCCCGGGACGCCGTGGTGGCGCCGCTTTCCCCTGTGGTTCCCACTCGCGGTGTATGCCGTGACCCGGCTCATCGACGCCGTCTACTTCGCGATCATGCAGCGCTCGCAGATCCCGATGGTGCCGGGCAACGGCGCCGCGCGGGTCATCTTCCCCACGCCTGCCGCGCCGGGGTACTGGCCGCTCATGGCCAACTGGGACGGGCAGTGGTACCACGAGATCGCCGAGTTGGGGTATCCCGACCCGATCCCCACCGATCCGGTCACCGGCAAGGTCGTGCAGAACCCGTGGGCCTTCTACCCGATGTTCCCCATGCTCTCCCGGCTCGTCATGCGGGCGACCGGGGCGAACTTCTACGTCGCTGGCGCCCTGTTGTCGACGGTCGTCGGCGCGATCGCCGTCGTGCTGATGTTCCGTCTCGTCGACCGTGCCGCGGGCCGTTGGTCGGCGATCGTCGCGACCGTCGCGACGTCGACGTGGGTCGCGGCACCGGTCCTGCAGACCGACTACTCCGAGGCCTGCGCTCTGCTAGTCATCGTCCTGCTGCTCACGGCCTTGCGCGGTCGGCGCTACTGGTGGGTGCTCGTCCTCCTCGTGGCGCTGGCGCTCACCCGCAACCTCGTCCTCATCTCGGCGCCTCCGCTCATCGCTCATACGGCGGTGCGTTGGCAGCGGCGCGACGCCGACCCGTTCCCGGTGCGGCAACGCGTCGGGCTTGTTGTGCTCACCCTGCTCTCGGGTGCCCTGACCTTCCTCTGGCCCACGATCGTCCGCCTCGTCACCGGTGACAAGGACGGCTACGCCAAGACGATGGGCGCCTGGGGGGTCGACGCGTTCGAGATCAAGCTGCACACCTGGGTCGACTACATCTACTACGACTACGGCTACCTCGGGTGGGCCGCGTGCCTTGCGGGCATCGGGTGGTTCGCGTGGAAGATGCTCTCGGTCGACACCGCGCGGTGGGGCCCCGAGCTGTGGGGCTGGGCGGGGGCCTACCCGGCATACATGGTGTTGGTCACCGGGATCGGGCCGTCCCGGATCCGCTACGCGCTGTTGGCCTGGCCGGTGTTCCTCCTGCTTGCCTGGATCCTCAACCGCCCGCTGCTGCGGCCACGGCGAGCGTGGTGGCTCACGGCATACGCGCTCGCGCTTGTGGCCCTGCAGGGCTGGTGGGTGTGGAACTACTGGGTGATCCTCGGCCTCTACCCGGACGTGCAGTTCCCCTGAGCGCCCCTCTGTCCGTCAGGAGGGACTGGCGAGACCGAGCCAGGGAGGCCAACTATGCCCGTCACCGACGGACCGAACCTGCCAGATGAGAGAAGTCCTGGAGGGCGTGCGCCGCAGGATGCGGACGCAGGGACAGGGGCCCAGCCGCCTGCGCCCCCGCCCCCTCGCCCGGCTCCGGTCGCTCAAAGCCTCGTCGGCCGTGGCCTCGGACTCGGCCGGGGCGCAGTGTCGGAAGCCGCGCCCCATCTGGCACGGGGGCTGCGGGGGCTCCGAGGCGCTGCCGTCAAGGGCCGAGAGCTCGGGGCGGCAGGGGTTCGAGCTGCGACGCCTGTGGCGGCTCAAGGATTGTCATCGGCTCAGGCCAAAGCGAAGTCGGCCGGCCCAGCGCTCGCCCGTGGCAAGGATGCGGTCAAAGGAGTGGTCGACACCTCGCTCGCTCACGGCGCCGACGGGATCCTGCGCAGCATCGAGTTCGCGGCCGAACCGGTTCGAGTTAACCGGGCGGGCAAGCCTCGCCCTCCGCGGGCAGTCATCTGGGCGCTCAGTCTCATCGGCGCGGCCGCAGTCGCCGGTGCGTCAGCAACGATCTACTGGTCTGGGGCCGGGCTGCCGATTGCAAACGCCTCGCTGAGCATGGTGGTCTCCGTCGCCGACGAGAGGGCCGGAGGGGTCGTCCAGAAAGCCGCGTTTGTGGCCGCTGCGGTTGGCGTCGCGAGCTACCTCTTGGTCATCCTGGGCCTCAGCCGTCGATCCACATGGGCCAGAAGAGTGGCTACGTTGTTCGCGGTGATTGGGGGACTGGGTATCTTCACGGTGAGCTACGCGGCCGCCTCAGCTCTGGGCCTGATCGGAGTCGCACTCCTGTGGCTGCCAGCATCATCAGCGTGGTTCCGGGCCCAGCCCATCCCGGTTGTGCCAGCTCCACAGGACCAGGCCCCTTAGGGACTGCTGAAGTCTTCCTGCGCGCGTCGAGCGTCAGCGCTGGTGGACGGTGACGACGTCGAACCAGTTGACCCCGATGTCGATGAGCAACTCGCGCAGCAGCGGCAGCGAGATCCCGACGACGTTGTGGTGGTCACCCTCCAGACCGGTGACGAACGGGCCGCCGAGCCCGTCGATGGTGAAGGCTCCGGCCACCCGCAGCGGCTCGCCCGTGGCGACGTAGGCGTCGATCTCCTCGTCGGTGAGTTTCGCGAAGTAGACCTTGGTCGATGCGGTCGCCCCCAGGGTGGCTTGGCTGCCGCCCCGCTCGACGGGACGCTGGTCAACGAGCCAATGACCGGTGTGCAGCACCCCGTGCCGCCCACGCATCCGGCGCCACCTGGCCCTCGCCTCGTCGGCATCGGCGGGTTTGCCGTGCATTTGTCCGTCGAATTCGAGGACCGAGTCGCATCCCAGCACGAGGTCACCCACGCGCTCACCGAAGGCGACCGCCTCGGCCTTGGCGCGGGCAAGGACGAGCGCGACCTGCGCGGGCTCCAAGGGGCCGTAGCGCTCGAGCGCCTCGGCCACAGCGGCGTCCTCGTCGACGTCACTCACGACGACGGTCGGCTCCACACCCGCATGTTGCAGGGTGTTCAACCGGGCGGGGGAGGCGGACGCGAGCACGAGTCGAAAGCGGGCTGTGGTCACCACGTCAATGTATGCCGCGCCGTCAAGCCCGTGGGAGGGGCGGGCAGGCGGAATGCCGGTGTGGGGCAAAGCGGGGGGCGCGGACGCTGGGGGCGTTCGAACGATCCGGAGTGCTCCCGTCCCTTGCGGCTCGCCTCAGCTCAGCCACACGACGTCTCAGCCGAGCAACTCGTCGACGTAGCACCAGCGCCAGCCCTCGCCGGGCTCGATGCTGCGCATCACCGGATGAGCCGTCTGACGATGGTGGGCAGTGGCGTGCCGACCCGTCGAGGAGTCGCAGCAGCCGACGTTGCCGCAGGTCAGGCACAGCCGCAGGTGGACCCAGGTGGTGCCGTCGCGCAGGCAGTCAGCGCAGCCGTCCGGCGTGACCGGCTCGATGCCGACGGGGGCCTCCCGCAGGTGCAGGCAGTCGCCCTTGCTCGACTCGGGAGTGAGCACGAGCCGCTCCCGCAGGGCGCCCTGTCGCTCGGAGACGGACGTGACGACCGACTCCTCGACGTCGAGGCTGGCCAGCACCGCTGCGAGTACCTCATGGTCGATGGTGCCGAGGTCGCGCAGGCGGAGGACCTCGGTGCGCTCAGCCTGCAACATGGCTGTCCGCGCCCGCCGGTAACTCTCGCTGGGGGTCTCGACCATGGCTCCACCCGAGCCGTCGGGACGTTCTGTCCCGGACGGCGCACCCAACTGCTCCCAGACGGCATGCACCCGGCGCTCGGCCATCGTGCGTAACTGGTCGACCAACCCGTCGGGAAGCGGCGGCTCGGTCGGGGCGGCCAGCCGGTCCAACTCGCGCAGCCCAGCAGTGACTGCGCTGCGCATCACCGTGGCGGTCTGCAGGACGTCCTCACGGGGGTCCGGGCCGTGGACGTCGAGGCGACGAGCCACCCAGGGCAACGACGACCCTTGGACGAGGAGGGTTCCTGCGACCACGACGAGGGCGGCCAGCACGAAGGCGTCCCGGTCGGGCACCCCCACGGGCAGGGTGAAGGCGGCCGCGAGGGTCACGACGCCGCGCATGCCCGCCCACGACACGATCACCGATGAGCGGAGCTGATCGCGGCGGTCCTGCGGATCACCCATCAGAAAGCGCAGCGGGATCACCCAGAGCGGTCGCAGCACCACCACCGCAGCCAGGACGACGAGCGACATGAGCAGGGCGCGGCTCACCCCAGCAGGTGTCGCCGTGATCCGTTCGATGATCCCCTTGGCCTGCAGCCCGATGAGCAGGAAGACGCCGTTCTCCAGGATGAACTGGGCTGTCGCCCAATTGATCCGGTCGGCCACTCGCGAGGTGGCCGACTGGATGACCGGGGCCCGGTGGCCGAGGAGCACACCGGCGACGACTACGGCCAGCACGCCGGACGCGTGCAACTCCTCGGCGGGGAGATAGGCCAGCCACGGTGCGAGGAAGGAGATCGCCGTTCCACTGATCGGGTCAGTGACCCGGCGGCGCACCCAGGTGAGCACCTGCGCGACGACGAGCCCGATCCCCACGCCACCGATGCTGGTCCAGGCGACTTGCCCGACCACCGCACCGACGCTCAACGCGCTGCCGAGTGCCAGGATCCCGAGTCGCACGAGGACCAGCGCCGTCGCGTCGTTGAAGAGCGACTCGCCCTCAAGGACGGTGACGATCCGCCGGGGCAGCCCGATCCGGCGGCCCACGGCCGTTGCCGCCACCGCGTCTGGGGGAGCGACGACCCCGCCGACGGCAATGCCGAGCGGCAGCGGCACATCGAAGAGCCACCAGAGGGCCAGCCCCACGCCGATGGCGGTGAAGGCCACGAGGGCGACCGAGAGCATCCCGATGTTGCGCCTGTTCGCTCCGAGGTCAACCAGTGAGGTCTTGACGGACGCGGCATACAACAGCGGGGGCAGCAACCCCACGAGGACCAGCTCCGGCGACACGACGAGCGGAGGGACAAACGGAAGGAAGCTCGCGCCGACGCCGGCAATCGTCAGCAGCAGGGGTGCTGACACGTCTAGGCGCCGCGCGAGCTCCGTCACCGTGAGCACGGTGGCGACCAACGCGACCACAGCGATGGCAAGGGTCACGGGGCGAATCCTTCACACGCTCGGGTATGCCGCCCGGCCGGCGACGGGGGTCAGCCTAGGTTGCCCAGGACCGCGTCACGCAAGGTGTCGAGGCTGACGCCGCCCAGGTCGAGGGCTTTGCGGTGGAAGGCCTTGACGTCGAAGTCCGCACCGTCGCGCTCGCGCACCTGCTCGCGCAGCGACAGCCACAGTCGCTCACCGATCTTGTAGGACGGCGCCTGCCCCGGCCAGCCGAGGTAGCGGTCCAACTCGAAACGCAGTTTGCCCTCTGACTCGTGGGCGTGGGCAGTGAGGAAGGCCCAGGCCTTGTCATAGGTCCATTCGCCGCCGCCGACCTCCGCGGGTGCCTCGAAGCCGCAGTGCACGCCGATGTCGATGACGACCCGCGCCGCACGCAGCGACTGCGCGTCCAGCCACCCCATCCGGTTGCCGGGGTCGTCGAGGTAGCCGAGCTCAGACATGAGCCGCTCGGCATACAGGGCCCAACCTTCGCCGTGCCCCGAGGTCCACGACGCGAGGCGTCGCCAGGTGTTGAGCAACTCGCGGCGGAAGACCGTCTGGGCGACCTGCAGGTGATGCCCGGGAACGCCCTCGTGGTAGACGGTCGTCAACTCGCTCCACGTGTAGAACCTCGACTCGCCCTTTGGCACCGACCACCACATCCGCCCGGGACGGGTGAAGTCGTCCGAGGGCCCCGTGTAGTAGATGCCGCCGGTCTGGGTCGGCGCGATGCGGCACTCGATCGTGCGCACCGGGCCGGGGATGTCGAAGTGGACGTCCGCGAGGTTGGTGATGACCTCGTCGGCCTTCCCCTGCATCCAGGTGCGCAGCGCGTCGGTGCCTTCGAGGAGGTAGGCGGGGTCGGCGCTGAGGACCTCGATGGCCTCCTCGATGGTGGCGCCGGGCTTGATCTGCTCGGCACCCTCCTGCATCTGGGCCGTGATCCGGGCCAATTCCTCCTCGCCCCACCGGTAGGTCTCCTCGA
>ERZ724520.1231-NODE-1231-length-13147-cov-12.839444_pt1 | contig 13147 bp, 12 predicted proteins | sample MGYA00376053_ERZ724520 | MGnify/ENA primary metagenome ERZ724520 (study PRJEB28724, sample SAMN07190886) | activated sludge metagenome | isolation source: activated sludge of sewage treatment plant in Hong Hong | place: USA: Christiansburg, Virginia | collected... | reverse complement strand
ATGTCGATTGGTGAAGCCAAGGCACGTCGCGCTAAAAAGGAAATGGTTGAGGCCAACCTGCGTCTCGTTATTTCCATCGCCAAGAAGTACACCAATCGTGGCCTGCAATTCCTCGATTTGATTCAGGAAGGTAACATCGGCTTGATGAAGGCCGTGGACAAGTTTGAATACCGTCGCGGTTATAAGTTCTCGACCTACGCCACTTGGTGGATTCGTCAGGCCATCACGCGCTCCATCGCGGATCAGGCCCGTACTATCCGTATCCCGGTGCACATGATCGAAACGATTAATAAGCTCAATCGTGTTTCGCGTCAGATGCTGCAGGAAATGGGCCGCGAACCGACACCGGAAGAACTGGGCATCCGTTTGGACATGCCAGAAGACAAGGTGCGCAAGGTTCTCAAGATTGCCAAGGAACCTATCTCGATGGAAACACCCATCGGCGATGATGAAGATTCCCATCTTGGCGACTTTATCGAGGACAGCACCATGGTGTCCCCGATTGAGGCCGCCACGGCAGAAGGCCTGCGCGAAGCAACCCGCGAAGTGCTGGCCAACCTGACCGCCCGCGAAGCCAAGGTGCTGCGTATGCGTTTTGGTATCGACATGAACACGGACCACACACTGGAAGAAGTCGGCAAGCAATTCGACGTTACCCGTGAGCGTATCCGTCAGATCGAAGCCAAGGCACTGCGTAAGCTGCGCCACCCGTCGCGTTCGGAGCATTTGCGCTCCTTCCTCGACAGCGAGTGATCAGCTCACCCCTAAAAACGCCCCGATAATCGGGGCGTTTTTATTTTGGCAGTTCTTATTTCAGGCAGAGTCGTTATAATCGTCGCCCTATTGGAAGGGCCTGTAGCTCAGTTGGTTAGAGCAGAGGACTCATAATCCTTTGGTCGACGGTTCAAGTCCGTCCGGGCCCACCAATTTAATCAGTAACTTGCAAAAAATCCTCCGCGCAAAAAGGCACTAGCCTCAATTCGTTAGATGCCTTCACTAAGCGAGCTTACTATTCTCGTCAATCGGCAGACGCCATTCTCATTTCAATAAATCCCATTGATCCGCCTCATGTCTCAGCGCCCAAGCATTGGCTGCTTTATTAATAGCAGAATAGACCAAGCAAATTGATAGCACCATTCAAACTATAAAGCACAGGCTCCGTTCAGTTTGGCCCGCGGTAGGCATTGCGAATACTACGGTCGGACACCCAGCGGCTGATGCCTGGGAAGTGACGAATGCCAAATGTCATCAACCGTGTTTGCCTCCCTGGAATAATCAAAAAAGAGCCTAGGCCAAGACCTGCTATAACCCCGTCCACTACTGTGTCGACATCAAGCTTGGGGATAGTCTGAGCGTGGGCCTGATTTTCTGGAGTGCGTGACTGGTCAAGTGCATCAACCATTGGCGAATCAAACTCGGGAGGGCAAACAACCTGTACTTTAATGCCTTGTGGCTTCATTTCCGCCCGCAGCGACTCAGAAAAACCAAGTAAGGCATACTTGGAGCTGCAATACGCGGAATAGCCAAATACCCCCGTCAATGCGGCTACCGAAGCAATATTCACAATATGGCCTCGACCTGATTTTTTCAGGTGTGGCAGTGCTGCGCGAGTAGCACGAACTGCACCAAAAAAATTGATGTCCAGCGTTTGGCGGTAATCTTGCTCTGTCAGCTTTTCAATATAGCCCTCGCGCAAAATGCCTGCTGAGTTTATCAACAGGTCCAAACCACCCATTGCCTCTACCACACGGTTAATATCCATCTCTATGTTTGGGCCGCTGACATCACTTACTTGTATACCAACACGCCCCCCTGGCACCTGCTTATTCAGTTGGTCCACTGCGGCCGCGAGCTTAAGGGGATCGCGGGCGAGCAGCGTTACATAGTCACCTTGACGAAGAAAAGGAGTGGCCAGGGCAAGGCCTAGGCCGGAGGAGCCACCAGTGATGAGCACACGACGGGGATTAGTCATGAGTTATTTCCTTTTGTGGAAAACGCGATGCAAACCGCTCGGCAAATGCGGCAATGGTGAGACTGGGATTGACACCAACATTAGCGGGAATGGCTGCACCATCCACCACATAGAGTCCTGGACACTCAAAGACCTCATGATTGATATTGATCACGCCTTCTGCTGAGTTTGCGCCCATCACCGCACCACCCAGAATATGAGCGGTCACCGACATATTACCGATGCTCTCCACAATCATATTTTGGGGGATTCCCCCACTTACTTCGGCTACCGCGCGCGCCGCTGCATTGGCCTGTGGAAGGAACGACGGCGTACGTCCACCTTTACCAAGCCTTGATCTAAGCCCGTAGCGGAATCCCCTGAATATGGTCCGGCCATAACAAAAATCAAGCTCGTTGTCGGCGGCCTGCATAACGGTGAGATATGTTGTGCGCTTATACCAGTTGCGCGCAAAGTAAACATGCAACGCATCAATAGGCTGCGTGAAATAAGCGAGTAGAGTACGCAATGCACGGCGGAGAGGCTGAGGATCGTCTACCATTGGCACCATGTAGAATTTCATCATGCCATAGCTTGGCGGCAACCTGTTTTGTGTGAGATGTGTTTCTTCATCGGCATAAAAGTGCGTGGATATAGACGCACCTTTTGTCACATCAACATCGGGATCACGCGCCATTATCCCTACTAGCGCCTCACTATTGGTTCGCACACGCTTCCCAAGCATCGTCGATACATTTGGTAGCGTTCGATAGCGGTCGCGCGAAGCGAACATAATTTCCTGAGAGCCCAGTGCCCCTGCAGAAAGAATTACTTGTCGAGCACGCATGGGCGCATAAGTAATATTACTATCCCAAGGATGTTGCAGATGTAGCCAGTACCCGCCATCAGAGGCAGGCTCCACATGAGTAACCTTACGCTCAGGAAGTATTTCGACTCCCTTCTTTTCCGCAAAATAAAGGTAATTTTTATCTAGAGAGTTCTTTGCACCGATCGTACAGCCAGTAAAGCATCGTCCGCATTGAGTGCAACCTTGGCGGTCTGGGCCATTTCCAGAAAAGAATGGATCAGGCGATATCTTATTTGGGTTGCCAAAGAAGATACCCTGTGGCACTGATCCAAAAGTATCAGCCACTCCCATTTTTTCAGCTGCTTTCTGTAGCCACTCATCTTGAATGCCGCGATAGGGATTATCACTGATACCAAGCATTCGCCGAGCCTCTTCATAGTGCGGCGCCAGTTCTTGCTGCCAGTCTTGATTAAGATGCGCCCATGCAGGGTCACGGTAGAATTTTTCTTTCGGTTGCAGTAAGACCGCACCATAAACATTGCTGCCTCCCCCAACACCAATACCGCGCAGCAATGCAACATGCTGAAATATTTCCTGGGCAAAGAAGCCCTTGAGCCCTAATTTAGGCATCCAGGCTAATGCCTTCTGGCTGGTGGCTGCCTTTTCGAAATCATCCTTCGTCAGGCGTCGCCCCATCTCCAAAATCGCAACTTTCCAGCCCTTCTCAGCCAGGCGCAGCGCGCTAACGCTGCCACCGAAACCTGAACCAACAATAATAACGTCATAGTCAAACGAATTGATCATGACTCACGTACCAGTAGGAAGGGAAAACAAAAATGGCGAAGTACTGGGATATCGACAATGGTAATACCGAGTAGTGTGCGGTCATCAACAGCACGAATCTCATCCCGCACCCAGCACCAAGGAATAGGGGCTTCTGCACCGTAACGCAACGCAACGCCAAGCTTACCATCAATCATGGAGATGCCTTCCTCTACTGTCATTACAAGGGCTTCAACAAAATCGTTATTCTTGCGCAATATATTGGTCGCAGAGACAGGAGTCAGGAACTTCTTGCCTTGCCAGTATGGCAACCCCGCGACATGCACACTCGGAAAACCACTGATACGGTACCAAGCTGGCCCAATAAAACTGGCACGAAAAAAACCATCGCGCATTGCTTGTTCAGGTACAGGTAATGAAGCAAATAGTTTTTTCAGCTCTCGAATTGATGCAGTGTGGTACGAAGGCTTCATATACTGTTCTCCAGAAGAGTGACTCAAGTGTTATCGAGCCCGATGCGCCAGTCACGCGCCAAGCCCAAGGCATTTCCCCAGTCGGCTTCTGCACCAAGCAGAGCAAGTGCCATACGAAACATGACAGATCGGGTTTCATTCCAACTGGCTTCATTGCCAATAGTATTCAGGTGATAGCGGTAGCCCAGAAACTCTATGCCATGCAGAAAAGTCTCTATACGCAATGCGCTTGGGCGCTTACGCCCCATCAATTCAACAATTAAGGCTATTTGTTCTGAAAGTATGACAAGGGTGCGTTGACGATACCTGCCAACAGGAGAGTGCTGATCATTGAGCTCTGCAAAAAAGGGCCGCAAAAAATCCCCCAAGTCTGCCCCCCACTGTCGCCATGCTTCTAGTGCACTCTCAACTTTGGCCATAGGCTCTTGCGCACCTACCACGGCTGCCATAATCCGATTAATCAGATCTTCGTTAACTTGGCTGATCAACGCTTCAAGTGGCTCCTCTGTCGACCGAAAATACTTATAAAAAGTCGGCCGGGAAATGCCAGCCTGTGCAATCACCAACTCAACACTGAGACCGTGATATCCAAAACGCGTGAATACCTGGCGAGTAGCCTCGATAATGTGTTTACGAATTTTGTCGACATCATCTGCCGACAGGGGTGGGCGGCCTCGCGTGCGCAAAGATGAGGTCATGTGGCATCAGCTCCTGAGTAGCCACAAATTAATTTAATACCTATGTTAATTCAAATTGAAAGCGACAAGCGGCATCCGTAGACAGCCATCAATTGCTAGGTCTATTTAGAAAAGAAGTACAGAAAGGTTTGCCAAGAGAGCGTAAATGCCCCCGACACTTCAAGAAGCAGGTGCCGCATTGCGCGGCCATCCTGAAACAAGATTGCTAATCTGAAAGCCCCTAAACCTCACTCGGTACTAGGGGCTACTGGTAAATCGCTAACAAGACAACGAGTTACTTGCCGTCGGCCTTCAGCAGCGCCTGTACCTTGGCAACATACGCTGTCTCAGCATCGGCCTTGGACATCCCCTTGATGGCCGCCCACGCGTCATATTTAAAACGCCCGCCAATGTTCATCATGCCAGGGCGCTCCCCTGTAACGTCGCCTACCGAGGCCTGCTTGTAGTACTTGTAAAGCTCGAGAAGATCCGCGGTATCTGGCTTTTGGCTGAGGGTATTGACGTCTTTCTGGGCTTGTTCAAAAGCACTCATGGACAACTCCTTATCAGTAAACGAAGGGTAACTGCTGTCGATAATACCCCTTGCCATGCCGGGGGCACAGTACTGGCCGCACAGCGCCGCTGCCTCACTATCGTTCACCATAACGGGGGCCTTTACGGTACTTTTTTTTGTACCCCCCCTGTTTGGGTATTTACGCAAAGGCTTTGTACCCCCTAATCTAGCGTCATGATTGTCGTCATCCCTATTGTCGGCAACACCAATCGGAGAATAAAAATGAATATGCTTTGGAAAGCCGCCTTGATGGCCGGTGCTGTTGCCCTTAGTTCCTTTGCCGCTGCTGATGACGCCATGACAGAAGCACAAGGCCAAGAAGCCGCCGGCGAAGCAGTTGCCAATACCGTCGTTAACATGGGCATGACTGGCGACCAAGTTGTCACCGTCAAAACTGGTAACGAAATGGTTGATACGCTGGCCAATACCGCGGTGAAATGTGCCGAACGCTCTGCAGCCTTTAAGGGCTGCGACAGCATGGGTGGCTTTAAGGCCATGGGCTGCCGCAAAGTAGCTGAAATGCGCTACAAGAGCGTGGAATGCCCAAACCTGTAATTAACAGGTTAGCTCTGATAAGCACTGATAAGCGGGCCTTGAGCCCGCTTTTTCATTGGCGTACGTGGCGCTTGATCCCACCGCAGTAGAAGAGACAATAGGCCTTTCCGCTGTTCCAGAGGCCACCATGCCCCGTAATGGTTTTATCGATCCCCGTATTGGCTTTATCGGCATTGGCCTGATGGGGCTGCCTCTCTGTCGCCGTCTGCTCGATGCTGACTTTGCGTTAACGGTATGGAACCGCCACCCCGACAAATGCGAGCCGCTGCTAATGTTGGGAGCACAGCAGGCTGCATCGCCCGCCACACTGGTGGAAGGCGTGGATATTATTTTTCTGTGCGTATCTGACACCGCTGCCGTTGAACAGATCGTGTGTGGCCGTGATGGCTTGCTGACCGCATTGCAGCCGGGCCAGATCATCATCGACTTATCCTCGATTGACCCTGCCGTTACTCGGCAACTGGCCGGCCTTGTGCAAGAAAAAGGCGCGCACTGGATTGATGCCCCCGTGTCTGGCGGCGTGATGGGTGCCGAATCCGGTACGCTGGTCATCATGGCCGGGGGCGATGCCGATATCATCGACCGCGCTCGTCCGGTGCTCGGTGCGCTCTCCCAGCGCGTGACGCACATGGGCCCCAGCGGAGCAGGGCAAGTCACCAAAATTTGTAATCAGCTGATTGTGGCCGCCAATGCGGTATTGATTGCCGAGGCCGTGGCACTGGCTGAAAAAGCTGGCGTGGATGCAGCAAAACTGGCCCCTGCACTCGCGGGTGGGTTTGCCGATTCAAAGCCATTCCAGTTACTGGCCCCGCGCATGAGCGCACGCACCTTCACACCAGTGCAATGGCGCGTACAAACCCTGCTAAAGGATTTGGACATGGCCACTGCACTAGCTCAGCACTGCCAGAGCGCCACACCGCTAGCGCAGGCGGCAGCTGGCCTAATGCGTGAGCATGCCGAACAAGGACACATGAGCGATGATTTAAGCAGCCTCATCACGCTGTTTGCCGGTGAAAAACCATCATGCTGAAATTCTCTGCCAATCTGTCGATGCTATTCACCGAGCGCCCTTTGATAGATCGTTTTGCCGCTGCCAGTGCTGCTGGTTTTACGGCCGTGGAAATTCAGTTTCCTTATGAACTGTCGATTGAATCCATTCGCACTGAACTGGAACGACATCATCTTGTACTGGTGCTCATCAACGTGCCGGCGGGCGATCTACTGAAGGGTGGGGATGGCTTGGCCTGCGTGCCAGGCCGCGAAAATAGTTTTCGCCATGCGGTGATGGATGCGCTGCGCTATGCCGATGCCTTGCAAGTGCCCACAGTGAATGTACTGGCCGGACGCGTGCCTGAAGGTGAAAACGTTATGCGCTGTCTGCACACGCTCTCCATGAACTTGCGCTACGCGGCGGAAACTTTTCAGTCTGCGGGCATCACCACGGTAATAGAGGCGGTTAACACGTTCGATATGCCACGCTTTATGCTGCACTCAGTGGCCCAAATGCAGGAAATGCGTGAGCGTGTGGATCACCCCATGCTGAAAATGCAGTTTGATTGCTACCACATGGAGCGCATGGGCGAAAATATTGAGCAATGCCTGCGCGAGAATATTTCGGCCATTGGTCATATACAGTTCGCTGACGCCCCTGGCAGACATGAACCCGGCAACGGCACGATGAACTATCCTCATATTTTCCAATTACTGCGTGAGCTGTCCTACCAAGGCTGGGTTGGTGCTGAATACCACCCTTCAACCACTACTGAAAAAACACTGGCGTGGTTGAAAGCCGCCACAGAAGACCATTCATGACACATTGTATTTTTTGCGACATTGTCGCGGGTCGGCTACCGGCAGTTACGCTTTATGAAGACGGTAAAGTAATGGCGTTTATGGATATTTTTCCGCTACGTCGCGGCCATGTTCTGGTGATCCCTCGCCAGCATCACCGTCAGCTTCATGAACTCGACAGTGAACTGCGTGCGCATCTGCTGGATACCGCCACACGTGTTACGCAAGCTATATATCGTTCGGCACTGGCTCCCGCTGCGGTGCACTACAACGTCAATGATGGGCCGGCGGCGCATCAAACCGTGCCACACGTTCACCTGCATATCCTACCCCGCTACCGCGGCGACACCGGAAGTTTTTTGCTGCGATTGCTGCGCAAACCGGCTGATCTATTGCTTGGTCCTACAGCGCAGGCAACGCTGGAAAAGGATGCTCAGGAAATTCGCCGACAATTGGCCGTACTGGCTTAATTAAATGGCCAACCAACCTGGTTACGTCTTAAGCGGCAAACCACCCGGGGTGACGCAATAGCCAGCCCCGCATACGCTCCAGCCGATGCCTGACATCGTTTAGCTCTAGCAATTGCTGCTTATCATCCAGTGACAGTGGTAACCGTTCCGCCAATCGCCAAATCAGCATACTGGCATCAGGAATAGATTCTTCTTCTTGCTGCTCAAGTGCATCGGCCAGTGCCTGCAAATCCTGCGGCACAGGAACTATGTCATCCACGGGCAAATTTTCGGCGGTAGCAAACATCAGGCCATCACTTTCAATACGAAATTCGCTTAATCGCACTCGCTCTCCAGCCTGCACCATCACGCCCAGCGAGCCGTCGCGCTGACTCACCATTTCGCTAAGTCGCGCACTGCTGCCTATATCAAATGTAAATGCTGGCGCACCCACTTCATGCCCCTCACGAATACGTACCACCGCAAATGACTTATCCCGACCACATTCGTCCAGCATTCGACGATAACGCAACTCGAATATCTGTAGAGACAGATGCGCTCCGGGGAACAACACTGTATGCAGAGGAAAGACCGGCAACTCCTTACTCATAACAACCTCATGACTAATAGGCTTGATGATCTACTTGGGACAGGCAGAACAATCTGTTTAAAAGTTGGCACCCAAGGCCATATAAATAGCGGCCTCTCCTTCCCCGCCCAGCGCTCCCAACAAGTACAAGGAGCCAAGAAAAGTATCGGCAGCCAAATAGCCTCCCGCCGACCATGGCAGATTGCCTAAGGTGGGAGTCATATCATCCCCGTTATCCCAGCCCCATCCCGTCTCCAGCAATGCTCCGGCATAAACTCCCTTGCCGACTAACGCAGGTAATTGACGAATCTGGCGATAATACTGCGCGCGCATATAGACCTGATTACGGGTATCAATTGCGCCTGCTGGCATTGCACTCAGATTAAACAGCCCGCCTAGACGAAAACTTTGATAGAAAGGCGTTTGTGTATTTAGGCTACTGCCCAATCGCCCCACCAGCAAAAGAGAGTTTGCCCCCGAACTTAGCGCGCGGCGTCCTTCTACTACTAAACGCGACCAGGAAAAATCGGCGCCAAACGCATCAGATGATTCGAAATAATCAACTTTTACCAGACCGCCACTGTGCGGGAAGCGAACATTATCCAATTGATCCAGTGTTAGCTTCAGTGTGTAGCCTCCACGTGAAAAACCATCGCTGGAAAATACTGCATTATTTTCAGGGTCAACACGGCCCGTGCCCACCAATACCCCTGCACGGATTTCCCCCCAGCGGCCAAATACTGACCCTGCCTCTATGCCTGCATCAATCGTACGCAACGAGTAGGAGAACGGCTGCGTGCTGCCAAAATTAGCTTCACGATAGTCACTGCGATAATCAGCATACGGCGCCACAAAAAATTCTGAGCCTAAGCTTGCGGGCTGGTACCACTCACTGTGCAATGCCTTATCGCGGCCAATCTCAATATCAGTACGCCACTCTGCGTCTAAGCGATTGAGCCATGCTCGACGTAAAGACGCGAGCGCCGAGAACTCAGCATCCCCTTCAAAGTCGGAATATAACGACAAACCAAAGCGCACAAAATCACGACCCGGCTTTTCTTCCGGAATGACGTTCAGAATAACTTTACCTTCATCGCCGGGCAGCACCTCATAGCTGATACGAGAGAAATCACCGCGGGCATAAACCTCATCTATTCGTTGATGCAGTTCTGCCGTATCTAAACGCTTATCTTTGCGTACATCCAGCAAAGACTGCAACACACGCGGATTAACCCAGCGGGTTTTATTAATTTCTACTGACTGCAATTGCGGCAAGCGCTGACGACGAAGCTGTATAGATAATTTCCATTCGTTATAGGCGGACGGCTCCATCTGATAAGGCTTTAACTCTGCCTCATGCTGCAGCACCGCCTCTTCACCGATACGAATAAAATCATTCACACTGTCAAAATCTGCAGCGGTATAGCCTTCAAGCTTAGGTGAAATAAGAATATCGGTCTTGCGAATGTCCGCTAACGAATCATTCATGGACTTCTGCATGCTCACGTTAACGGCCTGAGCACCAAAATCCAGCACCGAAGTCATTTCTGCCAATTTGAGAATAGGGGTAGACACATCTACAGCAATAACCACGTCACCACACAACTCTCTGCCCACACTTACCGGCAGGTTATTGGCAATGCCGCCATCCACCAGAAGATGCCCCTTGTAGGGGATCGGTGGAAAAACACCTGGAACTGTCATGCTGGCACGCATGGCTTCCGCTACCATGCCCTCTCTTAATATGACGGCATTACCGGTTGCAATATCAGTGCCGACGGCACGAAAGGGAATAGGCAGGCGATCAAAGTCTGGAGCGTAGGTTGAATCCGTTAACTCACGAAAGAAAAGACCAATATTCTGTACGCCGACAAAGTTTTTCGGGGGCAATAAGTTCAAGCCCTTGAGTGTCAATGTGAAATCAAAATAATTGCGAAAATCTTCACTCTTGCGGAAATAGGGGATATCACTGCGGCGGCTCTTGTCATAAAAAATGTAATTCCAGTCTGCTGCTCGAACCATACGTTCAACATCGGCCACTGTGGTACCAGAGGCAAACGCACCGCCAGCAATCGCCCCCATGCTGGTGCCGGCAATGCAGTCATAGGGAATGCGCAATCGGTCCAGCGCTTTAACTACGCCGACATGAGCGAACCCTCTTGCGCCACCACCGGACAGCACCAGCGCCACTTTTGGCCGGGCCTTACCCTCTGCTTCGCTGCTCCCCGCATCATCTGCTTTGGCAAATACAGGCAGCATAAAGACCATCGTGCAGACAAGTGTAACGATACTGTGACGCATGAGCATTCCCGATAAATTAGACAGCTTCCAGCGCCTCATGCAGTCGCCCCACGCCCACTACTTCTAAGCCTTCAATCGCCTGCTTGGGGACATTGCCTTTAGGAACGATGGCGCGTTTGAATCCATGCTTGGCGGCTTCTTTTAGTCGTTCTTGACCATTGGTCACTGGGCGAATCTCACCAGACAAACCTACCTCTCCAAATGCGACCAAGTCATTGGGCAGCGCCTGTCCGCGCAGGCTTGATGTCACCGCCAATAACAGCGCCAAATCAGAGCCAGTCTCCATGACACGAACACCGCCCACCACGTTCACAAAGACATCCTGCCCCACTGTGGCAATGCCACCATGGCGATGCAGCACGGCCAGCAGCATGGCAAGACGATTTTGATCCAAGCCCACTGCTACACGTCGCGGATTGCCATAAGACTCATCCACCAGCGCTTGCACTTCGACCAATAAAGGGCGCGTACCTTCACGCGTGACCATCACAATGGCACCGGGAATTGATTCACTGTGCCGTGACAAGAAAATGGCCGAAGGGTTACTCACTTCACGCAAGCCTCGGTCTGTCATGGCAAAAACGCCAAGCTCATTAACAGCGCCAAAGCGATTCTTCACTGCACGAATAACGCGAAAGCGTGAGTCCGCCTCGCCTTCAAAATACAACACACAGTCCACCATGTGCTCTAGCACACGCGGCCCGGCTAATGCGCCTTCTTTAGTAACATGGCCCACCAGAAAAAGAGCACAGCCCGAATGCTTTGCAAACCGCGTCAACAATGCGGCGGATTCACGAATTTGTGATACACCACCAGGCGCTGACTGTAAGGCCTCAGTAAAAATAGTTTGAATGGAGTCTACTACCAGCACACGAGGCTTCTGCTCTCGCGCTGTCGCAATAATATTCTCGACACAGGTTTCGGCCATCAACTTGAGATTACCCATCGGCAACTCCAGTCGGCGGGCACGCATGGCAACCTGCCCCAGCGATTCTTCGCCGGTGACATACAGCGCGGGCATGCTTTCAGCGAGGTGCGTCAGTGTTTGCAACAAAATAGTGGACTTGCCAATACCGGGGTCCCCGCCGATAAGCACAACCGATCCCGCCACCAATCCACCACCCAGTACGCGGTCCAGTTCAGACAGGCCTGACGGCACACGAGATTCGGAGTCCACCTTAACGTCAGACAATACGGTGACTTTCCCTACCTGCCCCGCATAACCGCCCGCACGCGGCCCCTTGGGGGCGGCTTCACGGATCATTTCCGTAAGCGTATTCCACTCGCCACACTCGCCGCATTGCCCTGCCCACTTAGGTGACTCTGCACCGCACGACGCGCAGGCATATAAATTCTTGTTCTTGCTCATGACATCCGCTATCAAAAAATACTGCGTGAATTGTAGGCCCTGCCCTACCGAAATGACACCTCGCACCAGAATGGTGCCTGCGCTACGATTTTTTCAACCGCCATCCAGCATCGTTTACATACATTTTATCTGTTACGGCACATTACCCCCCATCGGAGGGGTTCCCATTGCGTAGCCAGTTTTCATAATCAGCACATCGTTGCTAACGCCAATGCTGGCAACATCCATAAAGAGTCAGAAATGATAGAGCACACAATAAAGCACCTGCATGTCGGGAAAATACTGACCACTGGAATAATGATCGGTATGGGGCTTCTGCTCAGCGCCTGTGGTAGCGACGATAACAGCAGCGCAAGCACCAATACGGTACTCAGCGGAACAGCTGCCACTGGTGCACCGATTGTAGGTGGCGACGTTAAGCTATCTTGCCTTAATAGTTTGGTGAAAATTGGCATTCCCACTAATGCCAATGGCCAATGGTCAAGCAGTGTTCCTAATGCCAACTTACCCTGCGCCGTCTCTGTGTCCGGCGGTACCGTCTTGGGTGTTGCCAACACAGCAAGCCAATTTTCTGCCACCACCACAACCCCTGGCACGCAGACCGTAAATATCTCACCATTGACGTCTTTGGCTCTGGCAGCTGCTACTGGCGTAGTGCCAACCGATTCATGGTTCACGGGCCTTAACGATGGCAGTCTTCAGACACTAACGTCTGCGCTTAGCGCGGCCATCACCGCATTAAATAATGCGCTGGCTGCTTATGCCTTGCCGGCCAACTTCAATCCGTTTAGCTCATTGCTCACTGCCGCTGTCGCGGGCCAAACGGG
>ERZ724520.1228-NODE-1228-length-13166-cov-5.717489_pt1 | contig 13166 bp, 13 predicted proteins | sample MGYA00376053_ERZ724520 | MGnify/ENA primary metagenome ERZ724520 (study PRJEB28724, sample SAMN07190886) | activated sludge metagenome | isolation source: activated sludge of sewage treatment plant in Hong Hong | place: USA: Christiansburg, Virginia | collected... | reverse complement strand
AACTAGCTGAACAGACAGACTCTGAAGACTGAGTGGGGCGAGGGGTACTTTTGGAGACGAGGGGCGGGAAGAAGTCGTCGTTTTTGAAGAGGATGGCGACGAAGGGGATGGTGATGAGGAGGTGGATCAGGAAGAGCTGCAGAGCGCCGACGGAGGAGTAGTTGAGGTTGGCGTTGACTTTGCGTACGATTTGGTAGATGGTTTCCTTGAAGACGCGCAGGTGGTCGACTACCTCGATGTTTTTTATCAGCATTTAAAAATCGCGTTTAAATTATAATCGCCTTCCATCGGCAAACTTTGGAAACACTCTCCCCTATTCAGCTTTATATTAATATAATCACTAATACAGCATGTTTGTCGATGTATTAATTATCTTGATAAATAGGATGATGGTGAGATAAAATCCTAATGAGTAATCACTCACAATATAAACAGCTCATTCTCCCAGGTATTTCTCGACTATTTTCTTCTCCCTCAGCGTCTAGTACCCTCGCTCCACCCTTGCCCCTATCTGCGGCTTTCCGATTCCGCTACCGTTGGTATTGCTGTTGTTAAAACCGACTATCTTCGATCCGGTTGTAATGGATCCATTGTGTAGGTTACTGTCTTAGAAGTACTTGCCAATTTCTCTGCTTTTGGCTGTATTAGTAGTGGCTGTGCTGATTAGTTTAATACCCCCGCCCATATATTTGTTACGGTTTTGGTTTTACTCAATCGAGTTTGTTTTGATCTGGTGCAGGGGCGGCTGCATATTATTCTGGATCACTTTGGCGAACTGGTTGTGCGTCGGCTATTGGTACATGCTTGAGTTTATGGTGTTGGTGTTGGCTGTCCTGATTGCTGAGTTCATGGCCTTAGGCGCGTACCCGACCTCTCTGTCCGTCGCGTAGCCCGGGGTCATGTTCAGACTCTGGTTGAGACTGACCGGCGGAACCTGTCTCACGCCTTATTGCTTGTAGACTTAATTGAACACTGCATACCCCCGGGTTTAAAGTAGTTATTGACCATACGTGCCGAGGAGTTGACTTCGTACTCGCTCCTGCGTCGGGGTTCGAGGACGGGACTCTGGATAATTACATCTTGCTTTTTGTATTGCATTCTATCTGTCAGTACAAATCCGACCATGCTGTCGATGGGGTCGAGAAGTTCATTAATTTGCAGAGTTTGTCCCTGGATAGGGGAGACATATTCTAGTTGAAGGTGAGGCTGGTTTTTGTTTTCGAAGTTGATGTACCAGAAAAGAGAGTGTTTCTCGTCTGAATGGGTCGAAAAGTACTGTCTGATACTGGCTGTTTTAGGAGCGCAAAGACTTCCTTTATGTTTTTGGTCATGTCAGAGGTAACAGTGTTTTTGGTTCGGCTGCTGGCTGGGCAGAGTTTGGTGTTGAGGGCGATCTGGGTGAGGGAGAGGTACTCTGCCGGGGAGGAGGGGGATGTTCATGATGTTGCAGAATTTTTATTTGAGCGGGTGGTTGTTATACAGCAGTTGCGAGATAAGTGCTAGCGAGATCTTGCGCAGTCCTAGGTGGGAAGGGTGGTACTGAGGTTGTCGTCCTCGAGGTTGGAGATTATTTTTTTGAAATCGTTTTTGCTCAGCGACGCGAATATTTCCTACTGATTCTTCCTGCTCACCACGATGTGGCTAACTCAAACTCAACTTACTTTATCAGCTTCTACATCGAGTTTATTAGCAATATCTTCTACTCCATCGTTTGAATATTATTATAACTAACTCAGCCCCACAAAGCCACCCCTCGCCACGGCCATCAAAGACTACATAACATGAGCAAATCAGTGTCTCGTCTCAGCTTTCAATGATTTGGACTTCATTGTGAAGGTCGGGAAACAATTGATCGGGTACCATACTTTACTTTCCTTACACTTATTTGGTGAAGTCAGGAATATTTTCATGTTTTTCAACTTCTTCATCAGACGAATTCTATCGAAGATCGTGTGGATTTGATTAGCATTACTCTTTTTTCCACCTTTTCGGAGCTGCAAAATCAAAGGCTTGCTTCCAATCTGAGCATTCCTTAAAATGACATAACATGCTAACGACATGATCCAAATTCAAGCATAGTCTTCCTTTCATAAACTGCCGAATTGGAAGCTTTCTTGCTTCAACTCCTAACTTATGTGCTCTCATGAGACTGGCATCCTTTATAACTGTGCGATCGATCAGTCCACCTAATATGTAAGCCGTATCTAAATTAATTCATAAATACCTTCTTAAATCACCTAGAGAGACTAATCAGCATCCGGACTAAGGTATATCACCTTCTTACCCATTTTGTTTGCAATTTACATCACATTTTCTTAGTGGGACGTTAATGCCCAAAATTAGTATCTCATTTTTTGCATTTGCTATCGAAGGCTTCCCTTAAAACTGCAGAGATGGATACTTGGAGGTTATTTAGTTCGCTTTATTGCTCTCATTATTAGTTCTATTTGCTTTGCGAGCGATCTGTTTTCCTTCTGGTTCATTTTTTATTCGTAAACCAAATCGATCATGATCACTTGGCCGTGATCCTTAGCCGCTCTGACCTTTTGTTTAATGTCGGCCTTCTCTTTTTTGATGTTGTCGAGATAGATTCTCGCCTCCTCTGTGGTCATTTTATCGATGATTTGATGCATTTTGTGTTTTTATTGATTTTTTTGTTCTTGCTTTTTCTGTTTTTTGAGTTCAGGATCTGTGAAATGTTTAGTGCGTCTTTCAAACCTCTCTTTGTTCTTTTGCGCTCTCGATTTATAGTCATTCTATATGTTTTTTTGATAAAAAACCATATCACTAAGGTCTTCTCCGAAAAAATCTGCTAAATGGTCTTCGGACGCTTAATTCTAATTGCCTTTCAACATTAAATAACAAATCATAGAGTTAACGGATGTGGTGAAAAAGGACTAAATTAGAGATTGATCGAATAAAATAACGAAATTTGAACAAAGTATTTTGGAGGGTTGGTTTGGTGTTGAATGGCTTGTGGGGCGGGTGACAGTTGATATAATTTCCGCCTATACATGAGCAATACTTTAATATTGAGTATTTATAACTCTACATGTTCGACGACTAATTTCAATATCAATAGAACAGCCTTGATCTCATCCTCAAGTTTGCAAGCGATACGGATTCCCATGAGAAGGAAGATACTCTTCTTTTTCAACAAATAAAGGAACCCTTCTCTACTCAACTCTTCCCTCCTCTCCAGGAAGTCATCGACCCATAAATTGCTCTCGGTCTTGCTCGGCAGACCTAAGAACTTGAAAAAATTAAGTCGGCCTGCGATCAACAGATCGAAATGGTTGCGGAAATCAAGAGAATTAGGCTCACAAAACCACCAAAACTTATTTTAAATCAGATCAGAAAGGGTTCAGAATCTGCTGAAACCGAGGGTAGTCCCCGTAAAAAGACGAAACAAGTAAAAAAGTAAAAAATCTGATAATCTTTCCTTTATTTTAAGTTTTTCTGTTGATTATACAAATAAGGCTCAAAATTCTTTGTAACTCGTGGGAAATACCCTTTTTAGGATTTGTGTTGTGTTGACTTATGAGTATGGGGAATATATGTTGATAAAATATGAATCAAAGAAAAGCAGGCCAAATAAATGTCCAAAAATAATATAATGGGAGGTAAGTACCAAAAAGGGCGGATTAGATGGCAGATACCGTTTTGAGTTGATGGCTAAAGGTATTTAATTTTTTTATTTGGGAATTGGAAGTGGGATGTCATTGTGGTGTGTTGGTGGGGTGTTGGTAGATTGTTAATTAATATTAAATGGATTATTCATAATATAATCTTATCATATGGCTAAAACACACCCAACTGTGATTGCCATCGGCCCTCACAAGGGACACGCAGTCACCAAATTCAACGCAAAGGGTAAGACTGCAAGCCAGGCTAGCAAGAAGGGCAGGCTCGGTAAACGCGTCAAACTGATCAGACAAGTGATCGGAGAAGTTGGAGGAGTATCAACCTACGAGAAGCGTGTGATCGAGTTCTTGAAGGCCGGATCACTCAAGGATACCAAGCGAGCACTTAAATTATCAAAGAAAGCCCTCGGTACCCACCGTCGTGCCAAGCTAAAACGTGAAGCCTTGATGAACCTTTTGCGTACGCAACAGGCCAAGGCTAAGAAATGATAGCATATTCACTCATTTTGAAATGATTGTGGTTGGTGTGGAATCGAATGTGGGGTAATAATATTAATAATCGCATGTCGAAGGCAAAGGCGAAGAAGGCCGAACTGTTGTAGATGGAGCAGATTAAGGCGACGCTGGGACGCATGCAGAAGTTTTATCTGGTAGGCATTACCGGCCGCACTAGCTTTATTTTAGAGAATATCTACGGCACCAAGTTCAAGATCACTATCGGCAACGAGCTCAAGTGCTCCTGTCCCACAGCTAGCAGTCTCCAGTGCGTACACACACTGTACGTGCTCACTGAGATCTTCTACCTGCCGCTGGACCACCCATTGCTGTTTAAACACCTTTATTCTGATAAGGAACTGCGCTACATTATAGCAAACCGTCGCATCCATGACAACAAGCTCTCTGACTTTTTGAAGTATACAAAGATAAAGATCCCACGGCGGAATGTGATAATATAGGAAGAGGAGGACGAGGACGATGACAACCTCTGCGCGATTTGCCATATGCAGATTGTTCGATGCGATGCTACTACCTCCTGCGCCACTGTCTGCAAGAATACCTTCCACCTGGACTGTTTTATGCAGTGGGCCAAACATGAAATTAAGAATAACGGGGTGGTTAAGTGTCCGCTTTGCAGGGACGAAAAAACGCCAGATATCATGCGATAAATCAAACAGAAAGAGTATGAGCTGAAGGAACAACAGGTCAGCAAAAAGGTAGGCAGCAACGAGTACAACTACTACTGTGATGGTTGTGAGCTTAGGGAAATCAGCGTCAACGAAACTGTGTACAAGTGTGTGCATTGCGAAGATGTTACCCTTTGCGACAACTGTTTCAAACTCGGCAAACATATCAAACACTCATTCATTTGCAAATTCGGAGCAGAGAAAAAATGGAGAGAGTGCGAGGACCGCAAGATGAAAAAGAAGACAGACAGTGAGGCGGGTTATATTCGCATTAAACTTAAAAATTCTAGAAGGTTATATAACTTTTTAGCAGCAACCTTGCCTTGCTTTTTCAGCAAGAACATTCGTTGGAACATTATCGAGTGCAAAAAATTGGACATAAAAGTGTAATCGTTGTAGTGTATCATGTGTTCGGATAAACAGAAGGCCTTCCTTAGGAAACTCAATTGCGGGCATTTCATTCACCACCGTTGTTTGAGGAAGAGGTTGGAGAAAGGCAAGTTCTATTGCAAGTTAGATGGACAAAAGTATCTCTTGGGCTATGAATCCCTTCTAAAATTGTAGTTGCTCAACAAAAAAGCTGAGGAAATAGAAGAAAAAGAGGATTCTGAATCGGAAGAGTAGTAGAAAGATTAGCGAAAATCGCCTTTGAAAATGAGGACTTCTTCAAAGATTTTGAAGACAGAAAAGAGTACCACATCTTGCGATTCTCGAAAAAAGGAGAAAAAAGGCAAACATTCAATAGAGGAGCGAAATAAAAGTGTGACGTCTAAATTTAACCCAGAGTGAATCTTTTTAATTATTATCTTAAACTGATTATCTATCAAGCATTTAAAGATTATTTTGCTTTATAATATATTCGAAAAAGAAAAGATGACCAATATCAATACTACAACCTATATTAGAAAACTTGTGAAAATGGTTTATGAAAAATAGAAGCAAATTGAGCAACTCAAGAAAGCTCTTAAAAATAAATAAAATGCCGAAGGGCAATCTAATTTGGCTAACCAAATTGATTATTAATTCAGAACTGAACTCGAAAATACATCTCAGCAACTCAGAGGAGTCAGCCAGCACATTCTGACTATGTAAAACAAAATGATGGAACTATCAGAGGGACTGCAAGAGGAAATAACGAAAAATACTAATTTGGAAGAAGAACTTACAGAATTTAAGAAGAAATTGGTATCATGTGAGAGACTTTTAGATGCTAAGAATTAGCAAATACTTCAAAAATAGTAAACTATTAAAAAAGTCACAGAAAGTGTTATCACCTATCAAAAGAAAGAGACAGATTTGGCAAATTTAAACAGAAAAATGTCATAGGAGCTTATTTATTTAAACAAGTCTGAGTTGAATAATTTATAGACTATTTGTAAACTTCAAAAACAAATCGCGATTCTTGATTAGTAACTCAGAGAGAGGGAGGATTAGCTAACAGATATTCAAAAATAGCTAAAAGAAAAGAGGTAGTCATGTTAAACTTTATAAAATGAGTTGTCTTTGTGTAGCCAGAGAGCTGATGATGCATAGACTGAGGTGAAAGATCTTAATGAAACTTTGTTGATTTTCAAGGACGAAAATTAATCTCTTACAAAATAACTTGAGAGCTTACAAAATAATTTCGCTTTAAAAGTCAGCGAATTCCAACTTGTTAACTAAACTTTGAAGGATTATTAGTAGTTTGCATTTTAGATATCTCAAAAAATAGAATCTGCTTACACCAAGCATTGTTGTAAGGGCGCCCTTCGCAGTTCAAAGAAACTATTGAAATAAGTGTAAAATTGTACGGGGAGATTTGAGACTGCTTTTTGCAAGTTGAACAAACTTCAAATTTGGATGGATAGTACTGCATAAAAACTGGAGAAAATTTTGTAATAACAAGAATTTCCTTGCCGCACGCTTGAAAATTTATCAGTCATAGTCCATTCGGTAGAGTAGAAATTGTAGTTGTGTGATCTCACTTAGAGAATTGAAAAATAAAAAGTGTAGATGGACAAAAATGAAGAACAATTGCTCGATAACTTGTAGAAATAGTGCCAGAAAAGTTTGGATAGAGATCGAAGCAAGATAGTGTAGTTAGATGAGGTAAAGGAGATATTGAAGATAACAAAGGAGGTAAATCGTGAATTGATGGATTAAATCAATAAAAAGGAACATGTTATAAACGAATGCCGAAAGGTTTACCAGCAATTACTGGCAAATAAAACTACTCCACTTAATAAAAATATTCAGAGTCTTTTGAACATTAAGTTTTGAGACATTGATATTCTTTTTATCTTTCCTCGATAAATAAACATATAAATTATTAAAAATAGACTAAATGAAGCAGAAGTCGACCATTTACAAGATCGTTGACTTAATACTCACCTCCAAAAAAGGAATAAGACATACAGTGGAACAAGTTGATCTTACTTTTGATTCATCTTCAAACTAATAAATTCAGCAACCTATCGAGGGAAAACACAATCTTGAAATCTAAATTAAAACATTGAGAAAAAATCAACCTCCTAAAATAGAACAGATGAAGTGCTTTCTTTGTCAAAAGTAACTATCATTATAATTAGAATCTTACCTCCTTAGACCATGAAAATGACTCCATTATTCAAAGAAAAACCAACGTGCTAAAAATGCAATCCCATAAATTGCTTCCGTTCGTTTCGAAGGCTGAAAATTGAAGAGATAAGCCTTTGAGGTGATAATTAATTATTTTTTGATTTATCTGCAAAAAACAAAATATGATCATGATTTAAGGTAGGCATACACCATTTTCTTTTTTTTCAGGAAGAGAGACTCTTTGTTCTCTTTATCTTTCTTGAAAGAAGGGTGCATTTGATTGAAAAGTTCACCAGTAGATTTTTTTATTGATTCGAATGAAGCTCCAAGTTTATTTCGAACTCCTACCTGTCCTACGTTATTGTTTTTCAATTTAATAGTATCCACTGACTTGTTTTTTCTCTTAGGACTCTTATTCCGAGAAATCTTGGATTGATTAACAGCATCAATAATTTGCATGTAAGGCGAACTGGCCTGTCTCTTGAGACTGCCTTTAGAAGCGCTTTTTTTCAAAGATTTCGCTGATGAATAGGTTTGCAGTGATCTTTTGACTTCTTTGTAGACCTAATAGATTTGCCTAATTTATGGCCTCAAAAGCGGTTCGTTAATAAACTAAAAATCTCTGAAGACTAATTTTTCCTTTGAGGAAGGAATGAGATGCTCATTCATTAGAGCTTAAGTAAATTCGAGTTCATCCTCACCCAGTTCATTCTCATCAAAATTAAACTCGTCGTTAGTCGGTACGTAAGGAGGTTTTAGTTTCTTCGATAGAACTGTTTCAGAGTTGATTCTACCGATCCAAGGGTGAAAAAGGATTTATTTCAAACCTTTCATCGAACCAATCCTCATTTTTGGATTTTTGTGAAGAAGACCGGCAAGCAAATTTTTAATTTAACTCGTAAGGGGTACATGGTCTGGGAATGTTAAATCTTCGTTAACTATTGCATTTTTTATTTCTTCTTCATTGCGAGAGTAAAAAGGGGGCAACCCAGTTACCAACTAATACAGAAGGGCGCCGAGTGTATAGAAATCGACTCCATAAGAATGCCCTGTTTTTTGTATCATTTCAGGAGGCATGTACTCAGTGCTTCCACAAAAACTGTATGTAACTTCTCTGCTGTCGAGCCCAACCTTTGATAGGCCAAAATCAGCGATTTTAACATGCCCGTCGTGATTGATAAGTAAATTTTCCGGTTTAAGGTCACGATATATGATATTTTGTTGGTGAAGATACATAAGTCCATAGAGTATTTCTATGAAGTAGAATCTAGCATTTTCCTCAGACATTCTTTTAACAGTTTTTAGGTAATAAAACAGTTCTCCTCCTGGACAATCTAAATAGTGGAAAATGTACAATCGAAGATGAAGCAGACGAAATTATGTGTTTCGAAACAATGATTGAGTTTTACTATAAATGGGTGATTTAGCATGGAACAAATTGATTTTTCGTTCTCGATAATGTTCTATTTCTGGTTTTCGCTGATGAAACGCTTTAGCATAACCTTCATAGCGTAGAACTGTCCGTCTCTGAGACTGCGTACTAGGTAGACTTTGCTGAATCCGCCAATGGCCAGACATTTGCAGACTTTATACTTTTTGAGTCGGCCATCGGCCATGTATTCCAAACAGTTAAATGATGTTTTGCGTGTGAGTACTCCTTGTCCGATTGAGATTTGATAGTCGAGAAGGAGATCTTGATCGATGGACTCGAAACCGATGATTTGTGCAGTTTTGAGTAGGGGGTTGGAGTCGCGCATGTTGAGGAGATATCGGTAGATTTCTTGGTGGAAGATGTAGGCGAGGTTTTTGGTTTAGATACCAGTGGGTAGTTTGACTTTGAGGAGGGTTCCTCTGTAGTTGAGTGCCACGATGAAGAAGGTAGAAGCAGTGGTTATGGCTGGAGCCTAGGGGTAGAGCTGTTGGAAATCTTACTCGCACCACTGATAAACTCCTTCTGAGTTTATTCTGTTTTTGCCTCGGGTGGGTTGCGCTTTTTCTCTTTTCTATTTCTACATTTCTAAAATATTTAAAGCCTTTAATAAAAGAACTATTTTAAAATGAAGTGAGAGCGCTGGTTGGGAGATGTACTGCTAAAATTCTAAAAAATTGTATCGAGAGCGTTATTTAATAGTAGATTTATATGCTATGATTAAACAAGTAGCTAAAATTAACTAGCTTATAATGATTTCTTCTAGGGAAGGCTCTTTTAATTTAATGAAATAAGGAAAAACCGTGTTTTGAATGCTGAAATCAATTGACTATAGTTTGATTAGATGCATTATCTATAGTTATGGTTATAATTTTCCTGTTCGGCTAATGTTAAGATAGTTCTAACATAATTAAGATTATAATAATTGGAGATGGCAGTAGATCCACAGTCAAAGGAGGGTTCTAAGTCGTTGAAAAGTTTTATTTCGGGTGGCGTGGCTGGGGTGGTGAGCAAGACAGTGATAGCACCGATCGAGCGAGTGAAATACCTTTTCATTGTAGGCATCTCTCTATATAGAAAGACCTCCAACCGTAAATTCACCTATCGACTGTTCATTACTGATTTTCTCCATATTGTCAATCGTCACGGTATCCTCAACCTCTGGAGGGGCAATCTACTCAGTATCAGCCGTGTGTTCCCGCACGCAGCCATCGTACAACAACGCCTATTCAGGACTTTACCATATTCGACTTCCTTAGAACTCGGTTTTATACCAAAGACGGGTCAGTGAGTCAGCAGATTCATTTGTTTTTGTGCGGGGCGAGTGCGGGTTTAACCTCAATGACGGTGACTACTCCGTTATAGTTCGTGCGGGTGCGTTTGGCGATGGAGAAGGACACCTTCAGCTACCATAACAACATGAACGCCTTCCGAATAATATATCAAAAGTAGGGATTGTCTGGGTTCTACCAGGGGTATTTGGCTGCAGCTTTTGGTATAGTCATTTACCACGGCTGTTCGTTTTTTGTGTTTACGAAGCTGAAGGAACGGGTGAAGCAGCGGTGGCCGGGGAGTTACTCGAAGTGGTACGTCGATTTTATGATTGGGGGGCTGAGTTCGGTGGGGCAGCTGATCGCCTACCCCTTCGACGTGCTCAGGAAACGCATGCAGGGACAGAAACTGCTACTCCAGAAGAAGTAGATCAGCGGGTTGCGGAACTACAGGCAGCTGACAAGTGAGATTTACCAGAAGGAGGGCGGCATAATTGGGTTTTACAAGGGGATATCGCTGAATATGATAAAGGCGCCTCTGTCTCTGGCGACGGTGTGGACGGTGAAGAACTACCTGAACAGAAGGATGGATAAAAACTATGATTTTTGATATTTATCAATGCTACTGACCGAGGCGGGTGGAACTAAAGCTATTGGGCGAGCCATTGATAAGGGAGGGTTGGGGTTCAGACGAGGTCGTGGCGGCAGATGGGGCAGTTGGGTTTGACTTTGGTCCAGCCAAGGATGCAGGTGTCGTGGAAGACGTGCAGGTTGGAGCAGGGCAGTTCGATGATCTGTTCCTGTTCCACGAAGGTCTGGAAGCAGATGGCGCACTCGCTGCAGCGGGCCAGCACCTGTGTGGTCACTTCGGTGGGTTTGGGGAGGTTGGCCTTGGTGCTGCGTTTGCAGAAGCAGAGGTAGAGCACGGCGAAGGAGCAAATGATGGGCGTGACGAAGATGATGATGAGGATGGCCAGTATTTTAGGTTTGTAGAGGAATTCTAGGAAAATGTAGATCTGGATGAAACTGCTTTGGTTTTAGGTGATCGGCACCTGGAAGCAGAGTACCACTCCGTAGAGGATCTGCAGGGTCGAAGTTACATAGAGCAGGTAGCCTAAGAAACGGTAGTAGCATAGGTTGAGTTCCAGAGCGTTTTTTATCGAAGTACACCCCAGATTTTCACGCATTGTTTTGTGCTACTCGGAAACATCTGCGTTTTTTTCCTTGTTTTAGAAGTCGTAGAAGAGCAGGCTGGCCGATAGTCCGGTGTCCGTGTCGAGCTCGTGGAGAAGGAACTCGTCAGCGAAGTCATCGGCTGAGACAATGCGCATTTCGTCTGCGGCTCGGCAATGGTTGAAGTATGCGGCTACGAAAAATACTTTTTCTTTGTTATCGATTTGGGTAAAGTAAAAGTAGATGAGTCTGACTGTATCTGCAAAATTTTGGGCGAGTATAATCTGGAGGAAGAGTGAGTAGGCTTGTTTGGAGTCCTAATTGGTTTGTGCGAAGGAGTAGTGGTTGAGGGTGAGGATGATGGCGATTCCGATGAGACGGAGGCTGTACTAGTAGATCTAGGTTTTGAGCTGCTGCTTGAGTTTTTTGAAGCTGTTGAGAAAATATCGATCGACTATTCGGGTGTCTGCTGATATTTAATTCATTAAACAATCGAATTCTTATTATAATGCCACCAAAAGCAATCGAACATTATCACTTGGGGCTGACAACATATAAAAAGGCAATTAGAGGGGCTGTTTTGAATAATATGCAGTTTCTATAAATTTTGGATAGTTTTTTTATGTGGTATGATTTTTAATCGATAACTGTTATACGAGAAAGCTGGATCAGAATTGAGATGGATTCAGCTTTGGTTTTGGTTTTATCGGTTCTATACTGCCTTAGCCTAAGGGATAGGCTTTTTGCCTAGTAAAACAGTGTGTAACAGTGCTGGATTTAGCAAAAATGCGATTAGCAAATTATTGGTATGGTATTGTGCAATATGTTCTAGAACAGTCTACCAAATTGGTGAAGCCAAATTCCAATTAGGTGAACATTAATAATATACATTCCAGAAGTCATGAAGCGCAGACACAACTCTGATGACTACCCCTTCTAGATCCCCCCTACCAAACGCTACGCCCGCAGACCTCCCTCCCAAACCCCCCTCCCTTACAAACTACACCTCCTCAACCACTGGGAACTCGCCGAGGAAGCGGCCCGGTACATCGAGTTGGGCAACAGGATCGAGGAAACTGCGCTCAGCGACCGCACCAACCCGCAACTCGCCATGGTGGTATACTCCCCCAACCGCTACCAGAAGTACATCGACGAAATTGCACATCACTCACACTACCCGATGTTCTCCTAGACAGCCATGGACATCGAGAGCGCAGCTGAGTGGGTCACTTCCTGATATTTATTACTTTTACTGCAACCAATCAATCGCTCATACCTTCCTTTTGCTATGATCATCACATCATTGACCTCCCAGCCAATTACCAGCTCAGTAAGGTACTCAAAAGAAGCAGATCAGATCGATGTATTGAAGTCGCGTTTGGGGTGCGCGAATTGCTGTAAGGCCTGGAGTAATCTTTCGCCGAGTGTCTTAGAGTTGATTCCAATCATCGAACTGAGGCTCAGTATTTTGTCCCGGTGGTTGCTGACCAGGTCTGCGGTCACGTGTCTGCTCAGGTCGTGGAACACGTGCAGAATATGGCCTAGCAGCTTTTCTCCTTGCTCCTCGCCCATCTACGTTACAACCCCCTTACCGACTGCATCGTCTACTGGTTCCATCCGTTGTTTATCGCTAACAGATCGTTTAGACATATCTGCGCCGTCTTGGTGTCCTTATCGTTCTCGCTTGCCAGGAACGGGTGGCCTAATAGCTCCTTGAGACTGGCACGACGGGCGTGCACTAGACGTAGGGCGCTGCAGAGGAAGCTGACGAAGGGAGCGGAGAACCGTTGTTTGAGGTGTCTGGCGTAGGGTGTGGTTGCAGACAAATCCACGCGATCTCTTCGCGAACGCTCATCCTGGGTACCCGCCCGTTCAAGCAGGTAGCCCTAGGAGTGGATGAGACAACACA
>ERZ724520.1227-NODE-1227-length-13169-cov-7.194601_pt1 | contig 13169 bp, 10 predicted proteins | sample MGYA00376053_ERZ724520 | MGnify/ENA primary metagenome ERZ724520 (study PRJEB28724, sample SAMN07190886) | activated sludge metagenome | isolation source: activated sludge of sewage treatment plant in Hong Hong | place: USA: Christiansburg, Virginia | collected... | reverse complement strand
TGGCAAACGGTGCGGCAATGGCCTTCAAAGATCGATGCTGCATCTTGCAAGTCGTGGTTGATATGTAGCGCAACAACTTGCCCGGGCCACTTTCGGTTACACGCCAGCAACAAAGCCACAGAATCAGCACCGCCACTCAGCGCAACCGCCAGCGGTAATTGCGGATTGAAACTCTGAATCGCCTGCTCAACGGACTGGGTCATGGCAAGCCGCCAACCAACCAACTCACCGTCCAAACTGTCAGCGCGAGCCGCCTGCAGCCATCAGCCACTTAACGACTGGCCGCCTTGGTGTCGGTAAAGCGCCCATAACTTTGCAAGCGCTCATAACGACGATCCAGCAATTCTTTGATCTTCAGGTCGCTCAGCTGCCGATAGGCATCGGCCAGAGCACGCTTCAAAAATGCCGCTGCCTGCTTGACGTCGCGGTGCGCCCCCCCGACTGGCTCATTGACGATTTTGTCAATCACGCCCATGGCCTTGAGTCGGTGGGCTGTGATGCCCATGGCTTCCGCCGCGTCCGATGCTTTGTCAGATGTCTTCCACAAAATAGAGGCACAGCCTTCGGGACTGATCACGGAGTAAATGGAATATTGCAGCATCACCACCTGGTCAGCCACCGAGATCGCCAGCGCGCCACCCGAGCCACCTTCACCAATGATGGTTGTAATGATGGGCACTTCAAGTTGGGCCATCTCAAAAATGTTGCGACCGATCGCCTCAGACTGACCGCGTTCTTCTGCGTCAATGCCGGGGTAGGCGCCCGGCGTGTCTACAAACGTAAACACGGGCAGGTGGAATTTTTCAGCCAGCTTCATCAATCGCAAAGCTTTGCGATACCCCTCAGGCCGGCTCATACCAAAGTTGCGCAGACCGCGCTCCTTGGTGTCACGTCCCTTTTGATGGCCCAACACCATGCAAGGCGTTCCGTTGAACCGCGCCAGACCACCCACAATGCTCAGGTCATCCGCAAAATGGCGATCACCGTGCAACTCCACAAAATGGGTGAACAATTCGTTGATGTAGTCCAGCGTGTAGGGGCGTTCCGCATGGCGGGCAATCTTGGTGATCTGCCAAGGCGTCAGGTCGCTATAGATGTCCTTGGTAAGCTGTTGGCTTTTCTTGCTAAGTTGCTCGATTTCAGCAGAAATATCAACAGCAGATTCATTCTGCACATAACGCAATTCTTCGATTTTGGTTTCGAGCTCAGCAATCGGCTGTTCAAAATCCAGAAAAACTTTCTTGGCCATGGTTACATCCTCATCAGTAGTGAACAGGCCCTCGCGCTTGGCAGCGCGGCCTGTCCTGCATGGTTTCAATACCCCACCGGCACCGGGTCCAACGAGCGCCAAATATACCAAGTTGCAACCGTGCAATAGGGAGCCCAGGCCGCAGCCACCTCGCGCGCATCACTTCGGCTGACAGCGTCGCCAGAAAAATAGTTGACGCTGATGCCATTGATAAGCCCCACATCGTCGAGAGGCAACACATTGGGTCGCATCAAGTAGAAGATAAGGAACATCTCGGCCGTCCAACGACCAATACCCCGTATGGCGATCAACTCGGCGACGATCTCATCATCGCTCATGGCGTCCCACGACTTCACATGCAAGGCCCCGTTGTCAAAATGAAGGGCCAAGTCCACCAGGTACTCCACTTTACGGGCACTCAAACCAGCAGAGCGCATGTCGTCTACCTTGAGCTTGAGCACATTGGCCGGGGTCATTTTGCGCGACAGCAACGCAAAGCGGTCCCAAACCGTTTGGGCCGCCTTGACGGAAATTTGCTGCCCGACAATGCTACGGGCCAAGGTCACGAACGCGTCGCCACGGGTCTCAAGGCAGGCGTCGCCAAATTGCGGGATCAAGCGTTTCATAACCCGGTCTTTCTTTACCAGGTGTTTGCACGCATCCTCCCAAAAACCGGGTGTCTGTCGCTCGCTGACCGGTTTCTTGACCGTCGCCATCACGACTGCACTTCCCAACTTGTTCCGTTGGCGGAGTCTTTGAGCACGATGCCCAGGGCCAGCAAATCATTGCGAATCGTGTCTGCCAGCTCGAAATTGCGCGCGGCCTTGGCATCGGCGCGCTGTTGAATCTTGGCTTGAATGGCGGAGTCGTCCAGCCGAGCGCCAGCCTGCAAGAAAGCCTTGGGGTTGTCCTGCAGCAAGCCAAGCACCCCACCCAAAGAACGCAGCAACGCAGATAACGCCGAAGATTGGGTGCGATTGACTTCGCCGGCCAGGTCAAACAAAACCGCTACAGCCTCGGGCGTGCCAAAGTCGTCGTCCATGGCCGCCTTGAAGCGTTGTGCGTAAGACTGTGTCCAGTCGATGTCGCCGCTTGTCGCCGGGGGCACCAGATCGAGCGCGGTGTACAAACGCCGCAGTGCGTTGCGAGCGTCATCCAAATGGGCGTCGCTGTATCCCAAAGCCGTGCGGTAGTGACCCCGTACCAGGAAAAAACGCACGGTTTGCGGGTCGTATTTGGACAGTACCTCTCGGATCGTAAAGAAATTACCCAGGCTCTTGGACATCTTTTCGTTGTCCAATTGAACCAAGCCGTTGTGCATCCAGACCCTGGCCATCGGCTGGCCGGTGACACCTTCGGTCTGCGCAATTTCGTTTTCATGGTGGGGAAATTGCAGATCGGCTCCGCCGCCATGGATGTCAAAAGTCTCACCCAAAGTCTGGCAGCTCATGGCCGAACACTCAATATGCCAACCCGGGCGTCCAACCCCATAAGAATGGCCGCTGGCAGCACTGTCCCATTTGGCGTCTTCGGGTTCCTCCGCCTTGGCGGACTTCCACAAAACAAAGTCCATCGGATCGACCTTGCCGTCGTCCACCGCCACGCGCTCCCCGGCACGCAGATCTTCGAGCGACTTTCCAGACAACTTTCCATAACCGGCGAACTTGCGTACGGCAAAGTTCACATCACCCGAGCTGGCCTTGTAGGCCAGGCCTTTGCCCTCCAGCTGACGGATCATGTCCAGCATCTGCGGCACATATTCGGTGGCGCGGGGCTCTATGCTTGGCGCTTCAATGCCAAGACGCCCAATGTCGTCGTGCATCACGCCAATCATTTCGTCCGTTAACGCCCGAATCGGGATATTGCGCTCCAATGCGCGGCGAATGATCTTGTCGTCAATGTCCGTGATGTTGCGGACATAGGTCACGCGGTACCCGCTGCTCTTGAGCCAACGCTGCACGATATCAAAGGCCATCGCCATTCTGGCATGACCGATGTGACACAGGTCATAAATGGTCATGCCACATACGTACATGCGGACATGATTCGGATCGATCGGGGAAAACGGCTCTAACGCACGCGTCAGCGTGTTGTAAATTCTCAAACTCATGGGTTATTCAGTGCCTTTGCGCAGGATCACCGGTTCGTGGCAACAAGGGCCAGTTCGTTCAGATCTCTTCAAGGTAAATCTCGGTCTTTGGCCGAAGGCACGAATCGCCCCCTCAGCTACAATTCAACGCAGTATAAAGCCCCCGCCAGAGGGCTCGCCCAACGCTTGAGGTTCTGAAAGCTCTATGACGCACTCCCATTCACCTGTACGCCGACCACTGCGCCTTATGACCTTGGCGCTTGCCTTGGTGTTTTCGCTGGCCCATGCAGACGAATACTCGGACGTATCGCAGTTGGTACGTGCAGGTAAGTTGGTCGAAGCGTTGAACAAGGCCGACCAACACCTGGTAAGCAAACCGCGTGATCCACAAATGCGCTTCCTGAAGGGCGTTATTCTGCGTGACTCCGGCAAAACGGCGGACGCCATTGCGACCTTTACCCGCTTGACCGAAGATTTTCCCGAGTTGCCCGAGCCTTACAACAATCTGGCCGTGCTGTATGCAGGGCAAAGCCAGTTTGACAAGGCCCGTACCGCACTTGAAATGGCCATACGGACCAACCCCAGTTATGCAACGGCACACGAAAACCTGGGTGATGTCTACGCCAAGCTTGCCAGCCAGGCCTACAACAAGGCCCTGCAACTCGATGCCTCGAATGCGGCGGTTGCACCCAAGCTGGCTTTGATCCGAGATCTGTTCAGCCCAACGGGTGCCAAAAATCAACGGCCCACCCTTCCCTCGCCGTCCGCTGCTGCGGCGTCAACTCCACCGGCCACTGCAGCTGTCAAGCCAGCTTCCACCGCTGCCACAACGACACCGACTCCGACGGCCAGCGTTACGCCATCGACCGCCCCAGCGACCACACCAAAGCCCGCGAACACCAATGCGGCTGTCGACGCAGAAGCCGCTGTGCAGACCTGGGCGAAAGCGTGGGCCGCCAAGGACGTTAAAGCTTACCTGGCTTCGTACGGAAAAGATTTTGACCCACAGGGCTCCATGTCGCGCAGCGCATGGGAAGAAGAGCGCCGTCAACGCATCACCAGCAAGTCCAAGATCAGCGTGCGACTTGAAAATCTCACAATCACAGTGTCTGGCAATACCGCCATTGCCAAGTTTCGCCAAGATTACAAGGCCAATGGTTTGGCTGTTTCCAGCCGCAAGACACTGGAGTTGCTCCGCAGTGGTGACCGCTGGCTGATCATCAAAGAATCCACGGGCTCCTGATCGTTGACTGCTGCGATGGTTCGGCTGATTCTCAACGCCCTGCTGCTGGCCGTGTTCGTTCTGGGCAATGACCCAGTCGTGGCCGCCAATCCAAAGAAAAGTGGCAAACAAAAGCCAGTGCGCCAGGCGATCACCCTCCCCAAAGACGCCGACGGTGTCGCCGAGGCTCGCCTGATCGAGATTTATAAGCTGGTAGGACTCGCCCAGAACCGGGAAGCCCTCGCCAAGGCCGACCGTTTGGTGAAGGACTACCCCCATTTTCAGTTGGCCCAACTCGTCCACGGCGACTTGTTGGCCTCCCAGGTTCGACCGTTAAAGGCCTTTGGCGACGTCCCGTCCAGTCCGTCCAGAAGCGCCAACACCGCGCTGGAAGAGTTACGCGAAGAATCGTTACGGCGCGTGATGGCATTACGGGACCGTCCGGTCAGCGGCACCATACCCTCGCAGTTTTTGACGCTGTCGCAGAAATCCAGGCACGCAATTGCGGTGGATGCATCACGTTCACGCCTCTACTTGTTCGAGAACTCACCGGGCGGTCTGACCCTTAAGGCCGACTACTATATTTCTGTTGGCAAGGCAGGTACTGCCAAAACAGCTGAAGGTGATCAGCGCACCCCACTTGGCGTGTACTACATCACCAGCAACCTAGACCCAAAATCACTCAAGGATTTTTACGGTTCGGGTGCTCTGCCCATCAATTACCCTAACATCCTGGATAGCAAACGTGGCAAGACCGGCAGCGGCATCTGGTTGCATGGCACGCCACCCAATCAGTTTTCCAGGCCGCCCCAAGCAACCGATGGCTGCGTTGTGTTGGCGAATCCGGACCTGCAACATATCATCCGCACCGTCGCGGTCCGCACCACACCGGTGGTCATTGCATCCGAGCTGACTTGGGTTGCACCGCACAGTACGCGTGTTGCTGGCAAACCGTTTGAAGATGCGCTGCATGCCTGGCGCAACGCCAAGACATCGGGCAATCTGCAACAAGTGCTGAGCTACTACACTCCCGACTTCACCAGCAACGGCAAGACACTCTCGGAGTGGACGTCGACCCTGAAGAGCGAACTGGACCAGACACATGGCCGCACCATCCAACTGAAAGATTTGTCTTACCTGCGTTGGACCGATGCTGCCGACACGATGGTCGTAACATTTGGTGAGGTGGCCGATGGTACCCGGATTGGGTGGACCAAGCGCCAATACTGGATTCGACAAGAGAACCAGTGGAAAATATTTTTTGAAGGAGTTATCTGATGACAACACGATGCAACTTTTTGCTACGCCGGACCCTGTTGGCCTGCGTCGCGGCGGCTTGGTTGCCCTTGGCGGCCATGGCCCAAGCGGCCCCCCAAGTCCAGTTCCAAACCAGCCTGGGAGATTTCGTCGTCGAGGTCTACCCTGACAAAGCGCCCAAGACGGTCGAAAACTTTCTGCGCTATGTCAAGGACAAGCAGTACGACGGCACCATTTTTCACCGCGTCATCCCCAACTTCATGGTTCAGGGCGGCGGTTACAACGCGAAGTACGACGAAAAAATTACTCGCCCGCCAGTGCCACTGGAAGCCCTCAATGGACTTAAACATGAGACCGGAACCATTGCCATGGCGCGCACCAACGATCCCAACTCGGCCAAGGCCCAGTTTTTTGTGAATGTCAAAGAGAATCCATTCCTGAATGCGAAAGGTTCGTCTGACGGCTACACCGTGTTTGGCCGCGTGGTGTCGGGTATGGAAACCATTCAAAAAATCAAGGAAGTACCCACCGGCTCCGGCGGCCCCTTCCCGACCGATGTTCCCAAAACCCCGGTTGTTATCAACTCTGCCACCCTGGTGAAATAAATCATGAGCAATCCACAAGTCGAACTCCACGTTGCTAACTACGGCGTCATCACACTGGAACTGGACCAGGAAAAAGCACCCCAGTCGGTGACCAATTTCTTGTCGTACGTAAACAAAGGGCACTACAACAACACGATTTTTCACCGTGTGATCCCCGGCTTTATGGTGCAAGGTGGTGGCATGGAGCCGGGCATGAAGCAAAAGACCTGCGACGCCCCGATCCAGAACGAAGCCAATAACGGCCTCAAGAACAACAACTACACAGTAGCGATGGCGCGCACCGGAGACCCTCACTCCGCAACAGCCCAGTTCTTTATCAATATTGCTGACAACGGATTCCTCAACCACACAGCGCCCAGTGCTCAGGGCTGGGGTTACGCCGTGTTTGGCAAAGTAATTTCGGGCGCAGAGGTGGTAGACAAGATCAAGACCGTAGCCACCGGGCGCAAGGGCTTTCACGATGACGTGCCAAAGGAAGACGTCATCATTGAAAAGGCTGTGGCGCTGTAAGCCTCACCCTGCATGGGATGGAACTCCTGGCCCCTCCCCGTTGGAGTTGTGTCGATTTCATCTCGGATCTGCACCTCCAGGCCTCGGACACCAAAACCTTCCAGACGCTGAGTCACTACTTGAATCACACGATTGCAGACGCCGTTTTCATACTGGGTGATCTGTTTGAGGTGTGGGTTGGCGATGACGCCTTGGTCTTGGAAGGCAGTTTCGAGCGCCGTTGTGTCGACCTGCTGCATACCGCAGGGCTGAAGCTGGATCTGCACATCATGCAAGGTAACCGCGACTTCCTGATGGGCACAAGCCTGATGAAGGCCTGCCACGCCACACTGCTGGAAGACCCCTCTGTGCTGGTCTTTGCCGGTCAACGCTGGCTGCTGACTCATGGAGATGCCTGGTGCCTGGAAGACACCCAGTACATGCAGTTCCGGGCTCAAGTTCGCCACCCGGATTGGCAGACGCAGTTTTTACAAAAACCACTGGCGGAACGTGTGGAATTGGCGCGCGGCATGCGTGCTCAGAGTGAGGCGCGCAAACGTACAGCCGCAAATTACGCGGATGTAGACGCCGCCACGGCAAATGCGCTGCTGGTATCGGCCCAGGCCCACCACATGGTTCATGGACACACCCACAGACCGGCACGGCACAGCATGCTCGCAGATCGCGAACGGCTGGTACTTAGCGACTGGGACCTGATGGCCGTCCCACCGCGTGCGGAAGTGCTACGTTTGCGCCTGTTGGGGAAGACCCCGGGCACCAATTGCTCTTATACCGTGGAGCGTCTGCCACCCATCATGGCAGCGGGCTAACCGCCCGCTACACCCAAGCCTGTGGGTCGACAGTGTCGATTTGCCAAGGGTCCAAAAACTGGTTGGCGTACCGCAGGTAAACCCCCTCTTTGACAAAGATATCAAAGAGATCCGGATCAATGTGACCCCCCGTACGGAATTTGTGCATGATGCCCATGGCCTGGGACAACTTCATACCCTGTTTATAGGGTCGGTCGCGCGCGGTCAACGCCTCAAAAATATCGGCAATGCCCATCACCCGCGCCTGCACCGACATCTGGTCTCGAGTCAGTCCTTTGGGGTAACCTTTTCCATCCATGCGCTCATGGTGCCCCCCCGCGTACTCGGGCACGTTTTTCAGATGTTTGGGCCAGGGCAACTGCTCCAGCATCTTGATGGTGGCGACAATGTGGTTGTTGATGACTCCGCGTTCTGCTGACGTCAGGGTGCCGGCCCGAATTGTCAAGTTTTCCAATTCATCGGCACTCAAAAATTCGGACTCCAGTCCGTTCACATTGCGCCAGATGTGTCCCTGGCCAATGTCACGCACACGGTGCAAATCGGCGTCTTTCATGGCCTCTGCCCCCTGATTGACGTGTCGCAAAAAGTCGCGGTCGGCATCCAGGGCATCGATCTTTTCGCGGCAAGCGGTCCACAGCGTGGCTTCGGCTGCCGGGTCCTTTGGTTCTCGCATCTCTAGTTGCGCTCGCAAGACAGCAATTTCCTGGTCGCGCTTGAGCACCTCAAAACGGGTGTCAATCAGATCAATACGGTCAAACAGAGTTTGCAGCTTGGTTGCCTTGTCTACCACGTGAACCGGCGTCGTGACCTTGCCACAGTCGTGCAATAGCCCGGCAATCTTGAGCTCATAGCGGTCCCGCTCATCCATAGCGAAGGAGGCCAGAGGCCCTTCTTTGTGGGCATTGACCGCCTCTGCCAACATCATGGTCAAGGCTGGAACGCGCTGGCAGTGGCCCCCGGTGTAATGTGACTTTTCGTCAATCGCGAGGTTGATCAGACTGATGAACGACTCAAACAGCGTCTCCAGTTGCGACATCAAATTGCGATTGGTGATGGCAATGGCGGCTTGGGATGCCAGCGACTCCGCCAGACTCTGGTCCGAACTGGAAAACGGGACCACCTGACCATCGGGCTTGCGCTTGGCATTGAGCAACTGCAAAACACCAATCACATCCCCCTCGTGGTCCTTCATCGGTACGGTCAAAAACGACTGCGAGCGGTAGCCCGTGCGCGCGTCAAATTTTCGGGTACCCGAAAAATCGAAGTTGGGTGCCGTGTAAGCGTCAGCGATGTTGACGGTCTGCGCGTGAATGGCCGCATAGGCAGCAACCAAAGAGTCATTGGGCCTGCCCTGACTGTCATGCAGGGGCAAATTGGGAAAATCAATCGGTTTGCCTGACGTACCACCCATGGCGATGTTCAGCGAATCAGTCTTGAGAATCTCAAAACGCAGGGCCTGCCGGTCCTCTGTAACCCGGTACAAGGTGCCGCCATCGGCCTGTGTAATGGTTTTGGCAGCCACCAGAATGCTTTCCAGCAGGCGCGTGATGTCCCTCTCTTTGGACAGCGCAGCGCCAATGGCATTGAGTTGCTCAAGTCGACGAAGCAGGTCTTCAATGGAGTCCACAGATCCCCCTTTGTACAAGAAACCGTCCGCCACAGCGGACGCCTCATTCTTCCACAAGCGACCAACCAGGGTCACTCAACGGCTATTTCTTCAGCAAAACCTTCAGCACGTTTTGTACCCGACGCGCCGCCACTGGGTTGAATACTCCGGAAAAGACGGTCGCACTGTCCGCACCCCAGGTCTGAGCCGGCGGCGGGTCATTGCGGCGAGTCAACAGTTGCAATTGCAGATTGCGTCGGGCGTCCAAGTCTTCGGCCGGCGTGGGCACCTCAGCGGCCATCTCCAGTCGGAGCAAGGCGACATGGGGGTCAACCCCCTTGGCGGCTGGCTTGGGTTCGCCACCCAGCGCTTGTACCCATGCGGCCCGGCTTGCGGCAGCAGCGCGGTTGCCCAAGTCTTGCGCACCCGGGACCAGACTGGCGTCACGCTTTTCCCACGCCGTCATCAACTGGGTCAAGGCCTCTCCATGGGCCTGAGCAGCGAGCTTTTTGAGTGCCAACTGCGCGTGTTCCAGGGCGTCGCGCTGGGCGCGAAATGCTGCGTCACCCAGACGCGGGGCTTCTTGCCAACCGTCGGTGCGGCTTCGCCCATCGGACGCAAAACGACCATCAGGTCGGGCGTTGTCCCGTCCGCCCAACCGCGCCCCACCCCGCTCATCACCGCGCGGCGATCCTGGGAAGCCGGGCTTGGAGTCACGGGGGCCGCGTCCACTATCCTTGCGATCACCAAACTTGCCAGGGCGACCGGTAAAGGCAGCAGGGGCCTCTTTCTTCGTGCCCGGCCGGTCATCACCGCGCGCCGCAATGACCCGCTTGGGTGCGGCTTTGGCGGGTGGGGCTGGCTCAGCCGGGGCATCGGGTGCAGTCTCTGAACTGGATGCCCCTGAATCTTCCGCTCCATCTGCTATATCTTTCATAGCGCCTTGCGCAGATTCCACGGGGGCTGGAGGTGAATTTTCTTCAGAGTTTGCGGATTGGGCCGCTGCTTGGACGGCACTCTCTTGCGCGCCAGCGGATTGCACATCCGCTTGCGCCTGGGCCTGTCCTTGCAAAGCGGCGTCCAAGTCGGCCATGGCGGCACGAATCGTCTGTGCATCGCCACTGGCATTGGCAGCGTCCAGCGCCTTGGCGGCCTGCAAAACCATGCGGTCACGTGCCCCTAACGCCTCTTCCGCCTTTTCGCGGTCGGCCGTTTTGCGATTAAAGGCATCGTCAATCGGTTTGCGGAAAGCGTCCCAGAGCTTTTGCTCTTGCCGGCGGTCCATCGGTACGCGATGTGCCTGGGCTTGCCAACGCTGCTGCAATGCCTTGACTGCATCGATGCGCAATTCAGCGGCCGCGCCCAAAACCTTGGCCTCTTCAATCATGGCGTGGCGTAAGGCCAGGCTTTCCGCTTGCAGCGCCTCCAATGGCGCTGCTGCCTTCGAAATGGCGGCCTTCCACAAGGGTTGCATCTCGGCAAATGCTTTTTCACCCAGGTGGCCCGCTTCTCGCCAACGGTCGCCGAACTGGTGCAGGATGCGGTTGAAACCTTTCCAGTCGTCGTCCAATGCGGTCTGGTTGGCTTCGGCCCAGGCATGGACCTCTTCAATCAGCGCCAGGCGCTGGGCCTTGTGCTCGGCCGATTCGGCACGCACCTTGTCCAACCAGGCCTCCACCACCTTATGGGCTTCGTTGCAGGCTTCATCGAAGCGTTTCCACATCGAGTGGTTGGGTGCACCGCCCTGATCGGTCTGTTTCCATTGTTCGCGCAGGGAGCGCAGGGTTTCCTGCATTTTGCGTCCACCAATGGCCTGGCCGTCTGGGCGCTTGAGCAAACCTTCAGCCTGGGTCACCAGGGCTTCACGCAATTGGTCGGCGCGCCAGCGTTGCCAGCCTTCCAATTCGCCGGCTGCAGCCAGCGCCGCGTGGGCCTGGTTCTCCAGCTTGTCATCAATCACCTTGCCAAATTCCTTTAGCGCATGGCGCAACGCATTGGCCGCACCGGCGCTGGCTTTTCCATGGCCTTCTGCAATTTCCAACTCCAAGGTAGAAAGCACCTCGCGGACGGTCGCCGTCGCTTGGGCCCGCACCTGCGGATCCATTTTGGGTTTGGGCTGCTTGACCGGGGTCTCTGCCGGAACGCCACGCACCGCACGTAATTCATCGGCCCATACCGGAACGGGGGGCAAGGGAGCCGCGCCGTCTTCGGCGGCACGCACAGCCAAAGACAAAGCCGCCTGAAACGCATCCCAAACCACGAGAAGTTGGCCTTTGGACGCCTCCATAAGCGGCGGAAATTTGGCGTCGACACTGGGCCAACTGCTATCGGCGACGAGTTGCGCGGCTTGCGCCTGCCACTGCTCCACATCCACGCGCAATGGCTCAAGTGCCGCTTGTGCATCACGCCACGACTTGGTCGAGAGCACTTCAATGCGCTGGGCCAGCAACACGGCCGCCTCGCGCTGAACCTGAACACGGCGCTGCAGGTCTTCGATCACCCTGACCCTTTCCGCCAGTTGGGTCTTGAGTGCGGACAGCGGTTCGCGGCTCAGGGGTGCACCGGCTTTGGCCGCATCACGCTGCCAAGCCAGGGCATCGGCAATATTGAGTTTGACCATGTCCAGCAGGGTCTGCGCTTTGGACGCCCACTCGGCAGCCACGGCCTCCTGGCCTTTGGCCCGACGGGCTTCGTCGATTTTTTCTCGAATCAGCTTGGCGGCGCCTTTGTCTTTGACACTCAGCTCCTTGAAGACGTCGGCCAGTTGCTCAGGCACCGGGGTGGTCAGCAGCCACTCACGAACACGCGCGGCGCGCTCGCCGGAAGTCGGTGCTGTAAAAGCGCCACCGGTCAGACTGTCTAAAAGGGCTATATCGTTGTTTTTGGCGGTAGAAGGCGACGTCACGGTGGGCTCAGAGGTAGGTTAAAAAGAGATCTGCAACTGCGTATTTTCGCCGCGAAATGGAATCAGGCTTTCGGTTTTTGTGGTGGCCGTCACCACAGCCGCGTTTTAGGACCGCCTGCATCAGAGAACTCTACGAAGAATCGGGATCTAGCCCACGTGGATATTACACTTATAGCTATATTTTCTATAGCATTTCAATTTCAATTCCATTCCAAAGGAATATCCGCGTTCCACAGTGCGCATCACCATGACTCCAAGGACGCACACATATATATAGACAGGGGCACCCACCGCGCAGCTGTTTTCCCTGGGAGACAAAAGAAAGCCCGGTGCTCGAACTTTTGGGTTCGAGTACCGGGCTTGACGGCTGACCAAAGGCCCATGCCATCAGAACGAGCGCCGGGGAGATTGAAGTCCACCAGCCCCCAGAAGCAATAGATTGCCTCCAAAAGTTACCGGGGCCGCTTTATCACAAATACCGTTTCGGTACGGACTGGCTACTGCCGGAACAAACCTGAATCAACAGGCATGGGGAGTCTAGTGACTGCCGCTCTCCATTTCAAATCGGGTTTTCAATGGAAACGGGGTTCGTGATTGCTAGATTTTTCTTGCGTTTCAAATCTCCGCCAACCCGCATCCCGTCAGGGTTTTAGACTTCATACAACCAAAAATAGAATAATGAACCTATTTAATATTGTTGACTAGGTATATCCAAGCCCCCTAGAATCCGCCCATTCCTGGTTTCACCTAGGGATAAACCCGTAACCGCTGCCGAACCCGGCATATTCAAATCGCTGCACATGTCGAATCGACGCCGCAGGATATTGATAGCGTACCAACCCAAACGTGGGGTCTTTGGACTCCCCGCCTAAGAAGGAAGAGCTATGACAGCGACCGAAAAATTCACCAAGGGCCTC
>ERZ724520.1225-NODE-1225-length-13175-cov-8.081250_pt1 | contig 13175 bp, 6 predicted proteins | sample MGYA00376053_ERZ724520 | MGnify/ENA primary metagenome ERZ724520 (study PRJEB28724, sample SAMN07190886) | activated sludge metagenome | isolation source: activated sludge of sewage treatment plant in Hong Hong | place: USA: Christiansburg, Virginia | collected... | reverse complement strand
GGGCCTGCCCTGGAGTCAAGGAATGTGCGGTGATCGTGCGAGAAGACCGCGCCGAAGATCGCCGCTTGGTGGCCTACCTGGTGGGCACAGCCAGCCATGACACGCTGCGCAGCGAACTGCAAAAGCGCTTACCGGACTACATGATGCCAGCGGCGTGGGTAACGCTGGAGGTGATGCCGCTGACGCAAAACGGCAAGATCGACCGTCGCAAATTGCCGGTGCCGGTGGTGGAGCAGGAAGATGCGACGGATGCACAGAAACCGCGCGGACCGGTGGAGGAGATGCTGGCGGGCATCTTTGCCGAGGTGTTGGAGTTGGAGCAGGTGGGGCGTGACGACGACTTCTTTGAGCTCGGTGGGCATTCACTCCTGGCTATTCAAGTTGTCGCCCGGCTGCGCAAGCAGCTTTCCATCGAGTTGGCGGTTCGCAGCCTGTTTGACCACGCGAGTTTTGCGGCCTTGGCCAGACACATAGGCACCTTGCGCGATGCATCAACGCCTGGCGCCGACGGTTCAGATGTTGCGATGCAGATTCCCCGACGTGATCCACAAAGCGACCCACAGCTTTCGTTTTCTCAGTCGCGTTTGTGGTTTCTGAGTCAGCTCGACAACATGGACACTACGTACAACGTTCCGTTGGCCTTAAAGCTGGACGGAGAGTTGGACGTAACGGCCTTGCAACATGCGCTGGACGGCATGGTGGCCCGGCACGAGACCCTGCGTAGCCGGTTTGACACCCAGGCGGGTGGTCCTCGATTGACTTTTGCCAAGCAGCAGAACATGCCCTTGGTGCCCGAGGATTGCGGTGACCGCGAGGCTGAACTTTCTGTAATGCTTGTTGAAGAGGCGGCTCGGCCATTCGACCTCACACGCCATCCCCCGATCCGTTCCCGTTTGTTGCGCATGGGAAACCGCAGCCACGTCCTGATAATCACGCTACACCATATTGCGTCCGACGGCTGGTCCATCGGCGTGGCAGTCAAGGAGTTGAGTGCTCTCTACGCGGGCCAGAACCTGTCCGGTTTGCCCATCAGTTACAGCGATTACGCTGCCTGGCAGCGAAACTGGTTGCAAGGTGTGCAGCGCGAAAGGCAACTGGCGTACTGGCGTGAGCAACTCATGAATTTGCCGCCAATGTTGACCTTGCCGACGGATAGACCACGCCCCGCTGTGCGAAGACATCGTGGCTGTATGCTGCATTTTTCGCTCAAACCGGAGTTGACGGCGGCATTGCGCCGGTTGGCAGGCGAGACAGACACCACGCTGTATATGGTGCTGTTAGCCGGTTTCGCCGTTTTGCTGGCACGCCATGCGGGTCAAGACGACATTGCGATTGGTACTCCTATAGCCAACCGGGACCGAGTTGAAGTCGAAAATCTGATCGGTTTTTTTGCCAACACCGTTGTGTTGCGATACGACCTGTCGGGAAACCCCACCGTTCGTCAACTGTTGCAAAACGTCAAGGGCACGGTGCTGCAGGCGTTTGAACATCAGGACCTGCCGTTCGAGGAAGTGGTTGATGCCTTGCAAGTGCCGCGTTCCCTGGCGCATGCGCCCTTGTTTCAAGCGATGTTTGCCATGCAGACCCATGGCGACACCACTTTGAAGTTGGGAAATCTCTTGGTGACCCCGATCGCCGTCGATACCGGAGCGGCGATGTTTGACCTGTCTCTGGTCATGGGGGAAAGCCCCACAAGCGTGGTTGCGGCGCTGCAATATGACTCCGACTTGTTTGACCCCAGTACTGTTGAGAGAATGATCGACCGCTTCCAGGTGGTGTTGGAGGCAATGGCGCTCGATCCAACGGCGCAAATTACACGCTTGGACATACGGTGTGCATCGGATTACACGCTCTTGGCACACACCCATCGACCCATTGAAGTATTGGGTGATGATCAGAATTTGCATGGTTTGGTTGAGCGCAGTGTCGCGCTGCACGGACAAGCCGATGCGATCACGTTTGAAGGGCAAACCCTCAGTTATGCGCAACTGTGGACCGATGCTGCTCGCCTTGCCAATCGCCTGCAACGTGCAGGCGCCGGTCCCGATGTGTTGGTCGGAGTGTTCGTGGATCGTTCGTTGGAGTTGCCACTGGCCTTGCTGGGCGTTCTGCGGGCCGGTGCTGCTTTTGTGCCCATCGATCCCGCCTATCCAGTCGAACGCATAGCGTATTTGATTGCCGATGCGGGTTTGAACCTGATGGTGTGCCCCCACTCGTTGCGCGACCGTCTGAGCGGATACCACGGGACCATCGTCGCGCCGTCGGAGTCCGAAGGGTTGAGCGGAACCAACCTCGACGCAAGTACACCGCAGCCTGTCAAAGTGAGGGCTGGGAATCTGGCCTATTCCATTTACACCTCGGGTTCGACCGGCAAACCCAAGGGTGCATTGTTAACCCATGCAAGCATCTGCAATCTGGCGCCGTTCATCGCTGACACACTGGCCATAACACCGGGGTCGCGCGTGCTGCAATTCTCGGCCCTGTCGTTTGATGCTGCGGTCTGGGAAATTTTTACCACCCTGGTGGCCGGTGCGACTCTTGTGTTGGCGCCGCGCGAGCAAATTTTGCCGGGTGCGCCATTGTCCATGTTGCTGCAGCGCGAGCAGATAACCCACGCCACGCTGTCGCCGAGCGCGCTGGCAGCCATGCCATTGGGAGACTTTCCGCATTGGCGCACCATTGTTCTGGCGGGCGAAGCCTGCCCGGCAAGTCTGGTAGCCCACTGGGCCAAAGGACGCCGTTTTTTCAACGGCTACGGCCCTACGGAGACCACAATTTGCGCGGCCATTGCAGAGTTGGATCCCCGGGAATCGGTGATGCCCATAGGGCGTCCCGTGAAGAACGCCCGTGTGTATGTGTTGGACAACCAACTGCGCATGGTGGCTCCCGGGATCGCTGGTGAGCTGTGTATCGCTGGCGTCGGACTGGCGCGCGGGTACCTGGGTCGCAAGGGCCAAACTGCGGAGCGATTTGTTGCTGACCCCTTTGGCCCCGCCGGTACCCGCATGTACCGCAGCGGGGACCTTGCGCGCTTGCGAAACGATGGCCAGTTGGAGTACTTGGGTCGTCTCGATGAACAAGTCAAATTGCGGGGATTTCGCATCGAACCTGGAGAGATTGAAGCAGCGCTGCGCCAGCTGCCCGATGTGGCCGACGCTGTTGTGGTGTTGGCCCAGGGCGCAGCGGGTTTGCAGCTAGTGGGCTATTTGATCGCCACAGTCCAACCCTGTGACACATCTGCCTTGCGCTCTGCGCTGGCACAGACCCTGCCCGCACATATGGTGCCATCCTCGTTGTGTTTTTTGCCGGAATTTCCGCTCACCCCCGCAGGTAAAGTGGACCGGAAAGCGCTGGCGTCCCGCGCGATGCTGATGCCAGTCGCGGAAGCTACTCAGGGACCGCGTGATGCCACCGAACGCCAATTGGCCGACGTCTGGCAAGGCCTGCTGGGTTTGAGCGAAGTTGACATCCATCGCAACTTCTTTGACCTGGGTGGACATTCCCTGTTGGCAGTAGAGTTGATGCGCCGTGTTAACGCCAGTTTTGGCGTGCATCTGCCGGTCTCCACCATTTTCCTGGCTCCCAGCGTGGCACTCATGGCCGACAGCCTTCGCGGCCAGACCCATGTGGTCGGATCACCGTTTGCACCCTTGGTACAGCGTGCCGGGCCTACCTTGTTCCTGGTTCATCCGTTGGGTGGTGATGTGCACTGTTACCGCGATCTGGCGCGTGCTTGGGACGCACCGGCAGCGTTGGTTGGCATACGTGCCCCTGGATTGGACGAAGACTTGCCACCACCTGCGTCGCTAGCTGCCATGGCGCTTGACTACGCCAAAGCCATCGCCAGTTATGGGCCTGCCGACAACGTACATTTGGCGGGGTGGTCCCTGGGCGGCAACCTGGCCGTCGAGATCGCTCGCCACTTGCAGGCAATGGGTCGACAGATTGGCCTGCTGGCGGTCATTGATGCGCCATCCAACATCCCACAAGAGGAACAGACGGAGATGGATGACCGACAAATCGTCGAGGCCTTGCTGGCACGGGATGATCTGGCGCACCAGGCCGAGAGTGTTGAGGATCTGATCGCTCTTGCTCGGAAACACCATCTGCTGCCTGCGGAGCTGAAATCGCACGACATCCAGCGCATCATTGCAGTTGTGCGAGGAAATCTGGGAGTGGCATACCGCCATGAAGTGTATGCCGTGCCGTTTCCCGTGACCGTGATCCGTGCGGCTAATCAAGAGGGGCGCAATGACGATCCTTCACTAGGATGGAGCAGGTTTTGCAAGGCCACTGTCATCGACGTTGCAGCGGTTCACACCACCATATTGCATGGCGCCGGTGCCGTGCAGCTGGCTTCCATTTTTCAAAAAATTCTTGCGCCCACCACCATTTAAGGAGTACATAATGACTGAAAAAAGCAGTGTCACTGAGCAATTTCTTGCATTGCGTAACCACGAACTTCAATACTCACTGTGGCAAGCCACTATCGACGTGCCAGCAGGGTGGGATATAGTGTTTGGACCCGAGACCAAGGAAGCCTGTCTGGCACATATCGAGGCAGAGTGGACCGATATGCGTCCCCTCAGCTTGCGTCAGCGGATGGATGGACAAACGGTCTCATGACCATAGAGGAGTGATAGCCATGCACCACAAGGTATCGCGTCTAATTCTTCTGATGACCGCCGCCATGGCGCCCTGTGCGATGGCTCAAAACCAGCCCGCAACCGGGCGTATTGTGTTCGGTGACAGCCTCAGCGACACCGGAAACGTGTACCGTGTGATTGGCCAACCCCCCGTCATTGGCGGGCCGGCCAGTTCAGACGCCGGGCGCTACTCCAATGGCCCCATGTGGGTCGATTTGATCGTCCCCGGTTATGCCTTTTACGCCAATCCATTAAGCGGCGGCAACTTTCCGGCGGGCACTACCAGTGTGAATTTCGCAGTGGGTGGGTCGCAAAGTTGCGGTCTTGCCAACTGTGATGGTGTCAGTGGCTTGCAGTCGTTTTCGATGAATATTGCCCCAGGTGCACTGGTGCAAATCAATGACTACCTGAGTAACGTCAAGGCGGGAAAATTGCCCGCCATCAGTCCAACGACGCAGTATTTTATTTTCACCGGTGGCAATGATTACACGCCGTATGCAGCCTCGGCAGGCACCAGCGCCAGCGCGGCCGGCGAGCAAGCTTTGGTCAACAAGGTTCTGGGAAATATCAACACCGGTATTACCAGGTTGACCGCCGCAGGTGCACGCCAGCTTGTGGTATTCAACCAGTTTGACATTGGTGTCGTACCACAATTCCGTGATCCCAAACTGGCTTCGGGTTTGCCAAGTAACGCGGCGCAGGTCGCGACCGAGCTCAGCAATCTACATAACGCACAGCTGCCCGGGCGACTGAAAGAAGCTTCGGCCGCAACCGGAGCCTCGATCATTCAGGTTGATGTGAATCGGCTGTTTCGCGACCAGTTCAACAACCCGTCCATTTGGGGCCTGACTAACGTCACAGGTACCTGTGTTGCGGGGAACTTCACAACCACCACCGGCCTGTGTACTACCAAGGCGCAGGCTGACCAGTTGATGTTTTGGCAGCCCACGCATCCCACGGCGATTACCCATGCCCATATTGCAGCCTTGGTGGATGGAACCCTCCACACCGTCAACCATGCACCGGCCACCATTGCAGTGCAAAGCCAGTTGTCGATGCGCGCCGCTGAAGCCAGGGCCGACCTGATAGCGGACCGCCTGGATGGCTTCTTCAAACAGGGACGCTCTGTATTCCTGGACGCAGGAAACGATGACGGCACGCGCAATGCCGAAGTCGGTCGGGCTGGGTACGATTTCAAGGTTCGCCAGGCCAGTATCGGGGTGAGCCATCCGTTGGCGCAAAACACATTGTTTGGTTTGAGCCTGTCAAATGGCAACGCGAATGCCAAGCTCATGAATGAGGCGGGGGCGACCGACGCAGACACCGTTGGCTTTGGTGCGTTCCTGGCTTTTCGGCAAGACGCCCTGACGACCCTGTTGGAAGCGGGCGGCCTGCGAACAACATTCAACACCATCGACCGAACCAGCGGGTTTAGTTACTTTCCGACCGCCAATGGCACTAGCAAGTCCTCCCTGTGGTCGCTCAGTGCCTCTGCGCGTTATCGGATTCCCATGGGCGGTTTTGACCTGAGCCCGCAATTGGGCCTGCGCCACAGCAATGTGACGGTCGATGCCTACCAGGAGAGTGGTAGCCGATTGCTTGACCTGGCGGTCACTGACCACAGTTTGCGGTCGAATCTGGCCACCGTTGGTGTTCGGATGGACCGCAGTTTTGTTATGGGCGATGTCAATGTCTTGCCCCAACTCGATGTGGACTACCAACACGAACTGAACGGCGAAGGGGAAACTATCACGGCCAGCCTGCCTAGCGGGCAAGATGTCAATGGGGTCAGTGAAGTAGGTTCGCGTAAGGCTCTGAAAGTCAAGTTTGGATTGAGTCTTTTGTTCTCGGAAAAAACCCGATTGACGGCCCAGCTGCAGAAACGCTTTGCCGACGAGGGCGGCAATTCTCTGTTGGCCAATATCACGCTCACCCATGCGTTCTGACCATTTGATCAAAAACTATTGATATGACCCATCACCATCCCACCCAGCGTCTGGTTCTGGCGGCAACCCTGCTGATGTCCGGCGCAGTGTTTGCGCAGCAACCCCCAAAACCAACCTACCAAGTCGGTGATATCGGCTTTACACCAACCCTCACCACAACCATCACGCACACCGACAATGTGCGGCAGAATCCTGCGGCGGTATCGGACTACCGAACCGACATCACGTTTCAGCTCTTCACCACGCTGGTCAACACACCCAATGTGACGCTCACTCTGGACCCGATTGTGCTGACGCGTGCGTACGCGAATTACGATTCGGACAACCGAACCCTGACCTCGGTGACTGCCAGCGGTGAATACAAACTCAATAAGGAATGGAGCCTGAGTTCCAATTTGCGTCGCTTTGATACTGCGGTATCGGGCAGTGATCCCAACGCCATTCCCGGCGCGATCAGCTCGACCTCAACCACCAATCTGGGAAACTTTCAGATCAATTACGTGTCCCCAACGTATTACGACAACGTTGTGGTGAACATTCAAAAGCTGACCTTTGCCTCGGTCTTTTTGCCGCAGTCGGGTACGACGATTTTTCGAAGCGATCAGGATAGAACCCAGACAGAAGTCGACAATCACTTTGGGCGTAAATTCGATTGGCTTGGGCTCAATACCTATCTCTATCTTGGCACCAATAAAATTGCCTACGCCAGCAGCAACGCCGGCAGCGTTTCAGGCAGAAACTCGTCCGGCGAAAAAATCGGATTCGGCATCGGGTTGACACCCTCACCCGAAGTCACTGGATCGGTGTTGTATGGTTTCCAGCGTCAAAAATACGAAGATCCTGCTTTGGGAACCATGGAAGGTTTGTGGACCAATATCTCCGCTAGCTGGAGGCCCGATCCAGCCAACCAGGCGGCACTCACCCTGACGCGGAGTTTTAACGAGACCATCATTCCGGGCGCCACGGGCTACTTCGCCAACAATCTGCTGTTGCAGGCCCAACACTATTTTTCACCCGAGTGGAGCGTGGATGTGTCTCCGTCTTTATTGGTGTCTGAGGTGGCGAATTACCCGGCCATCCTCAAACAACACATGATCACGGTCGGAGTCAATCGAAGTTTTGCCGGGGGAAGTTCTTTGCGCGCGGCGTTTATGACGTCAAACCAGAATGTCGACAATGAGGAGTTCGCGTCATTTCGTTACCGGGAACGTACATTTTCTCTGACCTTGACCCTTCCGCTCTGAGCAAGCGCCTGCTCCAGCAAAGTGTTGATGGGTTAGGTCACGCGCCCGGTGGGGTTGATGTCTGCTGGTTCGAGGATGTCACCGCGTTTGTCGGAACACCCGATCTCCTGACTTCAGAGGAGTCGTCTCGCGCCGCTTCTTTTGCCTTTGAGCAGGATCGAAGACGGTTTGTCGCCCGGCGGGGCTTGGTCAAGTTTTTGCTTGCGGCCCTGCAAGGGGGCAAGCCATCGGAAGTTGTGTTCAGCTTCAATGCGTATGGCAAACCAGCCCTCAAAGCCGGACCCTTTGTCTTCAACACCTCGTCCAGCGGTAACAGCCTGTTGCTCGCCATCGGTCGGCGCTCAGAGGTCGGTGAAATCGGTGTCGACCTGGAAACCACGCGTCCCATGCCGGATGCACTTCTCATTGCGCAGCATTTTTTCTCCAAGGACGAAGCGGCAGAGTTGGGATCTCTGGCGGGCGACGAACGCGACCAGGCCTTTTTTAATTGCTGGACCCGCAAAGAGGCGCTGATCAAGGCCGTTGGCAGTGGTGTGTCCTTCGGCTTGGACCGATTCAGTGTGTCCATGTTGCCCCATGAACCGGCCCGAATCCGCCAACTCGATGGTGTGGCCAGTACTTGGCATCTGCGTGCCTGGTCGCCCTCGCCACGCCACATCGCTGCATTGGCAACACCAATCGAGCCGCCCGAGGTCAGAATGCATCGGATCGCTGTCGCAACATGACAGCAATGTAATGCTTCAGTCATCTGCGGGCCGCGGGCCAACGCGTAGACTGAAAGTGTTTCAGTACGCTGTGGAATCAAGACCAATGACTTGCAAATATCGACTATTGACGTGGACGTTGGGCATGGGTCTTTTTGCAGCAGCAAATGCCCAGGAAGCGGGGCATTTCCCCCCGGGCGCTACGCTCGACAGCTTGCTGGCTGTGGCCCGCCAGAACAACCCGGAGTTCAGCGCCATGCGTCACGAAGCGCAGGCCGCCAGTGAGCGGGTGGCCCCGGCCGGTGCGCTGATGGACCCCAAGTTGAAGGTGGAGCTGGAAGACATCACCAGGATGGGAGAGCAAGGCGTGACCCTGCTCCCGTCGCAGGTGGGTGGTACCTCCTACACCCTGACGCAGGAGCTGCCCTGGTCGGGTAAACGCGATCTCAAACGCGTCATAGCCACGCTGGACGCTGACGCCGCCCAAGGCCGCGCCCGGCAAACCTGGGCGGAGCTGTCGGCACGCATCAAGGCGCTGTTTGTGCAGCGTTACCTGGTGCAGGTGAACCAGCGCATTGCGAATGAAACGCTGGATCTGATGTTGCAACAGGAAAAGGTGATGCAGGTGCGTTACGCCGGTGGCCTGGCGGCCCAACAGGACATCACCCGCATCCACGTGGAGCACACCGCCATGCGCGCCGAACTGGTGGCGCTGGGGGCCGAGTGGCGCCAGACCCAGACTCGGCTGAACCAGTTGCTGTCGCGCCCGGCCGATGCACCGCTGGCCGCACCCCAGATGCTGCGCTCCTTGCCCGAGGCGGCGAAGCTGGACTTCGCCGTGTTGTCCGAGCGGCTTCGTGCCACCAACCCACAGATCCTGGTGACCACCACGGGCGTCCGCTCCGCAGAAAAGTCCCGTGACCTGGCCTACAAGAGCCGCTACCCCGATTTCATGCTGGGTATCAGCGCCATGCAGCGGCAAAACACGCTCAATGAATGGAGCCTGATGCTGGAGTTCAATCTGCCGATCCGCGACGGCGTGCTGCAGTCGCAAGAACGGGAATCCGAGGCCATGTTCTCGGCCGCGCAATCGCGCCAGCAGGCGGTAACCAACCAGGCACTGTCGGACCTGTCGGACAACCTGATCGCGATGGAGGCGGCCCGGCAAACCGAACACCTGATGACCTACAGCCTGATGCCACAGGCCGATATGACTTTGCGGGCGGCCTTGGCGGCTTATGAAAATGGCAAGGCCGACTTCACGATGCTGCTCGAGGCCCAACGCCAGATTCGCCAGGCCCGGCAAAGTCAGATCAAGGCACAAGGCGACGCACAGATGCGTCTGATCGAAATTGAACGATTGGTGGGAGAAGAATTATGAAATCGGGTGCAAGCATTGCCTTGGGGGTGGTGGCCTTGGTGGCTGCAGTGGGAGGCGGGTATTGGTTGGGCCAGGCTGGCAATGTGCAGCCGCAGCATGCTGCAACCGGCGCAGTGGCCGGTCCTGCGCCAGAGGCGGTCAAGAAGCAACCCAAGCTGCTGTATTACCGCAACCCCATGGGCTTGGCAGATACCTCGCCGGTGCCCAAGAAAGATTCCATGGGCATGGATTACATCGCCGTGTTTGATGCGGAACCGGGCGACGAACCGGCCACCGGCAACCAGATCAAGATCAGTACCGACAAGGTGCAAAAGCTCGGTGTGCGCACCGAGGCCGTCCAACTGCGCAGCATGGACCGCACGATCCGCGCGGCAGGGCGCGTGGAGCCCGATGAGCGCCGCATCTACATGATCGCGCCCAAATTCGAAGGCTATGTGGAGCGCCTGCACGTCAACGTGACCGGGCAGCCGGTCTCAAAAGGCCAGCCGCTGTTTGAGGTCTACAGCCCGGAACTGGTGTCGGTCCAGCGTGAATATGCGATTGCAGCCCAGGGCGTGGCATCGCTCAAGGGCTTGGACAGCCCGGCCCAACTGGGCATGGCGCGCCTGGTCGAATCGAGCCTGCAGCGGCTCAAGAACTGGGACATTTCCGAAGAACAGGTCAAGGCGCTGGTGGCGTCCGGTGAGAGCAAACGCACGATGACGTTTCGCTCACCCGTGTCCGGCATCGTGACCGAGAAGAAGGCCGTGCAGGGCATGCGTTTCATGCCCGGCGAGGCGCTGTACCAGGTGTCCGACTTGTCGGCCGTATGGGTGGTCGCCGATGTGGCAGAGCAGGACATTGGTCTGGTCCGGAACGGCAGCAAGGCCAGCATCAGGATCAACGCCTACCCCGACAAGAGCTTTGAGGGCAAGGTCACCTATGTCTACCCGACGCTGAAGATGGAGACCCGTACCGTGCCGGTGCGCGTGGAGCTGGCCAACCCGGCTCTGCTGCTCAAGCCGTCCATGTTCGCACAGCTGGAATTGCCCGTGTCGGCGCGTGGCCCGGTGCTGACGGTGCCGACGTCGGCGGTCATCGACAGCGGCACGCGGCAGATTGTGCTGGTGCAACTTGGCGCTGGGCGCTTTGAGCCACGTACCGTCTTGCTGGGTGAACGCAGCGACGACCATGTGGTGGTGCGCGAAGGGCTGAAGGAAGGCGAACTGGTGGTCACAGCCGCCAACTTCCTGATCGACGCCGAGAGCAACCTCAAGGCGGCTCTTGCCGGCTTTGGTTCTGCATCAAATCCGGCTCTAGCCGCCGCAGAATCTGCGCAAGTAGCTACCAAATCAATAGCATCCATCAGCCACCATGCCGAGGGAGTAGTGGACAGCATGGACGCCAAGGGCAACGCCGTCACCCTGAGTCACGGCCCGGTGGCCAGCCTCAAATGGCCGGCCATGACGATGGAGTTCAAACTGGCCAACGCCGCGCTACTGAGAGACCTGAAGCCAGGTGCCAAAGTTGCGATCGAATTTGTTGAGCGCCAACCCGGCGAATGGGTCATCACGACCGTGCAGACGTCACAAGGGAGCTCCAAGTGAATACGGTAGAAGCGTCTGAGGGGGCTTGGGGCCCCGCCGATTTCTGTGCATTTGACAGCATGAGGCGGGACACCAAGCCCCCTCGGATGCGCCGCGCGCCAAAGTAGGTTCCCATGCTTTCAAACATCATCGACTGGTCCGGCCGCAACCGCTTCCTGGTCCTGCTCGCCACCCTGTTCATCGTGATGGCGGGCATCTTCGCCGTGCTGCGCACCCCCATCGACGCCTTGCCCGATTTGTCCGACGTGCAGGTCATCGTCTACACCGAGGTGCCGGGTCAGGCCCCGCAGGTGGTGGAAGACCAGGTAACCTACCCGCTGACGACGGCTATGCTGTCAGTGCCCAAATCCAAGGTGGTGCGCGGCTTCTCGTTCTTCGGTGCGTCTTTTGTCTACATCATATTTGATGATGGCACCGACATTTATTGGGCCCGCTCCCGCGTGCTTGAGTACCTGAACTTTGCATCCGGGCGCATGCCCAAGGGCGTAACGCCGCAGATCGGGCCGGACGCCACCGGCGTGGGCTGGGTCTACCAGTACGCACTGATCGGCAAGGACAAGACGCTGGCCGAGTTGCGCAGCGTGCAGGACTGGTTTCTGCGTTACCAGCTGACCAAGGCCCAGGGTGTGGCCGAAGTCGCCTCGGTGGGCGGCTTTGTGCAAACCTACCAGGTGACGGTGGACCCGGGCAAGCTGCGCTCCTACGGCATTCCGCTGATGAAGGTCGCACAGGTCATCCGCGACTCAAACCGCGACGTGGGTGGCCGCGCGGTCGAGATGGCCGAGACCGAGTACATGGTGCGCGGGAAGGGCTATTTGCGCGGCAGGGCTGACATCGAAATGCTGGTGGTCAAGAGCGACAAGGGCACGCCGGTGCTGGTGCGGGACATTGGCCGTGTGGAGCTGGTGCCCGATGAGCGCCGCGGTGTTGCGGAGTTGAATGGAGAAGGTGAAGTGGTGGGTGGCATTGTGATGGCGCGGTATGGACAGAACGCGCTGGAAGTCATCAGCAACGTCAAGGCCAAGATCGAGGAACTGCGATCTGGACTGCCGGCTGGTGTGACGGTGCAAACGGTGTATGACCGCTCGGATCTGATTTACCGTGCCATCGACAATTTGAAGCGCACACTCCTTGAAGAGTCCGTCATCGTGGCCCTGGTGTGCTTTGTGTTCCTATTGCATCTGCGCAGCGCGCTGGTGGCCATTTTGATGCTGCCTGTGGGCGTGCTGATGGCCTTTATCGCCATGCGCTTGTTGGGCATGAACTCCAACCTGATGAGCCTGGGCGGCATTGCGATCGCCATCGGCGCGATGATCGACGCGGCCATCGTGATGATCGAGAACGCGCACAAGCACTTAGAAAAATTGGGGTCGGATTCCAATTCAGGGCAAGACGTGGGAGGGCAGGGTGCAGCCAGTTTCGAATTGGACTCTGACCCCAATTTTGCGGCCCGTGCCAAAGCCATCCTAGACGCCTGCAAAGAGGTCGGCCCGGCCCTGTTTTTCTCGCTGCTGATCATCACCGTGTCCTTCCTGCCGGTGTTCACGCTGGAAGCGCAAGAGGGGCGGTTGTTTTCACCGCTGGCCTATACCAAGACCTTCGCCATGGCCGGTGCCGCCATGCTGTCGGTCACGCTGGTGCCGGTGCTGATGCTGCTGTTCATTCGCG
>ERZ724520.1224-NODE-1224-length-13183-cov-5.254951_pt1 | contig 13183 bp, 12 predicted proteins | sample MGYA00376053_ERZ724520 | MGnify/ENA primary metagenome ERZ724520 (study PRJEB28724, sample SAMN07190886) | activated sludge metagenome | isolation source: activated sludge of sewage treatment plant in Hong Hong | place: USA: Christiansburg, Virginia | collected... | reverse complement strand
GTAAGAGTATTTTGATGTTTTTTTTTTTTTTTTGTATGACTTAAAAAAGTAAAAAAGAGTATGTAAATCAAATAACTTTTTTTCTAATTCTAAAACCTTACGCCCGCTGGTTATTTTATCGTTATCTCCTAGCAAATTACACTAACGGAAATATCAAGCAATTATTATTCTATTTTTCTGAACATTTTGCCTTTTTCTAAGGCTTTTGAACTTATTTCTATAATAGGCTTGTCAAACTCTATTTTTGTCCCAAAGTTAAATTAAAATTAGCATTAAAATTATCTATAACCGGAGTGGAAACGGCTTACACTTTATTCTCGTGAAAATATGCATTATTTTTTCTGCTTAAGGGTACTTTCGTTTGATTTTATGGACAAGTGCTGTACTTCTCACGTGTAGGAGTATAACTTTAATCTTTTTTATATCGGATGTATTCCAGTAACCTCTACTTTGTCGACAACTATTTATCCTTCCTTTATTTAAATTTAGGCGTGTCTTCTTCATTCATCTTGATGCAATCCCCTTCCTAAACTTGCATCATTATGAAGTTTTTATGACTAAAGGTGTCCATCATCTCCAAGTCATACTGCTTGTGCCGATTTCGTATCGATTTGATAGGATTAAGGCAGTTTTCATCTTTGAAGAAATCTTTGGGAAATCTTTTAGCGGCGGCTGAGGAAGATATCCTACGATTTCTATTGTGCTGATTATCTGGGTCTAAAGTATTATGTCTTAATTAGGTATTGCTGGGCCTAGATTTAGGGGCAGTTGGTGTCCTTCTAAATTGCAAATGGTCAATCAGATCGGGAGATGCTAATTTGAAAATGATTTATGATTTTTTGGTTTTCTTTTTAGTGACCTTGATTGGAATTTCTCCCTCCATTAAAATTAGTATTATAATATATTTTCTTTCAATCAAAATCTCATCTTTTTCCTTAATCCCAATTTCAACTAAAATTTACTAAAAATGCACAAATAGACTTACTTTATAATAAAAATAATAAAGCAAAGCTAAAATTATCAATTTCATTTTTTTAAATATTTAATCTTCTCCTTCTTATCCTTCTTCTCCTTCTTTTTACCACCCTATTCAGTCTACTCTCCCTCCTCTGCTTCCACGTATTTTGGTGTTATATAGTCCCACAGCCAAAGTGCACCTTTGTATACAACGAAAACGATAATCAGCCAATAGATGTTCCTAAATTAACAATGAGTTACCAGATTGCGTGCGTATAGGGATCGAATACCTGCACGAGCAAGTTCATCGCTAATACATCATAATAGTAATCTGCTGCTCCAGAAGGTAATTGTAGTTACCAACACCTTATAATTTGCTTTAGACAGAAGTAACTCGCCCCACTAACCAGTATACAGAGTATAAAATGCCAAATCGATATGGTCTCTGATATCAAAAACATTGTATTAAAGACCATAAACCAGCCAATGAGAATGTAAACGGCCCAAGTGAGGATAATGATCGTTGTGCGTATATTTTGCTAGTTTTTCTTTGCGGAATTGTTAGCCATCTAAATTTATTATCAACAATATTCTGATAATCCAACGATTCGTTATTATAGTACCGTTTGAAACGTATCTTTACTACTTATAAGTTCCATCACTACACCAATATCAAATTTCAATTGCCAAAAATATAAAAACAAAGCCAGAATGGACCCGCAGCAGTGTAGGATTAAATAGAGAGTGTTTTTGGACATTTTTTTGTTGATATTGGCGCTTATAGGATGCAGGTAATAAATTAGCTGTTATTGTGGTGATCAATTCACATGTTTCCAGAAAAAAGACTCAGCTTCACTCCTCTCCCCGCTGCCCAACCTTCCCTCATGAACTCTACCGCTAACACCAAGGTTGAGAGCTGTGAAGAACCCCTCTATGCGCACAACACATCTCCCGACAAATTCGAAGCCTAAAATCAACATCTCTCCCTGCAAAAATCACCAGGTTCCTTGCAACTGCTCCCTCCCCAGAAACACTGGTGGACATCCCAAGAAGACGAAAAACTGCAACAACTCGTATAAGAGTACGGAGCCAGAAATTGGAAAAAAATTGCTTCATTTCTGTAAAACAGAACCGATGTGCAATGCCTCCATCGCTGGCAGAAGGTCCTCAATCCATCCCTAGTGAAAGGACCTTGGGTACTTCTGCCTTCATCAAGACAACGGAAGAAGACGACCTCGTGTTGAGACTAGTGAGTGACCACGGACCCAAGAACTGGAGCTTTATAGCTAAGCAATTACCCGGACGGATCGGGAAGCAATGCAGGGAAAGATGGCACAACCATTTAAACCCTGATATCAGCAAAGACAAATGGACAGAACATTAGGACATACTTATCATTTAAGCTCACAAACAGTAAGTATAGTTTAACTTAGGTATGGCAACAAGTGGGCCATGATTGCTAAACTTCTACCCGGACGCACCGACAACTCCATCAAGAATCACTGGAATTCAACCATCAAAAGAAAACTCCGAATGCAAAATCACCCTGAAACAGACTCTCTCTCAGAATACAGGAGCATCGCCAGACAACTAACCTTCAATACTCCCCAAAAAAATACATCCAATAGACTCGAATAGTCTTTTCTCTTAGATTCTGCAGCCAGAAGTTCCTCCAATGGAGAACTTCTACTTGTTATGCCCCTCCTAAGCGAAAATGTCCAGGAAATTACTTCCTAGCAGCTTCTTTAGGCGATCCATCTAATGCTAAACAAAAATGATTTCAATAATTTGTGCTGCTGATTACTATCCGCATCATTTTCTATTCTTAAGCTACTTCCACATCTACCATAACCCCTTCACTCCATCTCCAATCGCCCCGAACAATGAGTCCTTCGATCGATCAAAATGTTAGTTATAGTATTCATTATTTCTAGCTCTCCTCCTTTTTTCACGCTCTTGCATATCTTAATAATATTTTCGTATTTGTTCATCTTCAGTCTGATCTTGATAGGCTCTTGATCTTTGAAAGCCTCGTGATCTTTGGTATTGTTGATATTATCTTAAAAACTGTTCTTGATGTCTCCTGAGCATCTATAACATCTATCTTTAATCTGGATGCAAATTTTGTTATTTGTTGGTTCTACTCGACGGCTTTTGATACTATTGCCTCATATCTTGATAACCACCGTTTGACTGGCTTGAATATCCGTTTGTTCGAGATGAATCATACTCAACTCGAGCCTTGGGGTCTGATAGCACTTGATAGGCTTAATTTATTTATTTAAACTGCTATTCTTTACCCTTGTTGATATCCGGGTGATATTTTTTTGCCAACTACTTATAAGCTTGCTTTATTTCCGCAGACTGAGCCGATGATGATACTCCTAAAATTTGATAGTAATTTTTATAGCTATTAAAACTACTGTAAAAAAGCTTAAATCTTCTTAAATTTAACATTATTTATGATCTTTCCTTAAATGTTGAGTTCCTATCAACAACTAACAGAATCACTTAACTAATAAGCCTATTAATGTTAAAAATAATATAAATAAAGATATACAAGGAAAAGTGATCGTTGATTACAGAGTATAACACATATCATTAGTCGTTTTGTTGTTCTTCAACATACTTAAAATCGTTTGGATCTTTCCTACGATTATCCATTGACATAATCTGTCTATCAATTCTTTCTTTTGACATATTTTCGCCTTTCCCCTTTACAACAATATCCATTTTAGCATCCTGAATGCCATTCATCAATACCAATTTGCCTAATTGATTTTAGAAATACCTTCTGAATTATTGAAGCAAAAGGAAAAGAAAAGCTCAGTCGATCGTGTACTGTTTTTATTAGATTTAGGTCCTCGAATGATCGGAATCTACACTTTGTATTGCTTATCCTTTAAACGAACCGGATTTATAGTCACATCATATAACTACACCTACCTCCTTCTCGTATCCTCTTCCTCAGGCTCATTCTCACGCAACAATTGGTTACGGTACATGATCGAATTTTTTTTATAGACTGCATTGGCAATGTGAGGAGTCACACATTTAGGGTTAGTCTACGTCGGAAAATTAACCAATCCGTTTATCTATTTAGAATCATCAAAGATAGTAACAGGAATTACTATCTTTTTTATTAATTTTCGCTCACCTTTATTCATCTCAGTGAGAACAATTATTATATCTCTATTTAGACATTTAAATTCTTTATTTAATTATCCCTGCTCTAAATTAGTAAATTCAATCGAATAAATCAAATTCACCCTCCAAAAATTAAGGACTATCATATCAATTTCAATAACATTGACACGCACAAAGCATTCAGCCAAATTTTCAAGAATCTAAACAATAAATAAATGCAAAATCTCAGATACTGATCTCAATAGATTGAATTAAGATGAATTTTAACGGAAGTATTCTAAATAAGTAATGGTTTAATAGATTTTCTCAGATTATATATAACAACAAATGAAATACCATCGAAAGCTCGGACTCATAAGTATCAAGATATTAATCCAGAATTGTACGCCCACCGTATGCGTTAGGTTAAACTGAACAAACTGCTCTAAGATCAGTAGAATTTATATGAATCCTATTTTCTTGAGAATGGCCAAAATGGGACAAACCCCAACGATGATGAAGATGAAGATATATCTGCTGAAGAATAGGGCTAAGGAGCAGATGCCTAAGATTAGTAGTTCAATATGTCCGACTACATCGATTCTCTTTCAAAGCAAATGAAGGCAGAGTTTCGCAGGAATAACCCTCAACTACCTGAAATATTTTTCATGTCCACCCAAGAAAAGAAAAAATATTTTGAAAATATGAACAAAAAGTTCAAAGAAAAACTAGCGGGAACACCTCAAAGAAAGAGCAAGACCAAAAAAATATTAAAGTTTCAAAATGATTTTGAAGTCAAAGCTTTTAACTAACAACATAAGGTAATTGCTGTTTCCAAAGCCAAAGAGTTCAAAGAAGGGTATCAAGCTAATCTCCATTTTAGCTGAACCTCATTCTTTTATATCACTTCTTATAATTTTCAGTTATTAATAATTATCCCATTCACTCAAATTACAAATAAATTGTCCCTTCAAAAACATTTTACTCTTTTATCTTTCCTCATCTAAAATTAATTTCAAAAAATTGTTTTTATATTGAGGTGAGTGATCATTATAATTTAAGAGCATTAATTAGTAATAATTCCAAAAACTATCTTCAAAATGGAAAGCGATAATATTCAATCATAACCAAACCATTAATTAAAAACAGATCAACGCACTCCGAATATGCATAAATAGATTAAAAAATAAGTGTACTCCTTCACAACTGATGGCTTGCCACCTATTATTTGCAAGAAAATCTAAGGATTAGTCAAAATTCTGAATGCAAGCATCGTCGATTCTGAAGCTGTGAAGAAGTATCTTGCATAGGGTATTCCCGACGAAGCCTCTGTAATACGCGAATATTGCTGGAAAATAATCCTTGGATATTTGCCTTAAGATAAATCGAAATGGTAATCAACAATTACTCATCAAACTCAAATCTACGAAGGTTTGGTGACTATGTTTTTACCGCCTGAAAAATTCCCAGAACACCCGATAATCCTCAAGAAAGATCATCCTCGTTTCAAAGAATTGTAAAACGATTATCTTCTTTGGGAACAAATAGAAAAGGATACTTCAAGAACTCATGCGGAGTTCTCATTTTTTGCGATGCAAAGTACGGAAATAATGATGCCTTACTTTACGAATGCAAGAAGAGAAAAATATAGATTAATCAACGGAGACGATTAAACTTGCTACAAACAATTTCTAGCTAGTAAGGAACTTCAAAGAAAAACCTACCGCTATGACTATATGACGAGAATACTCTATATTTATTCAAAACTAAATCCAAAAATACAATATGTTCAAGGCATGAATTAAATTTTAGCTCCTATCTTTTACCTTGTCAATGTCACCAAGCCCGCTAATGCTATTGAATAGGCTTCTTGCTTCTTTATGTTTAATAACTCAATCTGTGATATCATTGAACTTCATATCAAAGATTTTGATAAAAGTAAAAATGGAATTTATGGAAAACTTAATGAAGTCAATCAAATGCTCATGGTAATTATCTTAAGATTTAGGTTCTAGAGCCTATTATATGGAAACGAATGGATTAATTAAAAATTGATCCTTTTTTCTATTGCTTTAGATGGATCACTCTATTATATGCTCAAGATTTCGCATTATTTGATACATTAAGAATATGGGAAAGCATTTTTTCTAGTTAAAATAGAATGCAATTTATTAAATTTTTCGCAATTGCCATAATGATCGGCTGTAAATAAGTGATTTAAAAAGGAGACTTTACAGATGTACTTTAATATTTGCAAAACATTAAAGAAAATATCAATGTTAATATGGTTATTACTATAGCAAATGATTTATACAAATAACATAAAGATGATGATTTTAATGAACTTGCGCTCAAAGGAAAAAAGAAAATAGATAAATAGAGAAAAAAATAATCAGATAAAAAACAAAAATAGCAATAAAAAGTATAAAAACAAAAATAAAAATAAGTGTAGAAAAATCGACAAAAATAAGAAAAGTAAAAAAATTAAACATCTAAGAATAAAGAAAAATAATAAGACAAGCCAAAAGCAAAACGATCGAAAAAATAAACTTCTAAAATTGAACAAAATGGTAATATTTCATAAATAAAATAAAGATAAACCTAAATAATTCCATAATAAAAGAAAGAAAAAGATATCTAAAATCAAAATGAAGATAAAAGTGCTAAAAAAAAGACAGGGATTTTCAAAAAATTTGGAAATATGGTTGATAAATTTTTAAACTGATTTTGTGTTTAATCTAAAGATATATACATCAATGTGACCTCATTTTTACAACCTATTCATATGCAGCTACGACAGTACTACGAAGCTATGATTAGACTTAATCTAGAATCAAAGATCTACTCTTCTATTATTTCAAAAATTATTAAAACTATTAATCCTTTTATTGACTATTGATTAACAATTTTTCTGGTTTCTATTAGCTCACTCCATTTTAATTATTAGTTTTCGCCAATTTTAACATATTTAATAATTCGCTTTGAACTTCTCTGATTTATTTTTTTAATATCTTGATCTCCTCGGCTTGATTCTAATTATGTCTCAGGGGTTAGTAGGTGAGTTAAAACTTAGGCTTTGGAAGTACCCTTTTAGCTATTTTGTAGAATACACTAAAACATATCACTGTAAAGATTAGTAAATTGACAGGATACAGTAGCAATGCACTCTTAATTAACTATAGAGCCGAGATCAATCCAAATCGAAAAAGCTAAAGAAAGGATGGGACAGAATCGATCGTTAGGGCTCTAACCAATTCCATATCAATATTAACTTTAATTTATATACGTGAACATACAATATTCATTGATACACAAACATTCATTTCACTTATTTTTGGTATTTATGCTAATATCTTCTAAAATTGTCAGCTTTTCATAACAACTGATGGATATACTGACATAATTATAAAGATCAATATCATGCACCGCTTAATCGTCCAATTAAACAGAACTTTTGCTAATTCTGTACAATCACTAAGACGACCATTACAAGAAGCAGATCCTGAAGTTCATCAAATAATTTTGGGAGAAAAACAACGACAATTCACGGGTATCAACTTGATCGCTTCATAAAACTATTGCTCAAACGCTTGCCTCACAGCAGTAGGAAGCATCCTAAACAACAAGTACGCAGAAGGTTATCCTGGAGCTCGTTACTATGGAGGAACAGAGCAAGTTGACAAAGTTGAAGTATTGTGTCAAAAACGAGCCCTCAAGGCATTTAGCTTGCCCTAAGCAGAGTGGGGAGTCAATGTGCAAGCTTTGTCGGGATCGCCTGCAAATATGGCAGTTTACACAGGTTTATTGAATCCTTACGACAGAATTATGTCTTTGGATTTACCTCACGGTGGCCATCTTAGTCATGGGTTCCAAACAATGGGCAAAAAGATATCAGCTACTTCCAAATATTTCGAGGTATTCCCTTACCGATTAGACGAATCAACCGGCATCATTGACTACTAAGCTTTGCACAAAACAGCTTTAATCTATCGTCCTAAACTCATTGTTTGCGGAGCATCAGCTTACAGTAGAAAGATTGACTATAAGAAATTTAGATAAATTTGCGATTAAATCGGAGCATACCTACTTAGCGACATCGCCCACCCAGCCGGACTCATGGCTGCAGGAGTTATACCTTCTCCCTTCCCCTACGCTGATGTAGTCACCACAACAACTCACAAAACACTTCGAGGAACTCGAGGATCACTCATTTTCTACAAAGTTGGATCAAAAACAGATAAGAAGGGAAACTAAATTAAATATGATTTAAAGACTAAGATCGACGCTGCAGTTTTTCCCGGATTGCAAGGCGGACCACACATGCATTCTATTGCAGGAATAGCAGTTGCATTGGGTTAGGCAATTACTCCCTAATTCAAGCAATATCAATAACAAGTAATTTTACCTTTATTTAGGTGTTGAAGAATAGCTTAGCAGGATGCTAATACCTCAAATCAAAAGGTTATGGAATAGTATCTGGAGGAACTGATAACCATCTTTTCCTGGTTGATCTCAGAAGTAAGGGCACCGATGGAGGCCGAGTGGAAGCTTTAATGAACTAATTGTCCATCTCAATCAATAAAAATACAGTCCCAGGAGATAAAAGTGCACTCATTCCTTCAGGAATTAGAATTGGAAGTCCAGCAATGACAACAAGGGGATGCAAAGAGCAAGACTTTGTGCAGATAATGAAATTTATAGAGAGAGCAACAGTTATCGCCAACGACATCAGCAAAAAAGCAAAAGGAACTAAGCTTAAAGAATACAAAGATGCCCTACATGAAAATCTTCAGGATAGTAGTATCTTGGAGTTGAGAAAGGAAGTAAATGCATTCTCGGCTGATTTTCCAGTTCCAGGAGGATTAATCTGATACGAAATATATTTTAGAAAAGCAATTTGAATCATGAAGTAATCGGCTTTTTGAAAAATCCATCCCCTGTTGACATCTGCTGACCCGTCTTTACAAATTCTGAAGTATACTTAATCTCATTCTCCCAATTTTGGAAAGAAAGGTGAATATAACTGCCCATTTCTTAGATAACCTTTTGGGCTGCTGGGGGGTTGCAGACCACTTCAACTTTTTGAGTCTCTAAGAAATCAATTCTGTTTTTTATGCATGTAATTTGCTCGTTGTATTTTGATTCCTCTTCTTTAGCGTGGAAACCAATCAAAGTTTTTAAAACTTTATCAGTGGCAAGATTGGTGCTTTTTTCCTCAATTTCCTTTTTGAGCTCAGTGATGTGCTCTTCAACTTTAGTATAGTTTTCTTTCATTGATTCATTGAAGCAAGTAATAGATTTAGCCACCTACTTTTAGAAATCTGTAAAGAAGCGTTAAACAATGGTAATCATCTTAGATTTTGACTCACCAATTCTTTTCTTCAACTACTCCTGCTCTTTGCCCTTTTGGGTTTGATGCTCTCTTATATCAATCACGTGATTATTTAGATCCTTAACAAATTTTTCAAAGAATGTATTCAAATCTCCGACAACTTTATGAATACTATGTTTAAGAAATATTTTACTTCTAAAATTGACCGTAAGTCTGCTATGATTTATGTTAATCAGTATGAATCTTAATGCAAGAAGGGCAAAGTGGAAGAAGACAGTCTGAGTTTTTACAAAAATTGAAGATGAGCTCTTTAGGGTGAAAGGCACAATGTTTGGGTTTATAGATCTGTTCCGACATTTAAATAGAATTCAATTTCTAAATATTATTCTCTTTAAAAATTAAAGTTAATTCCATTTTTCTATATATCAACCATCTCGAAAAACCTTCGAATTTTCAAATAAAAATAAAATAAAAACCTGTTTGATCCAGTTAAAAAGAAATTGGCAACATATCATTATGAAGTATTTATAAAAATAAATTTAACTTCGATCAGCCTTATATTTTAAACCTTCTCATCTTTTCCCGAAGATCCAAGAAAGCTCGGTCAATATCATCCTTACTCTTCGCACCGGTAAACACCACCTTCCCTGATGCAAATATCAGGACTGATTTGATGTCGGGAAGGTTCTTATAAACCACTCCAGGAAAAGTTTAATTTCTTATCACATTTCTTTCCTAGCAAAGCCTACCAATATGAATACGGAATCCAACATCTGCATTAGCCACGATATTTGTTATTTTAAAAGTAACCATCTTAGTATAAAATCCCATAGCCTTTGAAATATCTTTTATAGACTTTCTAGCAGCCTATTCAGCTAATGCCTATGATTCAGACCCAATCACAATCATTCTTCCTGACTTAAAACAAAGAACAGTGCTTCTAGGCTTTGTTTTTCTCATAATGACTGCAGGAAAACGTTTTCTATTATACCTCGATCCTTAAACCTTTTCTGCAATGTATTTCAAGTTAAGATCCCCTTCTAACTCCATTTCTGCAAAAGAAACGACATTTTGAACGATAGGATAGACAGGAAATGGATGAGTATTGGGCTTTTTGTTACTCATTACTTTTAATTTTTATAGGCAAATTTGTAGTTATATAATTGCTGCTCAGTGCATTTTTATGGGTCGCAGTAATTTTTGTTCGAATTAAAAGTGCATTTTCTTTATTATATTTCTTTATTTTACTCTTCCTTTTAAGGTTCATTCTCCACATCAATGCTAATTATCATCAAATGAGGTTTAACATAAGATTAATATTTTTTAATTCAGCCTTATTGATAGAAAAAGAAAGTTTTTTTAATGTTTTCTGTTAGGGTACACAGTTACATTTATTTGAAAGCTTAGGATAGGCAAAATTCCGTATTTTAATAATTTTTAGGACCGTTTTTAAGTATTTTTGTTTTTGCATTGGGTCATTTGAGCCATATAATAAGACTAACTGTCTAAACAATTCACAAAGTATATATGGAATTTGCCTATTTTATTAATTTTGATAAATTTTACTTCTTTGAGAGCTAAGATACCATAATTCTCATGTCTTACAGCCAAGTGAGTCTTTTTTGATAAGTCCATTGATCGTCCAAATATAATTAGCTTCAAAATTTATCAGGAATGAGTAGAACTATTGTCTAAATATTTTGAGGTAACTCTTTTGCAATGATTCTATTAATATTTCCGATTTGGGATTTGGCGATAGTTGGAATTGGTGATTGATTTATAATTGATTGAGATCAAAATGGCATATCGAGGTAATTCTAAAATAACAAAGCCACTGTAAATCTTCGAGTATTTGCAGGAATCGCCAAACCTAATCCCAAAATGGGTCAATCCCTCGGTCCTCTCGGTATCAACATGATGAAGTTTTGCTAAGAATTCAATAAAATTTCAACCCACATCCGACCAGACGTACCGATGAAAGTCAAACTCACTGCCTTTACAGATCGTACATTCAAATTCAAAATAAAACCGCCAGAGACGAGCTGGTTTTTGAAAAAAGCATGCGGAAAGGAGAAATTTACTCAATACGCAGGGCATTACGGTAAAGTCGATATATCCATTCAATACATTTATGAAATTGCGAAGGTGAAGAAATAGTTAGACCCTGACCTGCATAACTTAGATGTGGCTACCATAATGACTGTATTTATCTTGCTATTCAGATGATTATAGGACAGCTGGGCACTATGGGAATATAAATTGTTGACGAAGCTATTGTGGCCAACCCCGTTCATATCAAAATGAAAATATGATACCATTCACTAACTAATTCTACTCACTAGATTTTCTCCTAAAATTTACATTTCTTACTGAAACGAACCAATCATTGAGCTCTGAACTTCCACACAAATGTTTTGTCTTAAAACTAGAATTTATATTTTTATTTTGTCCTTACAATTGATAAAACTTTTTTGTAACACTCATTATTAAATTATTAATAAACTGAAGTAATGAAGTTGCTGACAGTCTTTGATTTTTTGCGTTAGACCTGATAAAGAGAAAGGAAAAGAGTTGTGGAATAATTGACGAAAAAATAACCCCCAAATCCAAAAGTGAAACTAAGCGGTAATAACTGCATAGCTCAGATATCTTAATTGATTATATAATCTGCAAGATGTAAATTCCGGTTTCGCGTTCGATAAATTCACAGCCCAGTATGTTCGAAGCAATTCTCGAAGAATTCTCAATGAAATAAATAGAACAGGAAGAAAGCAGCCAGCAATGCTACTCCCCCATCCTCGACGAGCCGCAAGAAATTTTCCAGGAGCAAAACCACCAACAGCCACCCCATCTCTGGTTTCTAATGGACGAAGCACCCTTCTAAAGTATACTCGAATAGCAAGAACTCAACACCTAAGAAACAAACATGGAGTTTCATAGAGTAAAATCACTCCGGGAAGAACAGTAATCCAAAATCGCGCAGTTTTTAAGAGACGACAAGTATAAATCTCTGCGCTGCATAGAGATCCCATCCAAACATTAATCTCCAATAGGCAAAACATCCCAGAGCCTCAGCCCACGCAAAACAAAACGTATAGACAAAACTAAAACGCTTAGACTTCTACCAGAGTCGCCTTGAAATTTTGATCCTTTATGAGTATAAAGAGTAGAGTAATAATTAGAAGTTATAATTTTGCAAAGTGATAATGGGTAGCTTAAAGCGATACAGTCTATCATTTCTTGCTCTTAATATATTCAGTGGCAATTCTGTTAAGCACTCTGCGTCCTTCTGAGGAAAGAATGCGAGAGTTAAGCTTGAGGCTGTCTCCCTTCTTGTCTTTCTTGATCAATTTTTGCTTCTCCAATTGTTGAAGACCCCATCTGATGATCTTGGTGGAGGCGTGATCGTGGAATTCTGATCTGCATTTTCCTCTCTTGAGGCCACCATAGAGGTGGGACAGGAGTCTGACTCCGGAGTGAGGACGAAGATAGATCTTACGGGCAAGCGATGCCACTCTGGTGTAAATCCAGTCGTCATTAATAGGGGCGAGTTCGTTTCCTGAGTGGAATGAAATGTACTGGTTGCGGTTTTGACGAGATCAACCCAGGCGGGGCGTTCAACGTAGTTGTTCTTCTTGAGATAGTGAGCGAAGGCGTTGATGAATTCCTGAGCTGGGATGTCCTTGACGGTGAAGAATGTCTGTTCTTTTTATCCGAGCATTGGTGGTAAAAAATATTAAAAAAATATTATTAATATTTAATATATAC
>ERZ724520.1222-NODE-1222-length-13205-cov-4.670418_pt1 | contig 13205 bp, 17 predicted proteins | sample MGYA00376053_ERZ724520 | MGnify/ENA primary metagenome ERZ724520 (study PRJEB28724, sample SAMN07190886) | activated sludge metagenome | isolation source: activated sludge of sewage treatment plant in Hong Hong | place: USA: Christiansburg, Virginia | collected... | reverse complement strand
TGGAAATTATATTTTAACGAAAAGAAAACAAAATTTAAATTTTACTAATTGGCTAATAAATAAGAAAGTATGATTTGATGATGTTTTAATGGAACAAGAACAAAATTCAATCATTTTTTTGATTATTCTGACTTCTTGATTGTTCTTTTTATAATATTCCATGAAATCAAATCAGTGCAAACAGGGAAAGAAGGAGATCTACTTTCCTTTGCTAGATCACTTTAATAAGCACAAGCGATATAAATATCATCAACCGAACAAAGAAAACGCTTTGAAGGGCGATCTTGACAACATCATCGATTCTCTTGTCTCCAAAACCCCACCTTGCCAGATTAAAATGGAGCAGCATCACCTCAAATATCTCTCTAATAAGATATTTCTCAACACATAAACCCTTACTCCAACTTTCCACACCCGAATCTCCCCCGCACTCAAAGCTTTGAGGGCTGAAATCAATAACTATATGGAGAAACTTGCACAACCTCAGCAACTACCGAAGGGAGACTATGCCGAGTTTATGAGACTCAGCCAGGAAAGCCAGGATTATCTGGAATTCTACCTTAAACATCATTTCAAAAACTCCTAGCACGCAGCACTAATTCAATCGCAGTGTAAGCATAATACTAACTAGAAAAAGCAGTCATACTCTCACTCCTCAAAACTAACTACAGATGCCTCACTGACAATCCACCTTAAATAGCCAATCGTATCCTACTTAGTCTTGGACTTAATCCTCTCAATGACTTCCACTTTGTACATTGGCCAGCCTTCGCCCGTTTTCGCAAACTGGCCACTCATAATCCTTCTAAAACCGAAGCCAAGCTTTTTCTTGTCGATTACCTGATACCTAACGCTCACAAGAGTTTAAGTCGAAGCGAGTTTTGGGCAATCATAAGTGGAGTGGTCAGAAAGTTGCAAACTGTGATTAGTGGTAGCAATGTAGCTCGACTGATATAACGTGTATAGTAATTGGGAAATGATTTGATCCCATAAGAGCTCAATAGGATAAGTTTGCAAAACATATTGGTTACTTAACCAATATTTTTGTGGTAGTAATTGGTACGGCTGATTTTTTTAATTTGAAATCTTAGTAATAAGTGATAATGCTCTATTGATGATTAGTGATAAGAATAATTAGGCAGCAAAAAGATGAATATCAGTAGTGATTGATGCGTGTATCGATGTTGTGCAGTAGCTCATGATAGCTTTCGTTCAAGGAGTTTATTTATATTGCTTTTTGAATAGACAGTTTTGCATTGTGATAGTTTTATTGAACGTAAAGGCAGACTGCCAGGTTGTAATGAGATTCGTCATATTGGTCATTCAATCTTAAACATTTCTCGTAGTTGTAGATTGCTTTCTCGTATATTGATATTGAAAAATATGCATCTCCTAAATTTTTGTAGAAGTAGTCCTTCTCTCGGCAACGTATACAACGTTCCAGTAAGACTATCGATTCCGAATACCTTCCCAAAACGTTGAGGGCTGCTGCCTTATTGTTGTTAATCATCAAAAGGAGCTCTTCTTGTTCATTACTATTTTATATTCTTTAGATCATTTTATTGCAAAGTTTTAGACAATCGAGAGGTCGATCTAAATCAAGGTAAAGATATGACAGATATTCAGCAGCCGAAAGGTTGTTTTCAGCAATTTCTATCGCTCGCTATAAATAAATTACTGCCTCTTCGCCTTTCAGAGGTAAACACTTCAGTAAAAGGGCAAGAGATTTTTATTAATTTTATTTGAGCTATAACATTGTCTCAGATTTTTTATGGTAAATAGGGATAAGCTCTAATAACATTTAGTGCTCCTAAGGTTCCTTCTTTTTAATTGGTTCAGGTTTTTGAGGGGTTTGAGGTGTCACAGTATCAGTAAATAATTTTTTTTCAACCATTGAATCCTGCATTCGATGTGCTTCCTTACGATCCATTACTCCCTTCAATATTAATATCGGAGAGGTTGCCCCTAAAGGTTACTTCTCATCGAATCTATCAGTAGTAATAACCATTAGTTTTCTTTAAACTTGCTAAACATTTTTTTTAGGTAGGCTTTCCTCGATTGGAAGAGTTGTAAAGGCATAATTTTGAATATCATTACTAGGTTTGAAACCTTATAAATCTAATTCACTTTGGGAGTTGCTCTAAGACTGACTCATGCTGCTCTTTTCTTTCACATCTCCGCTGCTCTTCAGCGTCACCTACTTATTGTCAATGATCGATAATGGAAAACTCATTCGATTTGTACTCTTACTCCCCTCAGAAAATTTCTTACTTTCATGAGTTAATCCCTTGGTTTCATACACTGTTATTTTTATCTATTATCCTTTGTTAATGCTTGGCTCAGATATTTATTATGTTTTGAGTTACAATTGTTGCTCTTATTTTTTTTCATTTAGATACTTATTCTTCATCTCGAATGAGTTTGCCTCAATTCTCGCTTTAACATTCTTTATACTTTCTTCTTTTTGCTTCATCATCTCGATCAAAACCTTCTTTTTTTCGTTTATTTATATTTCTTTTGTGTTTATTTATTGTCTCACACTCTCAATCCGTTCGCTCTTCTCTCGGGGTATCAATCCCTTCGCTCCTGGCAGCAATTATTTTTCACTTTTTTGTTTTTCCATTTTACTTCCGCCTGCGAATTTGTGTTATTTCACTAATCTCCCATCAATTGACACATCTCGACTGTAATTAGGACGCATTAAAGAAGGCGGTGCTCCGATCGCAGGGATTCTACCCATGGGCTAAGGGCTAATAAATTATTATGGTTTTAAAGTTTTGTCCTGCTTTTCTTGTTTGTCCTGAAACTGATTTTTGAACTGATAGACAGGGCTAGCTGCTTTTTTATCTTATTTAAGTTTATTTTGGTTGGCGCGAGGAGATTCTGAATTTAGGTTTTTGAATATTTCTGTGATTTTTTCGTAATGCTGAGCTTCATGGGCAAAGGTGGAGTGATATTTCTTGATCAAACCCTAATAGTCTTTGATCATGTTCTCCAACCCTTTTACTAGTTCTTCCGTCATCTTCATTTAGTTTATATAGATCTTAGCTTCCTCATTAACCAATTCCCGGTCAGTGATTTTTTGGGTCAATTCATAGAGACATTTAAAATCTTTCTGCATCAATTTCTTATACTCCTTATTTTTGAGCCGTTTGTAGGTCGAGAGGGTATTGTTGGCGTAAAGGTAGGGGTATCCGATTTGGTTGATGATGTTTTTACAAGCAGCATCAAGAGAAGCCGTAAGTTCAGCTTTCAGAAGATTGAAGTAACTGTAGATGGCTTCCTGAAGAAGACGGCATTTAGGCTTTATACTACTGTCCATGGTATACTTCTTTACAATTGATATCACTTCCTCCTCACCCAAAAACACCTTTGTGCCCATGTGATTATGGTACTTCTTCATACAGGCTTCGCAACCCGCAGCTTCCTTCCACACACAACAGTCCGTGGCGCAGAAGAGAGTTATTTTTTATCCGTGTTCGCACTTATTCATTATAAACTGTTTTCAAATTAATCTGAAACTGCTGGGGTCAAATTTAGCAGTGAGGATGATAGTTAATAGAGATGATTAGATTAGATTCATTTTTTGAGTTTGATAAATTTTATCAATATAGCAGACATATTATCGAGTCCGGTCTCACTCTATTTATTACAGTCATCAGAAACCAACTACGCCAACAATTCCTCCAAAATGGCACCAAGTTACTTCTTCCCCAAACGCGCCCGCACCCAACCCATCATCTCCCCACTCGTCTTTACCTACCAAATACCATCACAACCCATCAACAAAAACTACTGCCCTTCATTCTTTACCTTTGTTATCTCAGGATTTGCAGTCACGATCTGCTCCTCAACTGGAAAATTCTTATTTGCTTTGTATTCGAAATCACCAATCGCTCTTGATAAATTTAAATTGTTGTTTATGCGGCCATCGTCAATTGTCCCGCCCGCCTTCAAGATACGCTATTTCTCACCCTTATCGTCCGGTTTATGGTCGCGGCTCATCTATTTCGCCTACCCTTTGATACTGCATAACACAGAACGCGAGTCTCCCGCATTAGCTACGTAAATGTACTCCGTTGTAATCAAACACACATTTGCCGTACACCCGGCTTTCGACTATTCCTCTATTTTTGGACCATTTTCTATCTCTCTCTGCTCTTTTTGAATTCGATGCACTTATGCCTTGCCCTCAGGAGTCAATAGCAGTTCATCCATGCGTAAAAACGTTTATCGTAGAGCCAATTCGTAGTTCTTTTTTATAAAATTTTTGTTAATTTCTAATTCTTTAACGAAGTGTCGGTTCACGAATAGCGCTATTTAGGCACCTACAATAAGAGTACGAGTACCACCATGTCCATCAAAGATACCAAAGAGGTGTGTTTTTTTATCAGAGAGAAGAGTGGCAATATGAGCGTCCTCCATATATTGTCTCCAGCCTGCATAAGTGTACTCTCACCGCACATATAAGAGATAGCATATGATAATCCGTAGCTTTATTTGCAAATCGTGTGCTTGGTCAAATCAGGTTGAGATCTAAATCCTCCCATTTATTAAACTTATATAGAAATAAAAGCATGGCAAACATTATATTGGCTCATTAGATGCATTAATTGATTATATTGCAGAAATATTATATTTGATTACCGAAATGCAGTTTGTGCACGCAATTTTTAAAGTTTATAATAATAATTGTACCCATGAACGACAATCATTCAGTTTTGAGAAACAAACGCGAACTAACCCCCAAAGTCAACCATACTAAAACCACCATCACCAAAAGCACACCCTTTCTCATCCGCAAACACCACCTCGACGACACTGACATGTATTGGTTCGCTCACTCAGGAAAAATGCGCTGCATTACGACGAAGGCTACTTCAAACCAAGTCCGGTCCGTCGTTACAGCTTCAAAGGGTAGGTAATAACCTGTCAAAACAGCAAACTTACGACCAACATCCACACGGGACATGACCATAGTAACAAAATCGGAGCTTCTCAAATACCTTAGCACGACAGCGTCGACTATTACGGACTCAATAACCATAAATAAATCAAAAACGGAGGAGTTCTGCCACAAATTTAAATATAGAAATAGGCACCCTATTTTCCTAACAGCGGACAACGGCAGCATAGGGTCAAAACCACCCAATCCAGATAAGAAAAGGAGCGGAGTTATATCGAAAGGAATCGACAGAGGGAAGTTCAGTTGTAGTTGGGGAGAGAGTACCAGGAGTATGGTCTGAGGGAGATGCATACAGCAAGGAAGAAGATGGAGAAGGAGGCCAAGAAGCTGAGGGAGTTGTACAAGAAAAAGGTGGAGAAGGACATCAAATCTATCAATAAGGGAGAAGTGACTCAGTTGGAGGAGCAGATCAAACAGCTAAAAATATAGAATTTGTAAATATAGAAACAGAAGCAAATCTATGAGTTAAATATTAAGATGCATTCCTAAACAGATAAAAAAGTTAAAGGAGAATCTGACAAAGAATTGCTAAAATATAGTAAAGCGAAGTTCCTTCTAGCCAAACCGAAGTACCAGCCATTCTTGCGGGGAGGAGACGATACTGACTCTTCATTCTCATCTTTTTAGCTGTACTGAGAACTATCAAAGAGGAGGATCGCATTAATAACTGATATTTTACTAATTTTAGAAGATATTAATTTGTAGAGATAGCCTATTTAACAGCATCATAAATCAGCCTAATTTCAGCGTTTTGACAATTGCATCAGTGATTTTAGATCTGGCTTCAACATGCAAGTTGATTAGAGAAGTTGGATACACTCTTTGAGTAAGCAGGATTACAATTAAATTTTTGTCACGATCTGCCCAAATAGAAGTTCCAGTGTACCCGGTATGCCCAAAGGAGTTCATTGAAAAGAGAGTGCCACAAGGCGGGTAGGTTTGAATGGGGACAGTGTCCCAGCCAAGTGCTCTTCTATTGTTATAGGGCAATCCGTCCTATCTCTTGTAAAATGTTTAGACAGTGCTGTCTTTGTATATTCTGGTTCCGTTGGGGTGGAGTCCTTTGTTGATGTGTATCTGCATGTAGGTTTCCATGTCTTGAATGACAGAGAAGAACCCAGCATGGCCCGCCACGCCTCCGAATAAATATGCTGTTGGATCATGGACTGAGCCTCGTATCAATGTTTTTCTGAAGGCTGAATCAACTAAAAGGTACTGCTGTACTAGGTGGGGGCGATGCGATAGAGAAGGGTGGCGAGATTGGGAAGATATGTGGTTTCGGGCATACCCATGCGTCCCATTAGCTATTTCGAGTAGTTTTATAGTGATTTGTTTGAGACTCTTTCGCTGATTTAACCGAGCAGAATGAAGCTGAGATCAGAATAGACGTATTTGGTAGCAATGGGGTAGTCGAGTGAGCAATTGTAGGTCCATTTCATAACTTCTGCTTTGGTTTTTGGGAGAGTTCCGGGGTAGTCTGGCAGGAGTCCAGCGTTGTGGAGCAGCAGGTTGCGTACAGTGGTGTTTTCCTTTCCATGGTTGCCGTACTCGGGGATGAACTTGGTGACGAGATCATCAACTGCTATTTTTCCGGATTAGTAGAGATGCATGATGCAAGATAGGGTGGCTGTGACTTTGGTGATCGAGGCAAGGTCGAAGATAGTGACATTGCTGAAGGGAGGTGCGCCAAAGGGAAGGTCGTTATGGGCGATAGTGCCAAAGGGGTAGTTGTAAATGGTATGCGTGCCGTTCGATACCCTCAGAACTCCTCCAGTAAAGGCTCCGTTCATCTGGTAGTTGGCAACTGTCTCCTCAACGTTGGTCCAATCGTATTGTTGCGCGTGTACGGCTAGCAAGAGAGCGATAATGAGTAGGATTTTTGGTGGCATGAATATAATAATCGAATTCGTTCATCAGTTAGTTCCAAATGAAAGCAATGTCAACCTCGCAGCAGTAGCATCCATTCGACTCAGGTAGTCCTTGCCCGGCTCGGAACAGGGCGAACCCCTACAGAAGCGAGTAGCCGAGCTGCAGCAGCTCAACAAGTAAAAGGAAATCGCGATCGCCAACCTGTAGAAGGAAGTGGGTCTGCTTTAGGCGGCAAACGGGGAACTGTCGGCTTAGTTGTAGACAGTGAGGGGCGAGTGGGCACGTATGGAGGGGTAGGACGAGGGGGAGGAGAGTAGGTGTGTGTTTAGATAGAGGTGTAGCAGTAGGAGGAACAGGAGATGGCCGAGTGGATTGAAAACGTACAGAAGTACAACGGACTGGCGCAGAGTGCAATCGACTCGCTGCTGACGATGGAGTTCGAGGGCGGCGAGCAGTAAATGTAGGCGTGTTGTGATGTAGTTGCCTGTCGTGCTACTCGGAACTGGGAGCGGGGTCGGCCTGCACCTACCTACCCTGCAGCCACCTCTTCCACCAACCCTGCATCGCCAACCACCTGCGCGTCAACCGGCACTGCCCCGCCTGCCAGGAGGAAGTAGTGGTATGACCGGATGATTGTTTGAAGCTGATACTGGACACATTCGGATAGATGTGAACGCTTATAATATTATCATGACTGAGCTCAAGAAGTACCACCGCCTAGGATAAACCCTCCGCCACCACGACCAGGAACGCACCGAACTGCCCTAGGAAGCAGACTTTTACTTTCGACAATTGGAACGTCTCTAGGTCGATCTCCTGGTCGGTTAAATAGAAGTACACCCCCATATACCCAGACAGCAGAACAACGCCGCCAGATCGCCGCCCTCGAGTCCAGAATCGAACTCATCCGCGAATAGCACCAACGTACCCCATCACCCACTCAGAAATCGACCAGGAACAGCCCCGTCCCGCCGAGGAAAGCAGCGAGGAGGTCGACAGAGCCTTCGCCTGCCCGCTCAAGGAGTGCGGCAAACGCTTTTAAAAATAGACCGGCCTGCGTCTTCACAGCATGCTGCTGCACACTCCGGGCGGGAAGTGGCGCGAGGGCCCCCTGCTGCGGCTGTGGGTGGAAGAGTGATTTGTGATCCATCCCTGCAACATCACCAATATATTGCATTATTAACCCATGGACAGCGAACCCCTCCCCGTCAAACTCGTCATCGTCGGCGACGGAGCCATCGGAAAAACCTGCATACTCGTCAGGTACCCCTCCCCACACCCAGCTACGCCGAGAACAAGTTCCCCAAAGAGTATGAACCAACCGTCTTTGACAACCTCACCACCACCCTCAAAATCGACAGCCGCATCATCAACCTAGGACTATGGTAAGACACACACCACGCAGGGACACAGCAGGACAGGAAGAGTTCGGAAGACTCAGACCACTCGCCTATCCGGGAACAGATGTCTTCCTCATCGCCTTCTCAGTCATATAACCTTCGTCTTTCACCAACGCTCGCAAGAAGGTACTACCCTTTTTACTCAGTGGTTCCCAGAAATCCAGAACGTCGTCCCCACAGCCGTCAAGATCTTTGTCGGCAACAAGATTGATTTGAGGGACTCGGCCAGCAAAAACGCAAAAGATCCCAAATCCGCCCCCATTGCTCGCGAAACAGCACGCACTGTCATCGAAAGCGAACTCAAGTGCCAGTACTTGGAGTGCAGTGCATTAACGCGCGAGGGACTGAAGGAAGTGTTCGAGGAAGCAGTACGTGCAGTCCTGAAGCGGAAAGTGGGAGGCAAGAACGAGAAGACCTTGTCAAAGAACGAGGGGTCGAGTTGCAACTGCCAATTGATCTGAGTCTTCTTACCATTATATTTGCAATAACTATGTGGAAGGGTCCTACCCTGCCCATGGAGAGCCTCTTCCCCTTCGGCGCCCTCCACGACCATCCCAACCCTCCCAAACACCTCATCCGCAAAAAGATACCCAGAAATGACAAACTCCTCGAAAAAGCAAGAGTACTCGCCACTCTCAAACACGACTGTCTCATCAAACTTGAAAGTGCACGGGAGGAGAACGGGGACTATTACTTGTTGTTCTAGTACGTGCCAATGGCGCTCGAGAAGTGGTACCTGACAGTTAACCGCGAGTTCATCGAGAACTATGAGCAGCGTCTGATTCTCTTCTCGCGCTATCTGGCAGACAAGAACATCCTCACCACTTTCAGACGCGAGAACATGGGGGTGAGTTAGTCAGGGGATGCCAAGTATTTTTTATAGCTTGCGTTTTAGCAGGATTCTTCTGTGGACAAGTTGGCTTTGAAGAAGAAATATAAAGAGGATATCAGGTAGTTGATTCAGTACTATATTGACAAGAAAAATCAAGTCAAACAATCGAATCAGGCCAAATCTAGCATTCCTGAAAAAAAATAGAACTCGAAGATCATGAAAATACTCGAAGCCATCGAAAAAGGAAAGGCCAATCTCTGTACCGAACCTCACAAGGAACAGTCGCAGGCACTTGCAGTCCAGCAGAATACCATTGCTGACCCGAAAACAGTATCTAAACCGATCAAAAATGTTCAGAATGTGTACATTCAGAAAGAGGTCAGCAAGGTAAACAAGATTCAAGTTATCGTTAATAGTAAACCAGTAGATGTATTACAACATGAGTTCAAACGTGAGTATGCCTCTTCTTCTTTTTACATCAACGGAGTGCCCGCAGTGGTGCTGGAGCGGGAGGGAGAGGCTCGTCGATTGCTGAGTCCCTCAGACAAGTTTTCTCGGTTTTAGTAAGTCAAATACAAGGAGTATAAGTCAATGAAAACTTCAGGATAGCTTTACGTTCAAGATTTTATCAATGTCCTTTAATCAGATGATGCCGATAAACTCACATTACCAGGTTCGCCGAGAGCCACGCTTACTGGTTCCAATAAAATAGCAATTCAGAATGGATCGGGAGCAAGGAACACTATGAGGTTGTCACCCAATGCCAAGCAACCCTTGCAACCGTTGATAGCTATCTAACCGGAAGAGAACAGTTTGCCAAGAAAACAGGAATTGAAGCGGAAGGGCACATTTGAAGAGGAAATGAAAAAGATGATGAGTCCGAAAAATGGGAATATTTCTGCTTAGAGGGCTTTCAAGAGTGAGAAATAGGTGAAAGCACCCAACGATGGAAGCAATAATTCGATTAAACACAGTTATGAGATGAAAATGCAACCTGGTTTAAGCAGCAAAACGAATGAGTTGCAAAAGAAAGTGTCTTAGGCCATAACAAACAGTCTTAATGCAATAAACAAATTTAAAAGCGCTAAAGTTACTCCTTCTTCATGATTACTTTATAGTATCTGTGAAAAAATATCAATAAAGAATGATATGTTAGGATAGTACTCATGTTAGCCATTCTTATCTATTGTCTGAGCCGTCGATATTTTGTTAAAATTAGAGTTATTGCTTAATAATTTGAGTGGCGAATCAACTGATTGTATAATTGTTGGATTGATAACATCAAATGGGCAGCATTGTTTTCAGAAACAGGTATTGGTTCTACAAATCGCTCTACGATGACTATATGGGTCGAGACTTCAAGCTAGCCTTCGGTGTCTGCTGCTTGCTTTGGATGCCACATTATTGGTACACATTTCTTCACTCAGGGCTGGTGTTGCCATCAACAGATCAGTCGAGGAGTTTTCATCTCACAAAAACTACTTTATCGAGTACCACCCGAGACGAAACCGACTTACTCATAACCTCCTTCTTGAAGAGTTCGAAATGGTAGTCGAAAATTGGGTGAAGCTATAGCGTGAATACTAACTTTGTATGTTTTAGACGACGTAGATGGAGGAAACATGCCGATTTTATCAAAGCAATAGCAATGATTAACAACAATATCAATATTAGCCAAACCACATAGGCTTTCATCTTATTGAGCATTACAATATTACACGCCCATAACCAAGTATTACTATTAACATAACAAAACTAATCATTTTTAACGAAACCAGAGCGATCGGTCAAGATTTATTTTATTAGTGAGTCTAAGATATATAAATTAGCATTCATGAATTTGCGATTAATAATGATTTCTGGGGCGAATGAACCAAATGAGGATTCTCACAAGTATATTTAATTTTTTGCCATCATTTTTATTATGTTTCATTTTTTGAAAGCAAAATGCCGAATGATTGATAAATTTTACCCATCTCTCTGCTCGTGCCTGGATAAGTAGTGTTTATAGTAAAACATAAGTAATAGTTGAAGAGTTAGATTATTAGTGTAATGTCTCAATTAGCAAGGTAGGTATCAGCAGTGGCAAAAGGACTACGGAACGGATTGTAGTATGGAAGCAAAGTGCGTTTTGTCCACACTTTAGTCATGACTCTCCTCTTCAAATAAATTACCCTTAAGCAGCTACCCACTATTCTCAAAAGTATTTTATCAATGGCGATCGAGCATGGAAAAAATTTAGGTTTATTTGTTCTCTCTTACAAAGTAGGCTACAAGTTATTAAATCATTTTATCTCATAGTCCTCTGCAAATCATTTTATATCAGGATTAGTTTTTGGAGGATTAATTTTTGGGACAAAAACTGGAGTTAACAACCAAATCGTTCTATATCTCTTTAGCAGAGTAGTCATCGGCTTGGCTACATTCTTTTATCGGAAAGTAAGTGGCAAAGGATGGTCATTTATCTAAAATAACTATGGGTACTACCTTTTAGCAAGCCTATGCTGGGGCATAGTTATGTGGCTTTTTGAAAAATAAAAAGGACTCCTTATACCTAGTTTACGGAGTTCGATGGAGTTTTTATATAAGGAAAGCGATACAGTAACTGGCTGGACAGATTTTGTACCTTTTTATCCAAAACCTAAAGCTCCAAGACATAAAAAGCTATAGTAACCTCATCATGTTTAAAAACAGAAATAGTGATTATTTTATCTTTTTAGAAAGCAATTATTCGAATCATTTCAGTTAATTGGACAGTTTTCAAAGTATATGCTCATATGCTCTTAATGTTCTCTTTTTAACTCATTTAGCTTACGATTAATAGATCGTTCTCTGTTCTTCTCACTTATATTTATTTGAACCAGTGCTTTAATTTACTCTTATTTTTCTTAAAGATCAGTTTACAATTGCCTTAGAGTGCACAATTTTCCAAGACTAATAGAGTTTTACTGACATTCATCTCTGCTACTCGAACAATTGGTACGATCTGTCTCTAATTTACGATCTTTACTGCTCCTCCCACTTTTAATATTAGCTCTGTTTGTGTTATCACCCAACGCTAGTTTTGGTATCACTATATCTTCAGATTCTAAGTATTAGTCATTTGCTTCTTGCCACAAAACCTTTAATTTTTACACCTCTTCCATCTGTCCTACAATAGTTGCCCCGAAATTTAAAAGCTCTTTTCTTAATTATTTTCTTTTGGTTTGCAATTTTTTGTTTTAATTGACTAAATCATTGTAGGTTTCTGAATTAGTCTACGTTTATTTTTTAATCAGACAACAGAGTTCAATAAATTAGGACAACTAATATAGATGCAGTTCTTCAAAGGCATTTTTCTTTTACAAAGCATATCTTTGTAGATTAGTTGCTAGTACATAGTTGTCCTATTTCAATTCTTTCACTCGTATTTATTATGTTTGCAATTGATCCGACTGTGCATTGATCTGTTATCTCAAATTGTCATTGTTTCTTTATATTTTCTGCATTCTTTCGATAACTTTTTTGAAGTCAAAGGCAGTTTAGCAGTTGTCTTAAATTCTTTGTATCGACTCCATTATGATTTTTTGTTCTACATTTGGAAGTTTATCTATCTACTATATGATTTCTGGCTTTATTTAACTATGAATGCTCAAAAACAGAACGAGGTATTTGAGCTCATTCCAATCGCTATGTTGCTTAATAATATTGATAAACTCTTTCCTGAATTTTTTTTGCTGGTGCTGGCAAAGGTACTTATCAATTCTATCTAAAATTGCGTTTCGGATATCTGTTTGGCAGTAATCAGAATTTTAATACCTTGGTATTTATGCAAAAAATGTTGGGTCGATTTTGATGAGTAGATTGATTATGTGATGAAGTAGTTAGATACTTTTAATCTAGCAATTGGTTTGTTAGCTATCAGAAGTGAGTACGAGCCATTGGAGTAGAGACATAGCTATTCGTTAATATATTAAAAAGATAAATGCTATAATATTAATAATCATAGCATTTCATATTTTCATTGCCTAACTCAATTTAAAATAGTGAATTTCGATAAAAATGATTAAATAATGAACTCAAATAAATGCGTTTAAATATTTGATTTATCTGTATCTTGGCTTCAAGTTTTGCTTGTTTGGTACATATGTTTTATGTT
>ERZ724520.1214-NODE-1214-length-13239-cov-7.016459_pt1 | contig 13239 bp, 15 predicted proteins | sample MGYA00376053_ERZ724520 | MGnify/ENA primary metagenome ERZ724520 (study PRJEB28724, sample SAMN07190886) | activated sludge metagenome | isolation source: activated sludge of sewage treatment plant in Hong Hong | place: USA: Christiansburg, Virginia | collected... | reverse complement strand
CCCGCCCTCTGACCCTCCCTCACGCTATTTTATGCCAACACAATAATATTTAATTAATGATATCAACTCGGAGAGCAGGTCAGTCACTGCTACAGTCAGTCCGATATAACAAGGTCAGCTGGACCACCGGCAACCCTTACAACGTACGCTGGCAGTTCAAGTGGAGACCAGCCTACTACACCTATCTCAAAGACAACTTCGAACCCACACGCGTCGCCAAACCAGAAGACTCACCCGTCACACGCCCCCCCTTCTACACCTACCTCCAAGACATACTCTACAGAGTCTTCCCCTCACTCAAAACCATCTACTTCCGCAGCGAACGCTACCAAGACCCCTTCCAAATCTTCGTATTACCATCCATCTCACTCTTCTTCTACCAGTTCTGGGATCTTGCCGCAGGCTTCAAAGGACTCACCATACTACCCTGGATGCTCTTCTGGACCAGAATCAGAGACAAAACCATAGACCCAGACATCAATGAAGTACACCTTCGCGATATCATTCATCAAAACCCAGAAATCGGAGAGCTATTCAAACCAGAAACCATCCATCTCCTTGACTACGACATGGAATACGATCAAGGCCTCCCCTGCGAGAAAAAATTCCCGTAATTCAAAAACGGATTCTTCCGTTTCTTCAACAACGACACTCACATGACCTCAGGTTTCTTCAAGTTCGGAGACCTCGAATCGGGAGCCACCATGCATCTTCATGTAAAAATAATAGTATCCAGGTCAAAACCATGCCCGTACACGGATAGTTCAGGTACCAGGTCGGATAACCCTACTACTTCTATGACCTCAGAGCAGATGTCACCCACGAGGGAAAGTATAAAGAAGTAGTCCTTGTCGACGAGAAAGTTACCCTCGCCAAAAAGAGACCCTTCCTCATTATCATATGACCTTGTAACATTCAAAATATTTCACACTAAAAGACATAACCACCATACAAAACTATCCCAAATACAGTAACACAACTAACAATTAAAATACTTGTTCAGTCCGTTTCCATAATCGACAACTACAATCATAATAATCAATTATCACCTAAAATCTTCGATACTGTCGGATCTTTTTTGAGAGTTTTATAACTCTTGTTAAGAGTATTTATTCTAGAGTTAATCTGCTTTCTCTTTTCCTCAACTTCCTTTGGCTCTCCCAAACTCTCGAATATTGATTAATGATTCAATTCATTAAAAAGCACCATTTGAAGAGTTTCCTGGCTCTGTCTTACCAAAAAGAAGCCAACAATCTTAGGCACTGAGTCGTTAAGCACAGTCACAACAATCTTGAAGTAACCATCCAATCTCTCCTTTATTTATTTTATGAATAACCTCTCAGGAGATTCATCAGTATTTGCAGTTTTCTAAATAACATATTTAGTACAGCTAATAGATCGTCACGAGCTGACAAGTATTTGGAGTCGTTAGTAAAGACTGTGTTCATCTCCCCTTCCAAAAGAGTGTTCAAAATCTACTAAGTTTGACACTTCAAATCCAGCAATTTTTTATTAGTAATATCGTTCACCATCGACAATAAATCCGGGAAACGACTGAACACTTTTGTGTTGAGCTCTCCAGCAAGCTCCACTAACTCCATATAAATGAAGTCCAAGGTACTATAAATTGGCTCTTTGAGCTTTGCCAATTGTGGCACCAACAAAGATCTGAAACATTCCATCGATGGGAAACCTGAAATTTCATCACCTTGGTGACTTTTTAAAGTATTTTTGATATACTAATCGTCATAGTCAGCTGAACACTTGAATGAGCTTGGGAAACTCTCAAAAATACTTTTAAATTTTCCCTTAATGACTGCTCCTCGACCAATTTCCTATGAAGAAATTGTCTTTGAATTGGCAACATACTTCCCGGAAAGGGTGTTTTTGTAATCGTTACTGAAATCAGCAATGAGTTGCATCAAGAAGTTGCTCTTTTACCTCATTGAGGCAGGTGGAGGAGTACCCATAGCATCCAACTACCCTCGCAATTCGTCGAGTTTCTCCTCAATCTGTTTGACTATATCGGGTAACGATCTCTTGATAGCTTCCACCAAAAGTTCAGATAGTTTACTAGTAAGTGCTCTTGTTCCTAAATTTTTTTAAGGTAAATCTCTATAATCTGGATGTTTATTAAAGAATTCAATTTCACGCTTCAAAGCAACTTCCACTGGTACTCGGTTGTTAATATCTTCTTGGGCTCGATTCACAATACCGATATAGCCCAACCTCAAAAAAATCTCTTCGTTAAGCAACATCTTTTTAGCAGAAGTACCTTTGTCCATAATATCGATCTTTGTTATCACACCAATGGTACGCTCTCCTCCCTTATCCCAATCTCTCGCCAGCTTCAAACCGTCAGAAATAGCAAGATCCTGGTTGGCTGGTATCACACACAGAATAATCGTCTTTGGATCCTTACAGTAAAATCCAGCCATCTCGGTAGTTACTTTCTCAACGTCCTTCTGTCCCTTGACATCTATTCTGGTAATACCCGGAAGATCAATGATGGTTAGGTCAGGACAGTCGACTGAATAGATCTTAAGCTTGATGGGATCGTTGATGATCATACCTCCTTTACCAGCCACATCGTCAGTCAGCTTCTCTATGTTCGCGCGAACATCTCCAAAATTGTTGTAAATCTTGCCCGTAGTGTCATTCTCGAATATTGCGTAAGGTTTTCCATCTCCCTTGCCTACCTAACATCGCTCTTACGCTGATCGACGTGCACCAACCGCAACTCCAAAGGCCGTCGGGTCACCACCCCAGAACCTCGCGGCAGGAAATCCAAGCCTACAATGTTTTACAGAAGCGAGCTCTTGCCGCTCGACTGGGTACCGAGCACGGCTATTCGGGGCAGCGACATTTCCTTATCGAGACCGTAATCGCGGATCTCGTCTATGATACTGATCAGTTTTCGAATATCCTTGAAAAGGTCGGTCTTCAAGAAATCATCTTTGCCTGACATTTCACTTATTAAATATAATGCAGTTGAAATACTCACAAAATCACACCTTTTTTCAGATTTATAATTGACTCTCACAGCAAAAGGCCTTTAATAAAGAAAAAATCAGATAGTACTCGAACAAACAAATCACAAAGAGTTAAATGCCTCCACCAGGAGAAAACTATAGTCTGGAAGTGAGTTCACCAATTACTGAAGTTCTTGTTTCCTAATGTTGGCGTCCACTCCATATGGCACTTTTTACTACTAAATACTCACTTTGTTTGCCTCAGACACACCATTAGGCTATTCTACAGCAACTGGCATTGACACTGGCACTGTCTCCTCAAACTATCCAAACTAATCGTCCTCCTAAATCTGCTAATTTGCCTATGGAGGGGAAACCTCTTTAACTTAAAGCTCATGCTAAATTTATTTTTCTTTTGGAATTTCCAATTTTTCCTCAATGCTTTAAACTGGAATAGCTTATTTAGGTTCTGTAGGAATAGGTTTAGCTTAAAATACAAAAGGTTATTCATTTTTTTAGAATGATGCATAATTTGCTGATATTTCATATTCTTTATTTGTAGTCAACTACTCCTTTACTTATACTTGTTACCCAAATACAAACTAATCTGACTATTTACGAGGTTGTTATGGTTCTGCCTCCGCAACGACATTCAATACTTCATTTTTGCTTTAGACAACTATTGGCTTCACTTCCTCCTCAATATGTTGAAATTCTAACTATTACTTCAAATCATTATTCTTCTGTACTCCAAAACTAAGACCATAGTCAAATCCTAAATTCTCCTATTTTTTGATTTCATTTGATGTCTCTGCAAAAGTTAGACTATTGAAATCAAGGGGCGGACCAGCTTAATTAGTTTTAGTCAAATCTTAAAGATTAAGTCCCCCATCAAAAAATTACAATGTTGGTTTCTCAGCCTGATTTCCCTCTTTACTGAACAAGAAATCATCCATTTTCACAGGAAAATAGTTTTTAATCTCACCCTGTGAACTAGTCTTGACAAATTCTGTCAGCATTGAACCTGAGACCCCTTCATGATCACTCACAAATTTAGTCAAATTCGGCTCCACTGAGACATCCCAACCCTTTTCTTCAGGATCAATGACTTGCGATGTGGGAGACTGAGTGCCAAGTGCAGAAGAAGTATTGATCGACATCTGTTCAAATGAAGGAAAAGTTATCTATTGAGCTACAGGCATGGGATCAGAGAAAGACAATTGCTCTGTCTTGATTTATTATGGCTGCGGCACCACAACCTATTTGCCTTACTCGAAATCGTTAAACTAATCCTCCTCCATCTGCAATTATATACAAAAAGATATAAATTCAAAAGATAGAACATTATATAAAAAATAAAGATTTATCTTGATTCAGTAGTTTTTTAATTTGCTTTTATATTTTTATCTTAATTCTTCGATTTTATTTATTGACTTACGATTATATATCTTATAACTTCATGTAGATAAAAATACCATTTTGTCTCGCTCTGCTTGCTTTAATCTCTTTTTCAACATCCTACACAAATCCAGTCCAAGGAACTCAAGATTCTCCTGATCCTGGCGTCATCTATCACAATGGAGCCTACTATGCCGTCACCACTGAAGGTTGGGATAATCACTATTTTCCAATTTGGAAGAGTGCCACCGGAGTCGATTTCACACAGGTTGGATGGGTCTTTCCGACCCCTCCCTCCTGGACTGCTTGCTGTGACTATTGGGCACCAGAAATACACATCATTAATGGCAAATTCTTGGCTTATTACACAGCAAGAGACCAATCCGGAAAGCTAGTAATCGGAGCAGCAATTGCTGACAACATTTTGGGACCTTATGCCGACAAAGGTTCTCCTTTAGTGAGCAATGCAACCGAGGGAGTGATCGATGCCACAGTGCTCCGACAAGGAATCAACAACTTTATTGTGTACAAAGTCGATGGGAATGCTCATGGCCGCCAGACTGAGTTTTGGGCATTACAACTTGATCCAACAGGGCTAGGCACAAGAGGAAATGCTATTTTATTATTAAAAAACGATCAAGCTTGGGAAAAAGGAATCATCTAAGGACAATGGTTCATCTATTAAGAAGGAGTATACTACCTTTTTTATAGTGGATGTGGCTATAACAATGATTGCTATGCAGTGGGAATCGCAAAGTCTACAAATGCCTTGGGTCCTTACACCAAAAACCCAAACAACCCAATCCTAAGGACTCGTAGCCCAATGACCAATAAAAGTTGGGAGGGTCCTGGGCATTGTTCAGTAGTGAAGAGTCCTTTGGGGAAGTGGCTTATGTTCTATCACGCTTGGCCTCACGGTGGAGTAAATACTAAGCGTTTGATGCTGTTGGACGAGGTCACTTTTACAGGAGGGTGGGCAAAGGTACGAGACGGTTCTCCAAGCGAAAATTAATTGCCAAATCCAAGTTGAGATATTGATATTTTATCGTATAAAAGCCTTTTAAAATTACTATCTTTATATTAAAGCGTAGTCTTAATATTCTTTTAAGAAAGATTGATTGATAAGAGTAAGTATATGTTGATGTGATAACTATGATCAGAAGCATTTTCTGTGAACGATGGTTGCGCCAGTCTCCTGAAATTCGGCTTTGGTGATCCACATAGTTTGGAAGGTTGAGAGTGAACTGAGAATTGATCCTCCGATCCACACCAAGAACTTGCGCTCAGCTGGTGCCACGACCTTGATTTTCATGGTTGAGGGAGCGAGGGCAGTAATTTCCTTGCTAAGACGTTCGGGGATACCGGGGAACATAGTTGTTCCACCGCTCATAACAATGTTGCTATAAAGATCTTTTCTGATATCGACGTCACACTTCATGATGGAGTGATAAGAGATTTCATGGAATCCTGGCATTTATTTACCGATAGCCATGGGCTTGAAAAGAGCTTCAGGGCATCTGAAACGTTGACTACCGACAGTGATGGTCTGGCCATCGGGCAGTTCGTAAACTTTGTTATTTGCAGTTGATGTGTTGTAAGCTAAATAACACACAATTTACCGGCAACTTCTGCTTCGTAGTCTAGAGCAACATAGCAGAGTTTTTCTTTGATATCTCTAATGGTCTCAGATTCGGCTGATGAACTGAAGTTAAGACCGACTTCGTTAAGAAGTTTTCTAAGGTGCTCAGTGAGGTCTCGGCCAGCCAAATCGTTTCTTTCGATGGCGTGGGGAAGGGCGTAACCTTCATAAATGGGGACAGTGTGAGTGACACCATCTCCAGCGTCGAGGACCAAACCGGTAGTTCTTCCTGATGAGTAGAGGGAAAGGACGGCCTGAATAGCAAGGTAATAGGCGGGAACTTCGAATTTTTCGAACATGATTTCAGTCATTTTTTCTCTGTTTTGTTTTGGGTTTCTAGGGGCTAAATAAGGTCTGATATTACCTTCTGTGAGGAGGGTGGGGTGTTCACTGGGTGTGACTCTGAGTTCATTGTAGAAACAGTGATGCCAGATTTTGGTCATGTCTTCCCAGTTGTTGACGATACCGTGCTCGATGGGGTAGTTGAGTTTAAGGACTCCTTTCTTAGCTTGAGCTTCCTCTCCGACATAAGACTCCTTATCCATGCCAACCATGATGTTTGCATATTTGGGTCTTCCGACGATTGATGGGAAGGAGGATCTTGGGGCATCGTCTCCTGAGAGTCCGGCTTTGCACATTCCTGATCCGTTATCAATGACAACTGGCACACCTTTCTAATCGCTCATCCGCTCAAATAAAATTATGATAACCACAAGAATCTTCAACACATTTTAATCGGTAATAAATGCATTAAACTTTCTATTCGTCCGGTTAACCCATTAATTCGGACTCACACAAAAAACTCTACAGAACCGCCATTTTTAACTAGAATTGGCGGTATCTGTGATTGCTTTTTGACAATCGGAGCAATTAATTCTGATTGGCTTATTTTATTAGTATTTTTATCTGTCCTGAAATCATGAGACTTTTTCAAAAATTAGTAAATAACCTCAAAAAATAAATCACTCAGAGCTTTATTGGAGGCAACATGATGCTACGATCTGAACGTTTGTGCTTTTGGTCCTCTGAGCGTAAAACTCCTTTCACCTTATAAATTCTTTTCAGTTCATCTCTAATTTATTTCTCAAGATTTCGTCCTTTATTATCGTTATTTCGCGCCTATTCAATGATCTTCGACCTTCCCTCAATCATCAGCATATCTCCATTTATTTTCTTTTTTCTGTTTCTGTCCCCTTTAACATAATTTAAACCAGGTTGCAACACCTGAATCAATGGTGGCAGGCTGCCTTTGCTTGAATTTCTATCTTTATGCCTCATCGAGGGACTGTTTTTAAGGCTAGCTGAACCCTTTTAGTTTTAAGAGAGGTGTTCATAGTTCGGTTTGGGCAATCTATCTGTGAGGTAATGCAATTTTTTAGGGAGCCTAATAGTCTTTAGCAGTTATTGGTTCAATCCACCATCTTGCTTAAGTGATTCTAAATGAAGTTCTTCTATTTTTTTTTGTATTAGGGCAGATGTTAAAATTTTTTAGGCAGATGGACGAGATTTGGGCTTTTGCTGAAGCATCAATTTTATCATATGAGCTAATTATTTTGAGTATTTTGTGTTAATTGGGGGATAAACTCCCAAAGTTACTGCTTTGAAAAGGCCCTCCATGTCCTAAGCCTTGAAGGGTGGATCCAAAGTGGTCATTTCATAAATAACACATCCTAGTGACCAAATATCTGATTTTGCATCGTAAGGTTCGTCTTTCCATACTTCGGGACTGGCGTAGTAAGGGGTTCCAGTTTGGGTATATAATAATCCATTTTTTGCAACTTTTGAAACATTTAAATCTCCTAGTTTCGCCTAACCCCCTTTGTTAAGGAATATATTAGCGCTCTGAGTTATTCCATATGTACTTTGAGGTCTCTGTGAAGAATGTTGAGAGTATGGAGGGTACGCATGCCGCTGACGGTTTGTATGAGTACGCTCCATATTTAATTTTCTTAGAAGAGTTATTTCTTCTTTTTATGGTCGACAATCTTCTGATAAAGGTCACCATCATCTGCATACTCCATTACTATGCTAAATCGTGAGATACTTACCAGAGGTTTTTGCCATCTAGGAAGACTTATTTGTAGCCTATTATGTTATTATTCTTCAGACTGGCCAAAATACGAACCTCGTTTAGAGCATTTTCAATTTCTTTTTAGGACAGATTAGCCAATTTTACCTTCTTTAACGCGTAGATCTGCTTGTCTGCGAGTCTCTCCACCTTGAAGACTGTAGAGTATGCTCCTTAACCTGATTAGAATAACTAATACCGAGTTTTGAACCAATCTCGAACTCCTTAAGTGACATTCTAATAAATATAATTATAGAGTCTAAATGAATTCATAGTCTAATCAAAATAACTCCTTAAATACCCTCACAAACAAAACGGACCCTAAACCTGAAAAAGCATAGAAGAATGTAATTATAGAATATCATTATTGATTACTAAAGTATTTATCAATATGGATATTAGATATGGTCGATGAGGGTATTTAGTAAATTTGTTATTAAGAATATTTTCTTAATAGCAAACCCAATAAATATTAATTTCTTTAATTTTTTGTTGTTTCATTTTATTATTTATGCTCAATATCCAACTTAATTTGCTAACTCTCCGCTTTAGACATTATAGTTATAGGCGGGAAATATGATGAAAGAGAAGACCAAAGATTAGAGGGACGAGTATGAGTAAAAAGTCGGAATCAAATATAATGAGGGAGAGAGAAGCTTCTTAGGTTTCCTCACTAACTTTAAAACCAAAGTTTTTAAAGATAAATTTCATGACAATGAAGATCGATCGGCAGTACTATGTTACTTTCAGAGTGAGGAGGGATAAACAGTAAAATGTTTGTTACCCTATCGCCCCTATTTTTATGTAGGATTTGAGACGGGAATGGAGAAATAAGTGCAGTCATACATTGAGTCCAAGATCGAAAAGATATAGTCTGTTGAAGTAATCGAGAAAACTGATTTGTAAGAGATCAACCATCTTTCAGGACGAAAAAAGAAATATTTAAAAGTTAATTTCAGGACAGTTAAGGATCTCACTAATGCACGTGTGCCGATCAAGAGCATCATTGATAAACGTAGAAAGAGAAATCTAGAAGAGGAAAACATATTTTTTGGGGTGAAGAACAAGTAAATAAACGATATTACCGATCTAATTACTGACATAAGATAGTTTGACGTGCTGTATCATTCAAGAGTTTGCATCGATTTGGGTCTTAGGGCTGGAAAATGGTTCGAGGTAAAGGTCGAAGACAAGATGATCACTTAAATTTTACCTGCTTCAGGACAACGGGGAATACCTTAACTTAAAATTCTTTCTTACGATATCTAAACATCAAAAGACCCTCTTAAATTTCCAGATGCTTAAAAAGACGAAGTAATGATGATATCACTGATGTATGAGGGAGAAGCCTTTTTGATTGTTAACTGTGGTTTTTGTGGATCGTAAGTAAAAGAGTTTGACTACGAACCAAAACCTTAGTTTTCATGTCATGTAACTGTGTTCAACTAACTATCTGAAAAAGATACGCTGATTCGATTTGCTAAATTTCTGCAAAGTTATAATCCTCACATCATAACAAGCTATAACGGTGACAAATTCGATTACCCCTTCCTCAAGAGAAGATTCTAGCTAAACTACGTAAAATTTACAGCTTAGATGGGTGTAATTGAGTATGATGGATAGTATTATGGAAATCATGTTTCACATTTGGACTGTTTTTACTGGGTTGAGAGAGATGCTTTTCTCCCTCAAGGCTCAAGAGGTTTGAAGGCAGTGACTAAAAATAAGCTAAACTATGATCCTATTGAGGTTGATCCCGAGGAGATGGTTTGGATGGCCAAAAATAATACTCAAAGACTGGCCGAGTACTCTATATCTGATGCTGTTGCTACTTTCTTCCTATACATGAAACACATTCATGGCTTCATTTTTGCTTTGGCGAGCATTATCCCCATGTTTCCTGATGAAGTTCTGAGAAAGGGAAGTGGTACTTTGTGTTAGAACCTGTTAATGGCCTAAGCCTATAACAGAATGATCATATTTCCGAACAAAAAGATAGAGGACATCGACAAGTATCACAAGGGATTTTTGTTAGATACATAAACCTACACGGGTGGTAAGGTAGAGTGTCTCCGAACTGGTGTGTATCGTGCCGATTTCGGAACAGACTTTACCTTGAATCCCTAAGCTTTTCAGGATCTAATTGAAAATGTAGACGAAATCATAAAATTTGCTGTGGGAGTTGAGATGCAGCAGTAAGAGTTCAGTGGCATAAGTAATTTAGAGGAAGTGAGAAGATAGATTATTTCTAAATTATAGGTATTGAGAGATGTACGAAATCCGCATAAGTATGAGACCTTTCCACTCATCTACCACATTGACGTTGCAGCCATGTATCCAAACATCATTCTCACAAATAGACTACAGCCTGTCTCAATAGTTAATGATCAGATTTGTTCGGGGTGCCTGTTTAACCAACCTGAAAATCGATGCAAGAGGTAGTTGCAATGGGAGTGGAGAGGATCAACTTTCCCTTTAAATTAGGGGGAGTATCTCCAGATTCGATAGAAAATAACAGCGAAAGGCAAACTTGAAACTCAGGAATTGTAGAAGGCTATAAAAGCAGAGGTGAAAGCATATTCCCAAAGAATTTACAAAAAAACTCATATTGAACTTACAGAAACAAGGTCTGATGTTGTATGTATGCGCTAAAACTCATTTTATGTAGACACTGTACGAGCGTTCAGAGATAGAAGATATGAATACAAACATCTTGCGAAAGTTGCTTAGAAAACTTATAAGGAAATGATTAATGCAAAAGATGCATTGGGAGCAAAAGAGGCCGAGGGAATGACAATTCTTTACGAGTCTATGCAGTTAGCACACAAAATTATTCTAAACAGTTTTTACGGATATGTGATGAGGAGAGGCGCGAGATGGTATTCCATGGAAATGGCTGCAATGGTGACTTATTTAGGTTCGAACATCATCTTCGACAGTCGCAACTTTATTGAAGGGAGAATAGGTAAACCTTTAGAGTTGGATACTGACGGTATTTGGATGCTTTTACCACATGGGTTTCCATAATAGGTTAAGATTAATTTCAAGTCAGGCAAAAGTTTTAAACTATCTTATCCCTGCCATATTTTGAATCATTTAATTTACGATAAATATGCTAACGATCAGTACCAATGGATATAGAACGGAGAACAATGGAAATATGGCTGCCGCAAAGAGATGACTATATTCTTTGAAATTGACGGACCCTATAAAGCTATGATGATTCCGGCCGCTAAGGAAAAACAAAAAACCACTCAACTTGATATCCAAGAACACAATACCCAAATGTTAAAGAAACGTTATGTGGTGTTTAACTTCAATGATAAAATCAAATAGTTCAAAGGTTTTGAAGTCAAAAGACGAGGATAACTCAGAATCACCAAAGTTTTCCAATAGGAAATTTTCCCGCAATATCTCAAAGGAGCCTCTCTTCAGTAATGTTATGCCTTCTGTGCGTAAACTGCAAAAAAATATTTGGCAATTATCCAAAGACAGGGTGTGGGAATGGACACGCACGAAATACTCGATTACTTACAGGAATCGAAGGTATTGAGCCGAGAGATTAGTGATTATGGTTCGTCAAAGGGAGTGGCATTGAGTTCAGCTAGAAAGCTAGCTGAATTTTTGGGTCCTGACGTTGTAAAAGGAAAAGGTGGACTTTGCTGTTATTTCGTGATATCTCGTTTCCCTCAGGACCGGCCTATTGGATAGAGGGCGATTCCGACTCAGATATTCGACGCTTAGATGTAGGTACAGAGAGACTTTCTTTTCCGATGGACGAGAGATGATGAGTTGAAGAAAGGAGACGTGGATATTAGGAAAATTTTAGATTGGAGTTATTACTTTTAAAGGTTATCGACTCAGGTGCAAAAAATGATATGCATTCCTGCAGTTTTACAGGGAATCCCAAATCCAGTTCCTGAAATTGAGTTACCCGAGTGGTTGCAAAAGAAAACATTCGATATGAAACATCATCGACAACAAAAATTGCTTGGCTTTTTCCTACCGAAGTCAACGCCTCAGCATATCATGCCAAGTGCCAGAAAAGAGGAGCAATCGATTGTAAAATAAAAAAAATAGATTGAGCCATCTAGCAATTCGAAAGGGCACCTTTAAAATTTATCAATTCATCGCCAAAATAGCCACTCAATGATGAACAATTTCAAATTGTGGTTGGGCGAGCAGAAGAGAATTTGGAGGGAAAAGAAATCAGAGAATTTGGGAGAAATAATGAGAAGTGGCTAAGCAAAATCCATTTTGCAAATAATTCCTGAAAAAACAGCCGGCAACTTTAACGTTTGGTACTGGTCTGGAGGTAGGATTCAGCAGCTTCTGTTGACCATGAAGAGAAGATACTACTGTCTGGGAAGAGGCAACAAGAAAGCTCCAAGAGAAGAGGGAGATGCTATTTAGGTTATTGCTGATGAGGAAACCTTTATCAAGCAGCAATAGTATTTCTAAACTTTTATTGGCAAAAAGTTTTACGAAACAAGGCTTCCACTCCTTGTCTCACTCATCATGAAAAAGGGAAATCTTTGGAAAACAGCTAAGCAAACCATGACTTACAAAGAAGAAGAAATTCAATAAGTTTTTGGAGATTACCTTCCAAACCTTGAACGATCACCTCTGCCTATTACTTATTTGATTTACTAAAAAGTTTTGCCAGGTAGGTCAGTCTGGGCACTCATAACGCCAAAGTACCATTAATACTACTTTGCATTTGTTGATAAATCAAAAGGTTCACAACGTGACGAATTGCTTGCTCTGGCTCGAAAAATCTTGAAGCAAAAAGAGAAAGAACATGGGGAAAGTTAGAAGGTGTCGATGGGTCATTTTAGTGAATAAAATGAGGCCGGAGTGGCAATAAACAAAAAGCTTTAGACTTTAATTAACCAAATCAAGCAAAAGATCATGATTGTGCTAAGAGCTGAGAACATAAAAGTTGTGCAATAGTTAGGAGTAACATTTTTGGAAGATGAGGCTCCTGTATTGCTAATGGACCCAATAAAGGTAGATGAACCTGATATACTGGGGTGGAAAAGAAAGTCTCTTTAGGCAATTCTCGGAGAAGAGCATTCGGTCTAATCGATTAATAACTTGATCATGTGGTCGAGATATTCTCAAATACCGCTCTGCAATTTATAGAGAGGGGCCAAGCTCCT
>ERZ724520.1212-NODE-1212-length-13242-cov-6.101312_pt1 | contig 13242 bp, 13 predicted proteins | sample MGYA00376053_ERZ724520 | MGnify/ENA primary metagenome ERZ724520 (study PRJEB28724, sample SAMN07190886) | activated sludge metagenome | isolation source: activated sludge of sewage treatment plant in Hong Hong | place: USA: Christiansburg, Virginia | collected... | reverse complement strand
ACAAATAATATGTTCCCGAAAATACCATAAGAAGCGCGCTCAGAGAAATCAGTCCAGAACTGATGACTCGGTCCTCGGGGCCTTCCCACCGGGACTCGACTGCGAGTGCTGCGAGGAAGAAGGTGATGAAGCTGAAGCAGTTGGCGAGATAGATCAAGAAACGATTTCGTTAGACTTCTAGCTTGTTTTTGGGGACCAGTAAGGTGATGATTTTGAGTTCGAAGAGCAGACTGAGCAGGAAAGAGCCGATCATGTAGTGTGCGCCCTGGTCGAAGCCTGATTCGCGTACAGTTGCGATTCCTAGTGTGATACACCCGGCCATACTGACCACAAAAAGCAGGATGTTGTATCGCGTGGAGTTACTTCCGCCCTCGAATAGGCTACAGGTTTAGGAGGCGCTCATCATTATGCAGTAATTGAGTAGGAGTAGTCTGGCTGCGCGTAGGGTGTCTTCCTGACCGATTTGTGAGGAAAGGAGGGAAACGACAGTTGAGGAGGCAAAAAGCACAGCGGCGATTGTGGAGCATATATTTTTGAAGTATCTGAAAGCCTATTTGGTAGATGACTATTCTCTTTACTTTTCCATATTACAACAATTCGTAATCGTTCTAATGAAAATTTTATAGACAGGCAACAGATAATCGAAGTTAAATATCGAATTGGCTTAACTCTAAAATTCAGAGGTTTTTGTTGGCTGGCTTTTGTCGGGGAAGGTTGCTTGTTAATTTAAATTTGAACTAGGCGGTAGACGGATGATTATTATTAGAATATAGAGTGATGATGATTGATTTAAAAAAATTGGAGATTTGCTTTTATGATTTGAGTGGCGGGGGGGAAGGGGTTGCTGAAAAGGAGGGTGGGAGATGTAAAACAAAGTTTATGTGAAAGTAAAAGAATTGATTGGATTTGAAATAAATAAATTAAATTACTTTAAAAATAAAAGCCAAACATCAGTGTGGCTGGATGAGAAGCCATTTCACTTGGAAGTGGTTGCTGTGTTGTTTTTTTCTTTAGACAATGATAATATTGCATTAATAAATTATAGTGTGATGATTTTTTGTTTTAGTTTCCTGGCGTTTAGTATTTTTGATCTCCTATTACATTTCTTCTTTAGTGCTATAGTTGAGGCTTGAATGTCGGTTGCTGGATAAGTTCGGCGGTTATTAATGTTTGCTGATAAATGATATTATAGTAGCTGTATTGATATCAAGCTCCCTATCTTGTCGTAACCAATTTGAACAATTTTGCTCTAAAAATGAGGAATAAAGCTTAAAACATCCAATAAAAATATATATTTGAGACTACTTCTCCGTTTTTATTTAAAAAGTGAATAATCTGCGCACTCTGAGTAAGTATCTTTAGAAGTGATTGATAATTCTTAATGGATGGATCCATTGATCCAAATTAACGATGGAAATGCTTTAATTTTGATCTGATTAGGTATCAACACAATTTATCACAATTATACTCATACACCCTATCATTATTACATCACATCCCTTCGCTAGCCAACTAATCTCAACTAAATCTCTACTTTTCAACTACTTTCATCCAAATATCAGTACCCAAACTCAGCAACACCAACTCATTAACTCCACTCTACACTATTCCCATAATAATACGCACTCACCAATTGCATTGTCCGACCAACCTGTCCTCTCTGTTTCCACAGCCTTGACTAATTGCAGATAGATCTGTATGTATTCAGTGTCATTTTGCTACTACTATATTTGTATATGTTGGCTGGCTAACAGCGGCAGTACTATAATATTTTGATCAATGAGTCGCTTCATCGGCATCGACGTAATCAGACGGAGCAAACGCGAGTTTGTCAACGCCAACGAAGAAATAACCCAACACCTGAAATGCTGCATCTGTGCCGAAGTCTTCGAGGACCCCGTCCGCACCATCTGTGGGTAAGTCCTTCCCTATTCAGTCACACCTTCTGCTACATTTGCATTCAGAACTGGGCGCTCGTGCGACCCACATGCCCCTTCTGTAAGAAATCCATCAACTCCCGTAAACTGGAGAAGGACCTGATCGCCAGTGCTTTCGTGAACAATCTGCCCGTGAAGTGTTCGCACACAGGGTGCAGCTGGCAGGGAGTGGAGTCGATCCGGAAGAAACACCAGCGCTGCTGCGAGTACAAGCCCAAGAACGCGGACGTGCCTGAGTTCGGGATTGCAGTGGAGAGCGATATGGAGCGGGAGCCGGACCAGATTGAGATAGTTGACGATGACTGCAACTGATCGTGTGCTTAATGATCTTATCATCCTACCATCACTCGCCAACCGTACCTATCAACCTACGCGCAATTAATAATAACTAACCATATCAGATCGAGACCAGGTACTCCTTCAGCACGAACTTCTACTAGGGGTAGTAGCTCGCTAGCACCGTGCGTTTGTTGTACACGCGTCCGGACAGACCCTGCCTTGCGCGTTTGGCGTGGGTGATGTACATGAACTTCACGAACACTTTGCCTACGCATGGCCCCGCGTAGCCGCATCCCTTATCGGGTCTTGGCACCACTACGCTCTCAATGGGTCCGTACTTCTTGCACTCGTCGCCCACATCGCCCTCCAGATCCTCCACGAACTCCTCGTCGTATAGATCTTCGGGGTAGCACATGTTGAGGAACTGCAGCACTCGGCTGGGCACTTTGCATACCAGGTCGTTTTTGAGAGTGAGTTGGACATCGAAGTTGGTGATGTTCTCGTAGGAGAGCAGGTAGGAACCGAAAGCGTAGTTGGCCGGTTTGGAGACGGTTTCGTGCAGTCCGGAGATGTTGGTGGCGGTGGGGGTGAAGCCGAGGGAGAGGCCCTTGTTGCCGATGTTGGCCGAGTGGCACTTCAGCTTTTGGTTTGCGATCGGCAGGTTGTTCAGCGCCTTCATTGCCTTCTCCCCGCACTGGTGCTCCTCGTACTAAAGGAAGCAGTAGCCCTTGGAGACGCTGCCCTCGCGCACCAGGTTGAAGAACTTGAGTTTCCCGAAGGTTTCGCAGATCTTGCGCACCTGGTCGTCGCCGAAGGAGAGGGGCACTCCTCCCAGGTAGATCTTGTTGTCCTCGCCGGCCACTTTCAGTTCTCCGCTGCGTTTGAGATACTTTTCCTGGAGGAACTCGCGTGCACGGACTACTTTGAAGGTGGTGCCCTCGACGTAGTTGAACTAGGGGTGGGTGCGGAAGAAGTCCTTCACCCGCCGCGACGACAGCGTCAGCACTGCGAAGGTTTTCGACTTCTAGAACTCCACGTCGCGGATGGGCAGGGGCATGGCGAGTTCTGGGTTGGAGGCGGCGATGACGGTGTTGAAGTACTGGAATATTTCTTATAGGGTGATTTTGAAGGGCAGGTTGGTACAGATGATCTTGAGCGGGTGGTTCTCGGCGATCGAGAAGATCTGTTTCTATTAGGGGCTGAGTTCAGCGACCCCGTGCAGTTCGGAGGCAGCGGCTAGTTCCTTGATTTTGGCTTAGTCGATCTACTTGGGGCGTTCCCGCTCCTTGTTGTTCTTCTTTTTCTTCTTCTTTTTCTACCGCTCGACCAACGTACCGTATTCCTCCTTCTGGATCACTGACTCCTTGGGCAGGTGCTCCCCGCCCTCGACCCGCATGAGCTGCTCCATCTCTTATAATTATACTGGCTGACATCCACTAATAATGAATGGCGAATAGGTCCGGCCATCTGCCGAAATACGCACCTGCCACCTGCACCGCCAGCCCATCCTCGGCGTCTGTCGCTCCCCCCTCTGCGACCACTACCGCGAGCTGTGCGCACACTGCCGCGAGGGGCACGCGCACAAGGAGTATCTCGGCTGGGCTGAGGCTCTCAAGGAAGCGCAGGAACTCGCTCAGATTGGGCTGCGGAGTCTGCAGGCGACGCGGGCACGCAAGAACGCGGAGATGGAGAACTACATCAAGAACAACATGGCGATCACGGAGATAAACGCGCGGTTGTAGTAGATAAAGGTGCTGATCGAGTAGAAGATCGACCTTTTCAAGCACAGCATCCACTGCATTTACTCCTAGCACGTCAAGGAGAAGCTGGAGGACCTGGACGAGATAATCAACATGAGCGAGAAGGTGCTCAAGGAGTAACTGTCCCGCATCGACCGCTACCCCGCTGCCTCCCTCGCGCCCCTCCTCACGCGCGACCTGCTCTACGAGCTGAAGTACTACGACTCCTACTTCAACGAGATCTTCATCAAGAAGACGCGCCACTTCCGCAGCGCTTTGCAAAACGACCGCATCTTTACGCTGATCGTCAACTTCCAGCAGAACCTCGAGAAGATCTTCACCTTCACCCTCGAGCAGCCGGCCCCGGACTACCGCCAGCAGCACCTGTTCGCGCGGGAGGCGGACACGACGGCGCTGTACACGCTGAGCAAGCACGGGACCAGCATCGAGCGCAAGCCGTTGCACCGGCAGATCGGTCGGCTGGCGGGGCTGCCCGAGAGCTACGGCTACCAGTGGCAGGGGGTGCCGCAGTCGGTGTTCTACAGGCCCAACAACTGCTACTACATCTTCGGGGAGGGCGCCAAGGCATCGCGCTGCATCGTCAAGTGGGAGTGGGCCAAGGGCGTCGAGGAGGGCTTCTGCACCGTTCGGCCCATGGAGACTGACCGCAGGCACTTTGCTGTCTGCGAACTGGGAGGGGAGATATACGTGGTAGGGGGCGAGAACGACCGGGAGGGGTGTCTGGCGCGATGCGAAAAGTTCGTGCCCCTCTGCGGCTCGCAGATCTACATAATCCACTCGCTCAACTCTCGTTCTTCGCGTCACTCCTTGACCACATACCGCGACAAGTACATCCTAAAATTTGGAGGAGTTAAGCGTCTTCTCCCTGCTGGCCAGTAGCCCAACTACTAGTAACTGTCTGCGCCTCCGGAGATTTACTCGATTGAGACCGAGGAGTGGTCGCTCATCCCCATCCGCAGGGACATCATCACCCGCTGCAGGATATCCCCCAGCATCTTCAGTCTGGAGCACAAGGGCGCAGTGCTGGTGCTGGGCGGGGACGGCGGGGAGCACCAGGAGCAGCAGCAACGGGCGGCCTTCGAGATAACTCTCGAGGAGAGCAAGGGCAGTCTGAGCCAGGTGAAGGTGAAGCAGCAGCAGTCGAGGCTGAAGCTGAAGGGGGCCATCCTGAACAGCACGATCCGGGTGGAGGAGGAGGAGAACGAGTGCACCTTCATCGCCAGCGAGGACGACGGCTCCCTCGTCCTCTCCCACCTCAAACTCCACAACTGACACCACTGACACCACTGATACTATACTACCTTACCTGTACAACTTCCACCACTGCACTTAATACTACTGATGCGTATAAGCAGCAGTTATCGAAAAATCATGGTTTGAGGGGAGCGTCTTCGAAGACGACGATCTTCTCCTCCTCGAGGTAGGCGTACCCGTTGCGTCCGTCGGTGCGCAGTTGAAGTTGTTGTTTGGAGGAGAAGGAGGAGGGCAGGTACTGTTTGCAGGAGCGGTCGGCCGGCAGCAGTTCTAGGCGTTTGTATATTTTTGCGACTAGGCTGCTGCAGAAGTAGAACTCGTGGTCCTTTTCGACGGAGGAGTTGCGGTAGAAGAGGTAGTCGCCGAACGAGAACTTGTACTGCTTGCCCATGTTGCTGCCCACGAACCGTTAGACCTCCTCCAGGAAGGCCGCCGTCCTCAGCGCCTGCAGCTTCCGGTGCACCACCCTGCATACCCCCACACTTACAGTTCGTACTGGCTGAACCACTTGCGCGAGACAAATTTGTCCCAGGTGCAGATGCCCACGCCGAAACCCCCGTTGGCCTAGAACACCAGCGGCTCGCCCATCTGGTTTAGCACCACCATAGCCACGTGATCTGCATAGCCGCACACCTACCGTACTCGTCCATGGTGATCGCGCGCTGCACCACCGAGGTGTTCTTGAGTCCGCGGAAGAGCAGCAGGTCGCCGGCCTCCGCGTTGCGCCTGAACTCTGCCTCGCTCTCGTAGTCCTTCTGCATAGGGCAAGGCTAACACGCCAGAACCGCGGGTAGTGCGGCAGGTAGCTGAAGTTTTTTCCCCAGCCGTCGGAACGCTGCATGGCCTGCTTCAGCGAAACCAGCCATACTTCGGTTTCGGCCTGGCTCTTGCCCTTGAACACGAAATCCTTGTCTGAGTTCTTAACGAGAATTCTTGTAGGGAAAAAGGTACTTGAAGTGGTCGATCTGGCCGTTCAGCTCGTAGGGGACCACGTCGCAGGAGAGCAGGTTGAAGTTGAGGATGCCGGCGTTGGGGCTGATCGGCGAGCTGCTCTCCTTGTACACGAACCGCTCGCCCTTCAGGATCACGTACCGTTCATCCCAGGAGGAAAAGAACCCCGGAGACTCCTTCAGCAACACCCCCTGCTGCCCGTATGTACTCAGCATGGCTTGCGCGTAAGACTGCGAGACACGATTTTAACGGCAGAGCGGCCAGACGTCACCCGCGGACCCTTCCTCGACGACGCCCCTCGCCCGCATGGAGTTGCGCACTGCCATCGCCACTGCCTTCACCACATCTTTCTCCTAATGCTGTTCGGTCATGATTTCTGATTCGAACAAATCTTCGTCTTCGATGGGACCGGTTTTCATTGAGTTCGTATTATAAAGATAGTAATGGAGTAGGAAAAGGATGTGCTCAACCTCTCGCAGGCCCAGCTTCATTTGCAGGAGATGCAGGTGCTGCCTCCCCAGAACCAGCCAGCGCCCCAGACGGCGGCGGAGAACAGGGTGCGTCACGTGTACCTGTAGGAGGAGAACGCGTACGGTCGGTTCGTGCCGTTCCTGCTGCTGAAGGACAAACTGCACTCGCAGATCGACTCGACCGGTACCTCTGCGTTGGTGCACATGTGCTCGCACAACTCGCCCTACCTGCCCCTCTACCTCAGCACGCTCAAGCAGGGCGACCCGCTGCTCGACCGACCCACCAACCTCGGACACACGCCTCTCGACGTGGCGGGCATGTACTGTCGGAAGGAGTACGTGGAGCTGCTGCGGGCGAAGGGGGCGAGGGACGAGGGGCGAGTGGACGCGTGGGCGATCCAGGGGGGCAACATCGACAACTGGTCGGGCAACGTGGATCCCACAAAGAAGGTGCTCATCCACTGGGCGGCCTTCAACAACCTGCCCCAGGTGCTGCAGCGGTTCCACGAGGCCGGGGCGAACGTGGACCAGGCCGACGACAAGGGCAACACCCCCATCGACATGGCAGTCATCAACAAGAGCTACGAGAGCGTGGAGGTGCTGGCCAGACTCGGGTTCAGGCCCAAGCAGACCCTCATCGACAAGGCGGAGAGTCCGTACTTCCATGCACTGTTTAAGGAGTTGGACCGCAGCCGGGCCAGCAGACTGGTTGAGCAAACGCTGAAATTGAGCTTTGTTCCGCTATTCCTGCTCAGCCAGCTGTTCTTCAGTCCGCTCACCAACCCCTACATCATCCTGCTCGCCTTCCTGGTCTTCCTGCTCCTTGCGGTCAGGGTGCCAGGACCTGACTCCAAGGCGCGTCCCACTGCGTTTTTCAGCGAGTTGGTCAACCAGCAAATCGTTTTGGGATACAACCACCTGCCTTACGTGTGCCTCATGGTGCTGCTGGTGGTCACTGGCCTGCAGACTCTGTTGACTTTATCGGTGGACTCGCTGGCTCTGGGGCTGTACTTCTGGGTGGTGTTTGGGGTGGAGATGACCTTCGTGGTAAATTTGGGAGTGATGGTGTACGGCATTGCGACGAACACTACTCCCAGCGAGATGTTCGAGTCGCACAAGCACCCGCAGCTCTGGAAGAAGATCGACTACCTCATCCACCGCAACATCGTCACCCGCGTCTACAAGAACCCGAACCGCAAGGACCTGCTCGCCAACCTGCAGGCCTACATCAACTACCGGCCCGAATAGTGATCGTTGCCTCGACCATACTTCTCATTCTATGGAAGAGTGTGTTTAGGGATAGTTGTTGGTGTATGCATGTGCGCATGAGTATGCAGCATGATATGTAGTGAATCACAATTTGTCGAGTCCCTCTGTGACTCCCTCAACTAACTTTTTCTTGCCCTCCTTTGCGAGTTCGTCAATTTTTTGGTCGATGGACTGTTCGTGCTGTGCGAGGAAGGGGCGGACGTACTTGGTGTAGAGGAGGGAGGCGATGGCGGACTGGGGGTGCAGCAGGACGAGGGTGACCAGGATGCGGAAGGCCATGTAGGTGAAGTTGTTGAAGAACAGCTTGAAACCAGGCGCCGCTACCTCAACGATCGAGAAGATTATCCAGTAGGTCAGGTAGCGGATGTCGTCGTCCTTGTCCGTGCTCTCGAGGGCCAGGAAGGAGAGGTAGGCCGGGATCAGGTAGCAGACTATGCTCGTGAGCAGCGCGTGGGTCTTGAGGATGGGGCTCAGCACCAGCAGGGCCGCGAATAGGCCGAGCAAAACCACGCTGGGCTTGACTTTGTACTTTTACTCGATGAAATGCAGCGACTGCATGCGGTCCAGAGCCTGAAACTGCAGAGGCTCGATCCATTTGGTTATCTGCTACATCACTGGAATTTATATCAATATTAACTCTGCGCCCTCGCATACAGCTGTTAAGGTAATTTTTTGGTTGTTCGCTGTGTCTGCCCGCTCTTGCCCGAGTGTTTGGCACAAGGCTGGATGCTTCGCTTTGTATTGTAAATTAAAGTTTAGCCTTATATAAGGATAATGTATGAGCTATTAGCAAAAGATGGAGGTTTTGGGGAGAGAGGAGGGGTGTGGTGATGCTAGGGGTTGAGTTAAAGGCGAGGGATGTTTTTGATGAGTGAGATAATTTATATTTAAATTAGATCCAAATATCGTAAACTAAATCTCAAAGATGGACGAGTTCTTCACCGACTAACCCTTCCAAACACCCCAAGTGTAAGCCTACCAACCTCCACAATTAGATCCCACCGTTCACTCCGAGTAGCCGACCAACCCATCCCAACAATGTATGTCGATGCTTACTCAGAAAATAGCGCAGTAGAAACGTTTAATTTTACGAGTTACCCTTCGGGAGGTGGTTTGGCGGTAGCTGATGAATTCGAGGGAGGCGATAACGAGTTCAATGAGTTCGAAGAGGACGAGACCACGCGGCGGATAAGGGAGGAGGAGGACCGAGTGCAGTCTCTCCTGAAGCAGAAAAGCGTAGTTTTGGTGTGATGCAGCAAAAGGAGTGGTAGGACAAGAACGAGCGCGTCCTTTTGGGCAAAAAACAGCTCAGCGACTACCAAGACAAAAAACAACAGGAGAAGGAGGAACGCAGGACTGAGAACGTGCGCAAGGAGGAGGTGCTGCGGACCGAGGAGGCCAAGCTCAAGGTCGAGGCCGGCTGGCAGAAGGTCATTTCTAGCATCAACGTGCGGCAGGGGGAGCATAAGGGCAAGCAGGACATCAACCGCATGCGGGAAGCCATTATCCGCAAGAGGGAGGACGACAACTCGCGCTCTTGATATTTCTGTCATATCACCATTCACATTCATCCAATCATGGCAATCATACTACAATCTAACTATCACTTGAAGGCGTACTTCTTGAACCTGTGTTATAACTGAAGAAGCAGAGATGGATTCTTCGTCCGAACCACTGCGCACATGCCTTCCCAATGGTTTTGCAGCAGTCTGTCCCTAAGACACATTCGTTCGTATCTGTACATAACGCTCCTTCGGAGGGTCGCTTCATCTGCCAAAAGCAGGGGCAGTACTGCAAGTTCGTAGTCTTTGTACTTTTCTTCTGCCCACACGCGTAGCTAAGCCTACTCTGGCGAATCAACTGCCAACTCGTAGCGATGAGTCCCCGAAAAAATGTCTCTAAACCAACTGGCTCCATCTGTCACGTCCTCCCCGGCGATGCTTCCTAGTTCCTTGGTGCCCACCTGCAGCACATAGAAGAAAGACACATTGAGCTAACTGCTCAGCTCCACCTTGAACCCCTGCGTGCTCCGAAACACCCGCACCATTATCGTGTCCTAGAAACTCACCGATTCCGAGCGGATGCTGATGGGGAGTTCCTTCTGGTGCAGCTCGACGTAGCCTCCCTCCAACGACGGATCCCCTTTCATTATAAACCACTATCAATCGATATCAGCATACTTCATAGTCATACCTATTGTTGAGATCATTTGCTCTCTGAGGTCTGCAGCTGTTCTTCCTCTTCCTCCTCGTGGATGGATGTAATGGGACGGCCGATGTTGTACTACTTTTTTACAGTGTGGATCAGGTAGTTGGTGATGCCTCGCACTGCTCTGGATCAAACGTGGGTTACGCTAGTTTTAGGCTGCGGATTTCTTACTGATCGACCAAGTCTCGATTTTTCAAAAACTATTGACGGATCAATCTTCTCACGGCGAGAGTCTTGGTCGGGTCTTGCACCATGTGGCTCGCCAGCTTGAGGCAATCGCGGAATATCAAGCGGACGGACCTGTTCTCGATGAGTTGGGCTGGGTTCATGCGATATAAGAAATAATGTTGTTAGATGAAAGTTGTTCATTAAATGAAAGGAAGGGATTAGCCGGGCAAAGGATGAGAGGATGGAAGGTTGGATTTTAAATTTAAATTTGAATCGAATTAATTAAAGGCCATTATTAAGGGATAAATTTGAATTATAAAATTGCCAGTAACGTCCTTATCTGGCTTTTCAAAAATATGGAAAATAAATTGGCCGCGCCGCCTCCCTCGGATATCTTACCTGCACCCAGTTACAGGCTTTGATTGCCTTTTGAACTTGGTGCTCAAAATGCTTGAGCGTTATTGCTGATGCTTAAAATCCAGTGACTTCAGTAGAAGTAGCAGGTCTATTCAAGAAGATTTGGTTCGAGAAGGGCCACAGACTTGGTCTTTGATGCCGCCAGGACCTTAAAAACAACAATCTATTTTCCGCTGATTAAATTTGCGACTTCCACACTCTTTATAATTATTATGATGAATTTCAAGGTTCTCCTTATCGCCACTCTTCTAGCAGCCGTCACACTAGCCCAGCTGCCTGCGAGTATCCAAAATCTGGTCCCTGCGGACGTCCAAGCCCTCGTGGTCGACAATACAGAATTGCTTACCACCCTCAATAACTATTTCGGGTGCGCTCTTTGGAACGGTTCTTCCTGCTTCAAGTGTTCCGAACACTACTATTTCAGTGCAAAGGGAGTTTGTTGCCAAGTCTCCCCTCAGTGTCAGCTTTTCAACCAAGACGCCGGCATCTGCGAACAGTGCTACGTCGGATACTCCCTCGTAAACGGTACCTGTACTGTGATTACTGCCGGTCAGCAGGTAAATCCTGGTTGCCTTAAGTGGGGAGCCAACAATGTCTGTGCCACATGCTCAGTAAGATTCTACTTCGCTAATGGAATATGTCTTCCAGTTTCTGATTACTGTAGAACATGGGCCGATACTGGAGCTTGTTTAACTTGCTACAATGGATACGTCCTAAACGGGCAAGGACAATGCGTAGTTGACCCTCAACAATTTGTACCCGCCACTAACTCTCTCTGCGCCACATGGAACAACACCCTCTGCCTCACCTGTGCCTACCGCGCCTACTTCGACGGACAAGGTGTCTGCCAAGCCGTCAGTGACTACTGCAACACCTGGGACGCCAAAACCGGAGTCTGCTTCACCTGCTTCCCTGGATTCGCTTTAGTCCAAGGGCAATGTCAATTGGCTCCTTCAGTCACCCCTGCCGACCTCGGATGCAAACTCTGGAACTGGAGCACTCAAGTTTGTCTTGCCTGCTCTACCAACTGGGTTTTCAACGCCAACAAAGTCTGCCAGCCCGTCAGCACTCAATGCAGTGCTTTTGATGCCCAAGGCCTCTGTACTGCTTGCTACAAGGGCTACGACCTTGCTGCCGGATCCTGCGTTTTCTCTCCTTCCAATACCAACTCACCCTCTGACGGTCTTTGCAGTAAATGGGACTGGAATAACAATGTATGCCTTCAGTGCTCCAACTGGGCCTACTTCAATGCCAACAAAGTCTGCACCCAAGCCAACCCTAGCTGCAAGACTTTCGACTCTGCCAGCGGTGCATGCACAAGCTGCTTTGTCGGATACACTCTTACTCAAGGCAACTGTGCCCTTTCCAACCCCACTGTCGTTCCCGACGTTGGTTGCCAAAACTGGAACTGGAATAGCCTCACCTGTAACGCCTGCTCCAAAAACTGGGTTCTTAGCTCAGGAAAATGTATCCCCGTCAGCGATCAATGCCTTACTTGGAGCAATACTGGAAGCTGTTTAACTTGTTATCAAGGATACAGCCTCACTAACGGAGCCTGCCTCATTATTAACTTGACTCTCGTCGTTCCTGCTGATAAAGGATGCAATGACTGGAACTGGAATGCTCAAAAATGTTTGTCTTGCTCTGCCAGATGGTTCCTCAGTGCCAATGGCAACTGCGCACCAGTAAGCGACTTGTGCCAAACCAACGATGCCAATGGAAACTGTCTTACTTGCTATGCAGGATACTCAGTTGTCAATGGAGCCTGTCAACTTACACCCGTTGCTGGACCTACTGACCTCGGCTGTAAAACTTGGGATTGGAAAAACCAACTCTGTCTTGCTTGCTCCGATGGATACACTTTTGATGGTAGCAAAGTTTGCGCCCAAGTCAGTAATCAATGCAAGACTTACGATAACACTGGAAAATGTACCTCTTGCTTCAAGGGATACGATCTCGTCAATGGTGCTTGTACATTCTCACCATCAAACAATGCCAAGCCTACTGACCTCGGATGTGGAAGTTGGGATTGGAACAACCAAGTTTGCCTTTCTTGTTCAAACAACTGGGTTTTCAACTCAAATGGAGTATGTGTTCCAGTGAGTGAACAATGTCAAAAATGGGATGCTTCAGGTGCTTGCACTACATGCTACAAAGGATATGATCTCCATAACGGAGTTTGCGTCTTTTCTCCTTCAAATACAGCAAAACCAACTGATCTAGGCTGCGCTAAATGGGATTGGGCAAATCAACAATGTTTAGAGTGCTCAAAGGGATACACCTTCAATGCCAACAAAGTCTGTACTCCAGTCAGCGATCAATGCCAATCATACAACACTGCTGGTCAATGCACTGCTTGCTTCAAAGGATACGATCTCGTCAATGGAGCCTGTGTCTTCTCCCCCTCAAACAACGCCAAGCCAACTGACCTCGGATGCGGAAACTGGGATTGGAACAACCAAGTTTGCCTCGCTTGCTCAAAGGGATACACCTTCAATGCCAACAAAGTCTGTACTCCAGTCAGCGATC
>ERZ724520.1209-NODE-1209-length-13250-cov-5.339295_pt1 | contig 13250 bp, 15 predicted proteins | sample MGYA00376053_ERZ724520 | MGnify/ENA primary metagenome ERZ724520 (study PRJEB28724, sample SAMN07190886) | activated sludge metagenome | isolation source: activated sludge of sewage treatment plant in Hong Hong | place: USA: Christiansburg, Virginia | collected... | reverse complement strand
CGTGGTAATGTTTGTATGAATATCTACCGTATCACAAACGCTTGTGCTGCCACCCGTGTTTATGGTGACATCAGAACCATAAGCAACACCGCTGCTATTTTTTGCATACGCACGAACGTGATAAATATGTCCTGCTGCAAATGGCGCAACGTTAGTAGAGAAACTACCAGTGCCATCGCCAATAGGAATGGACACTCCATCTGGGTCACCAATAATTGGATTGGCTGTTAATGCGATAGTGACACCTCTTTCTGTAACTTTAGAACCTCCTTGATTCGTAACATTTCCGCCTAAAGTATAGGTAGAATCATTTACCTCAATGGGGCTATCTGTTGTTACGGTAGCAATGCCATCAGGCTTTGTGGTATCTGTTTTATTACAGGCAGAAAGTATGCCTATAAAAATTGCCAAAAACCATTTCATTGTTTTGTTGTTGATTATTGTTTTCATTTTATTTAGATTTTAAATTTGTAATGAATCTGATAATGCAAACTTAGATTAGAATATGTGTTGCTTTTATCCTGAAAAATCAGGATTTTTATATCGTCCGAAAATCCTGAAAAATCAGGATGTGCTGCTTTTTATTATTTATCTATTTTGCAACATCAATGTGTATGAAAAAATTTACTACGATATTTTTATTACTATACACCAATACAGCATTTTGTACAGAGGTAAATAATTGGATACAGCAATTAAAAACCACTAAGGATAATGCATATAAGATAGATTTGTTAGATAGTATTCAGGATTATTATTTAGACAAAGACAATGACTCTGCTTTGTATTTTAATCATCAAGCTGAATTATTAATTAATAAACTAAAAGCTGAAGACAAACGCTATTCTTTATATCATTCTTACGTTAGAATTTATCATGCAAAATTTGATAATCAAGCAGCATTAAAATATTGCCTAAAAGCATTAGATGTTGCTCAAAAGCAAAATAACAAAAAAGATCAGGCAAATGCTTATCAGGCTCTTTTTAGTTTATATGGCAATGTAAATGAACCAGATTCCGCAGTAAAATATGGTGCTTACGCATTAAAGTTATCAGAAGAAATGGTAGATACTGTAAATATTGCAACACTCTATGGCAATTTAGCAAAGTTGTATCACAATCTTGATATGTATGATAAGCAAGTGGAATATGCGAAGAAAGGATTTGAATTGGGTAAAAGATATAATGACTACAAAGGCACGCTTATTTCTCTTAATAATTTAGGATTAGGATATATTGAACTTGATAAAACAACGGATGCTATTGATGTTTTCAAACAACTGTTTACTTTAGGAAAGAAATATAAGAGAATACGCTCCGTTTCGCTTGCCTTACAAAATTTAGGAACTATCTATAATAATATTGGTGATGTAGATAATTTGCATCGCACAGCATTAGATATGCAAAGTATGGAATCGGAGTTTGACACTTTAGACCTCGTCGGAACCTGTACAAGACATTTAATTTATGGGCAAGATTATACTTACAGATTACAATACAAACAAGCAGAAGATGAATTACTAATTGCTTTAAAATTAGCTCAACAGATACCATCCCAGGCTTTAGAACAACAGGTTTATGAATCATTGTCTGATGTAAAATATTTACAACACGATTTTATATCCAATACATCCTATTCAAGAAAAGCTGACTCGATAGATAGAATTCAAACACAGCAAGAGTTAGCAGAAGATTATATAAAATTTGAAAAAAAATATGAAACCGAAAAAAAAGAAAGTCAGATTAAATTACAACAAACGCAATTACAACAAAAGAACATAATTAACTATGTTCTCATAGCAAGCATCTTTGCTTTGCTAAGTATATTATTTCTTATCTATCGTATCTATAGAAACCGTCAAAAATTACAGGAACAACGCATCAGCGAACTGGAAACAGAAAAGCAACTACAAGCCACAGATGCCATTTTGAAAATTCAGGAAGAAGAACGCAGCAGAATTGCCAAAGATTTGCATGATGGATTAGGTGGCTTATTATCCGGTGTAAAATATTCACTCAACAATATGAAAGAAAATGTAATACTGAGTTCGGAAAATGCCTTATCGTTTGAACGAACAGTAGATATGCTGGACTCGGGCATACAGGAATTGCGGCGAGTAGCACACAATATGATGCCTGAGAATCTGGTAAAATTTGGACTGGATACTGCGCTGAAAGATTATTGCAGTTCAATAACAAAAACGAATGCACTACAGATTAACTACAGTTCGTTTGGTATGGGAAATTATAATGCAGATATGAATGTAAGTGTCACCGTTTACCGCGTCATTCAGGAACTCATCAATAATACAATGAAACATGCAAAAGCCACGGAATCAATTGTGCAGATATCTAACGAAAATCAATTATTGCATATTACGGTAGAAGATAATGGCAAAGGCTTTGATGTGAAAAATATTAGTGATTTTAAAGGTGCAGGCTGGTCTAATATCCAAAATAGAATTGCTTATTTAAAAGGAATAATCAATATAGATTCAAATGAAAAAAACGGAACATCTGTAATAATAGAAATACCATTCGCATGAATACTGTCAAATTATTTATTGTAGATGATCATTACATGATTATAGAAGGCATCACATCATTAATGCATAATGAACCAGAAATAGATATTATTGGTCACGCACAGAATGCACAAAGTTGTATGGCTTTTTTGCAACGCATGCAGCCCGATGTCATTTTTTTAGATATTAATTTGCCCGATAAAAGCGGAATAGATGTTTGTAAAGAAATAAAAGAAATTTATCCTACAATAAAAATTATTGCCCTTAGCACATTTAATCAAAACAGCTATGTCAAAAATATGCTGGATAATGGTGCAAGTGGTTATTTGTTAAAGAATGCTACCAAGGAAGAAATGCTGGTTGCCATTCAATCCACTATGTCGTATAAGCAATATCTATCCAAAGAAGTTTCTGATAATTTGAAAGAAAGCTCCAACAATAATATCCTGCTTACACGCAGAGAAAAAGAAATTTTAAAACTGGTTGCAGAGGGTTTCACCAGTGTCGATATAGGAAAACAATTATTTATCAGCACCACTACCGTTGATACGCACCGAAAACATTTGTTAGAAAAATTAAAAGTAAACAATACGGCCACTCTAATTAAAACAGCTACACAAATGGGATTGATTTAGCTCCAACGTTCATCGGTTGTACAACGGTTTGGATATTTTCCCAAATGTATTTTATCTTTATAATATGCCATAATTTCACGCATATCTTTATCCATATCTCCTGTTGGATAAAAAATTACATCTACAATGGCTTCCTTTGTATCAAAATCTAAATATCCTAATGCAATTGGAACCTGTGCTTTTACAGCAACATGATAGAATCCTGTTTTCCATTGTTTACGTTTTCCCCTTGAGCCTTCAGGAGTAATTACCATGCAGATAAATTTTTCTTTTTGGATAGAATGTGCCATGGCATCTACTAAACTAATGCGCTCCTTACTTCCATCTTTTGGTGTTCTGTCAATAGGAGTTCCACCTAAATACCTTAACGCCCAATTAAAAGGCCAAAAAAACGCTTCTTTTTTAATCGCAATTTTTGCAGGTATTTTTTCCAGCACAAAAACGGCTTTTCCTATCACCATATCCCAAGCAGAGGTGTGCGGAGCCACAACCAACACGCATTTGTCTATTTTTTTCAATTGGTCAACTCGGTAAGTCCATCCCAAGCTAATAAGTATAAATTTAGAAGCAATTGTCAGCATATTGTATAATAATAATATTGTATTGCAAAGGTAAGATATTGTACTGTTTTCAATATCACCAAACTATACTACCCAAAACAGATTAGATATACCGTTGATCCAAACTAAACCTCTCAGGATGGCAAGGTGTGATGTCCTTATAAAAATCCATCATTGCACGCATATCTGTTTCCAAATCTGTCGGATAAATAATCTTTCCGATTCCTGCAATTTTATTTTTATAATCTAAATATCCTAATAAAATAGGAACATTGGCTGCTTTTGCAGTGTACCAAAATCCCGTTTTCCATTCTGTGCGCAAGCTACGAGTGCCTTCAGGCGTTACCATAACATGCAATTCGGGGTTTTCTTTAAATAAATTCGTCATAGCATCCACCATACTTGGGCGTGGATCGCCAGGTTTTTTCGGGCTTCTGTCAATAGCAATGGCGCCCAAATTGGTCATAATACCTTTAAATGGAAAACGTACCCATTCTTTTTTAACCGTGAAACGCAAGGGCAAACCCATCATATCAAAAGCAGCACTGGCAATCGGCAAATCCATATTTGCTGTATGTGGTGCGGCAATGGTAATAGATTGTTTAATCCCTTTAATAGCTTCTGTTTTAAGCTGCCATCCTAATAACTTAAAGATGAACCGAAATATCCAACGAATAATCATATCAATTTTCTTTATACAAAGATGCATCAAATTTTTAATAAAACTATATTTGGTTAGTAAAAAATGGGTATCTATATCGTTGTCATTTTATTAACTAAATTTTTCAATCATTATTAATTTATCTATGTTCTATTCATATAATCAACGTCCATTTTAAAGTATATTTGTGTAAATGAAGCAGCAAACATTAAAACAGATAAAATCCAGCATTCGTAAAAAACAAATTAAAGATGGTTTTTTTGACGGGAGATTTGTTGCCCGAACAGTTCCAAATAAAAAAAAAGTACTGAATAAAAATAAATGTCGTTTAAAAATAAGAATGGAAGAGTAACCATCAAATTGTATCTTATCCGTTAGAAATATAACTTTGAAATTTTACAAATCGTATGCAAACCAATTTGTCATTCCATAAAACAATAGTAGGCTCTCTTAAAAGCAACATAAATGTAGATTTATGGGACAAAGTACAAGCGTTATACAATGCAGGAGAATATGCCAATGCCATCAGAGAATGTATGAATTACATCAATCCTGAAATAGAAAAAAAATATGCAAATGGCGATAAAACAACTTATAAAATTCCGCACGGTTCTGTAATCGTTCAAATAGATATAGATGATATTTTCTTTTCAGCAACTACCCCCTTTTTAAAAATTGAAAATGCCAAACGTGTCCCTGTTTTACGACAAGTGACTCAGTTAAATTTTACACCACTGACAACTTCTCAAATTGTCTTAGAAAATAATCATTTATATTTTAAATACAGTTGTCCTATAAGTGATGCAGAACCTTATAAAGTTTATGATGTACTAAGAGAAATTTGTATGAATGCAGACAGTTATGATGATGAATTTATTACAAAATTTAATGCAGAACACATTCAAGAACCTACTATTTTCCCATATTCTCCCGAAGAAAAAGAATTAGCCTGGAATACGACACAAGCCTATATCAAAGAATTTTTTGAAGCGTATGAACAATTAGAAAATAAAAGAATGACTAATTATTTATGGGATATTTTAGTCATCACTATTTTGAAGATAGATTATTTCTGTGCATTGCAAGGAAATATTAGAAATGATTTAGAAAAAACATTAAGTTATTTAAATTCTAAAGAAGAATATTACCAACGATTAAGCACTGGGAAAGAATTTTTAAAGCGCATTCAAAATATGGAACGCACAAAATTTGATACTAATTTGTATAAAGTAGAAGTGTTTGTTCCTTATAAATCCAGAACTAATTTGGAAAGCATACGCAGTAATTTAAAATATGCTTTTGAAACATCTGAAAAGGAAATAAATGCGAAGGACTTTGTGGGTGCTACTTGCACTTTAGAGTATGGAATTTTGAATTTATTTTACTATAATAATGTGGAGGATGATATGGCAGAAGTATTAACAGAAGCAATGATAGCAGCGTCCGAAAAACCATTACCAGAAACGGCAAAAGCATTATATGAGGCTGTAAAAATAATTATGACTTCCAATAATTTTTCTAATCCAACTATTCCCACAGTCCTAGAAATTTCTTCTGTACCAAAAGAGAAAAAAGGGTTTTTGGGGAAATTATTTGGATAGTAAATCTATAAAATACTACACGTACATGAATCACGATATTTTAAAAAATGCAGTTTATAAAATAAATACTGCTTATGGAAGTGGAAGCGGTTTCTACATAAAATCTCAAAATATTTTTGTCACCAATTATCATGTAATTGAAGGCAACAAAGAAGTAGCTATCGAAAATCAAACACAAGACAGATTTCATGCACGCGTAGTCTATGTAAATCCGCAAGTGGATATTGCCTTTTTGCGCACGGAGCAATACAGCCCTGAATCCTCTATTTCGTTAGATACTGTTCAAGAAATACACAGCAGAGATAAAGTGTATGTACTTGGTTTTCCTTTTGGCATGCCTTATACCATTACAGAAGGAATTGTTTCCAATGAAAGGCAACTATTAGACGGTCAATATTTCATTCAAACAGATGCAGCAGTAAACCCCGGAAACAGCGGCGGTCCTGTAGTAAATGCAGAGGGTTTATTAGTGGGCGTTACTACTGCAAAACTTACGGAAGCAGACAATGTTGGCTTTGCCATTCCTGCAAAAACGGTTAAAGAAGAATTGGATACATTTGCTCAAAATACTACAGGTGCTTATGCTTTAAAATGCAATTCCTGCAAATCTTTAATTTACGAAAAAACAGATTATTGCCCAAACTGTGGCGCTACCATTGACGAGAAAATTTTTGATGCTAAAGAGATAGGAAAATTTTCTTTATTTGTAGAAGCTGCTATAAAAAACATGGGCATCAATCCTGTCTTAGCACGCATCGGCCAGGAGTATTGGGAATTTCATTCTGGCAGTGCTTTAGTGCGTATTTTTGTATTTAATAAAAACTATTTATACGCTACCTCTCCTATCAATAATTTACCGATGGGAAACTTAGACAAGTTATTGACATATCTATTAAGTCATCCAATTCCACCATATCAATTAGGACTTTATAATAATCAAATTTATGTTTCTTACAGAGTGCGCATCAGCGATGTATTTTCCAATCAGGCAGATGAAATACAACAAAATTTAAGTAAGTTAATTTTAAAAGCAGATGAAATGGATGATTTTTTTGTAAAAGAATTTGCTTGCGAAAAAACAAATTTCGCCAAACAAGATGCCTAAAAGAATTGAAATTATTTCACCGTAATTCTTCCAGTGCTCATTACGCTTTCATCTACTTTTAGTTGATAAAAATAAATGCCGGAATTTTTGAAAACATCTTTATTGATTTTCAAATCATAATCTTTCACTTGAGCAATTTTATACACCTCACTCCCAATGATATTATAAAATACAATAGAAACCTTACTTCTCTCCATATCAATATCACTACTAATTTTGATACTTGCATCCGAAACCATAGGATTAGGATATACTTTAATTAACTCCTTATCACCCAATCGGGTATCAGAATAGGAAGACTCAAAAGCGTAGGCTTGAGTTATCGTTGGCAAAGAAAAAGTCAAAGCAAACAATAAAAGTAGGCATGTAAACGTTTTACGCATAGGCTTTTAGTAGATAGTAGAGTTATTAGATTTTTTTAATAAAGTTAAAAGTAGTCATAATATACCAAAATGTCAATATCTATGCCAATATTTCTTTTAATATTGTAAAATATCCACAATTGCAGCAAACGAATTCATTTGATAATCAGCAAGCGGTATTTTATCGCAATTATTTGAAATACAAATAGTTATCATGCCGACAGATTTGCCAAATTCCATATCTGAAGGCTTATCACCTATCATTATACATTTATGAAAATTTATTTCAGGGAAGTCCTTTTTGGCTAAATGCGCCATGCCATTTTTCGGTTTTCTCAAATAATTTTCGGGAGAAGCTAAATCGGGAGCATAATATACCGCCTCTATTCTACCGCCATTCAATTCTATCATATTCATCATATTTTGATGAATTTCGTCTAATTCGGTAGTTGTTATCAGCCCTTTGGCAATGCATTGTTGATTGGTTACTACTATAATATGTGCGAATAACTTTGTCAGTTTCGGTATCGTTTCCAAAACACCTGGAAGAAAATCAAACTGTTCCCAATCTAGCACATAACTACCATCAATATTTTTATTAATCACCCCATCTCGATCGAGAAATAATGTCCATGTTGTGTCAATGTGTAAAGGATTAGATATTGGAGCAGGCATGAATAAAAACTGTCTGTCAAATATAGCATTAAAGTTTCGAAAATGTACTTCATTAAACTGACGACAATCCTACTCGCGCAAGTATGCAGCAAAGCGATGAGTGTGGCGTACTTGTGCGGAAATAAAAGAATGACTCCTCCTAAAAAAAGTTTTCAGGTTAATAGACAAACCCCTCGCCCCTAATTGGCGCAAGCATGCCTTGTGCCAAAAGTAGTATCTTAGATAAAAAGAACAGAAGTTAAAATAGACGCAAGTACCCAACGCTGATTGCATAGCTACATACTTGCGCCAGTTGGTGTTAAAATAACGAATGTATTTCAATTTAACGCTATCTTATATTTGCTGATTTCTTGTATAAAATCAGTTGCTTCCAAAAAACTTTCAGGCGAATATGGGTGCACTTCTATCAAAGGATATTTAATATTTATTTTGGAAAATAATCGCAGATTTTCAAATATGTTATCTGTAAAATTTTCGGAAACCAATACTACATCTATATCAGAACTTTCGTGCTGTGTATTTTTTACTACTGAACCAAACAAAAAAGCATCTGTCAAATGAAGTCCGCTTTCTTTACATTCCTGTACAAAAGTTTTTGCCATATTTATTGCAGCTTGTCGAGTAACCATGTTTTTAATTTTTCTGTGGATGCTATTGTTTGACTGGTAAATGTATCATCACATATTTTATAGAGTTGCGATACATAATCAGGATAACGACCTTCTATTTGAAATCTATTTATATTTAATAAAAATTCTTTATCATCTTCACTTAATTCTACTTTTGTTTGGCTAATCAAATATACCAAATTATGCGTTTTGGGCGGAATATTGGTATCGTTATCTCTAATCCAAAATGCTTTTGCTATTTTTTCGATTGCCAAGTGCATAAAAAATAACGATTGCAAATATTTTTTCTTCTCGAATAAAATATATACCGTTTGCCAATCATCTTCCGCTTGCGTTATCCAAAATTGTATATATTCTTCTTTTGTTTTCACTATAGTAAAATTAGTGATTTTTTAGTATAACATTTGCAATATAAGAAGTTTATTTGTTACCCCCACTCGCGCAAGTATGCAGCAAAGCGATGAGTGTGGCGTACTTGTGCGGAAATAAAAGAATGACTCGTCCTACTCGCCCCTAATTGGCGCAAGTATGCCTTGTGCCAAAAGTAGTATCTTAGATAAAAAGAATAGAAGTTAAAATAGGCGCAAGTACCCAACGCTGATTGCATAGCTGCATACTTGCTCCAGTTGGTGGAAATTAAACTCTACAACGGAGAATCATTATTGATATTTTACTTTTATTGTATTACTTTTACTATATGATAGCAAGTGTAAAAAATGAATTACTTTCTAAAATCCAAAATAGCAATGATGAAATTCTGCTAAAGCAAATTGCATTAATGTTGGATGGCAATGTTGTTATGCAATTAAATCAAGAGGAAAGAAATGCCTTAGATGAAGGATTTGATGCTGTGAAAAAAAATAAAGTATATGCTGACGAAACAATGCAGAAAGAATGGGACAAATGGATAGGATTATAATTTGGACAGAACCTGCGAAAAAAGACATACAGCAAATAACAATTTATTGGAATAACAGAAATAAAAGCTACAGCTACTCAATAAAACTTAGAAAAATAATCAGAGATAAATTAAGGTTTATAAGTCGGTTTCCACTCATTGGAATACAGACAGATTATCCTGATGTAAGATGTTTTATTATCAGAGATTATAAATTATTTTATTTCTTTTCAGAAAAAACAGTTACTGTATTGCGGTTTTGGGATACACGTCAAAATCCTGATAAGTTGAAAGTTTAAGATAGACATTAATCATTTATATAACTATTCATTTACCTCCCTAATTGGCTCCCTACTCGCGCAAGTATGCAGCAAAGCAATGAGCATGGCGTACTTGTGCGGAAATAAAAGAATGACTCGTCCTACTCGCCCCTAATTGACGCAAGTATGCCTTGTGCCAAAAGTAGTATCTTAGATAAAAAGAATAGAAGTTAAAATAGGCGCAAGTACCCAGCACTGATTGCATAGCTGCATACTTGCGCCAGTTGGTGCAACGAGAATTGTCATAAGAATTTTATCCTAATACAACCTGACAGGAAAATCCACTTCTATATCAGTTTCGCCGTCTGCATGTGTAATGTCACCCGATGAAACCCCTTCGCCATTTTTATTTAGCTCATGTCTTAATGTAATTCGCAAACTGCCACTTGCAGCAATATTTTTACTTTTACATTCAAATTCTGTTCCCAATGGCTTGCCGTTATCATCAAAAGTTTTATAAACAAAATCTGCGAAAACATCTGCTGGAGTAGATTGATAAAAAAACTGATGAATTGTATTTAATTCATTTATTTCATTTGATACGGTATCAACAGGTAAATTGCGTTCATCCAGCAACAACAGGCTTGCATGATACGTTTTTCCGGCTGGAACTTTTATGGTATCTATTGTAGGGTCGGCGCCACCATCGCCATCTACATCCTTAAAGGTAAATATATGTTTTGAAAATGGTGCGGTTGTTTCGGTCAGCGTTAACTGCAATGTCGTTATTAACTCCTGTTCTGGATCAGGATTTTTAGGGTCTTTTTTGCAGCCTGCTGCAAGTAAGGTCATAACAATACCAAGGGCTAAGAAAACATTTTTCATAATAATTTTTTTAAGTGTTATAGAAATGAATATTTTAATCTGAAAATAAGATTCCAACCTAACTCGTCTGCATAATATCTAAAACGATTTAGATAATCTCGATATACTACATTCGTAATATTTTCGCCCGTAACAGAAAATGAAATTGAATGTTTTTCGTTTACAGCATACTCTAATCCAATATCCGCATTCAAGGTAGTATAAGCCTTGGGAGTCGCTTTATAATCTGGAATTAAAATAGGTGTTTTATTTTGTTTAAAAACATGCTGCACCTGCATACCGAAGTGTAAATTTTTTACCTGTTTAAAATCATGATGAATATCAAAAGCTGCACCTATTCTATCGGATGGCATATAGATTAAATTATCTTTGGTGGTTAAATTTTTTCCTCTAATAATCGATGATTTCAAATTCAAGGAAAAGAAAGGAACAGGTTCCGCATTAATATTTATATCCAATCCTAAAAGACGAGCATTGGTTTGATAATATTGAAAAGCAGGAAACGCGCCACGTATCGTTAAAATAGGGTTGGGCAAAGGGGCTAAGTAAATAAAATCATGAATTTTAGAAATATAAAAAGTGGCTTCTGCTTGAAGGTATTTTTTATAATTGGTAGCAATAGTATTTATCCATTTCACACCATGTTCCGGCTTTAGTTGGTCGTTGCCAAATTCCAATGCTGCTATGCCGTGATGCAAACCATCGCTAAATAATTCGCTGGCATTCGGAAATCTTGAGCTATAAGAGATATTAGTTTGTAATTGTAGAATTTCTGTTTTGTTTTTCCAACTGGCGCCCGCATCAAACGCATACGTATGAAAATTAAAAACAGGTTTTAAAAGCGTATTATTTTTGTCAAATTTATAGCCATAAAAACGAGTGAAATCATAGCGTACACCGGCTTCTAAAATAAAATTGTTGATGCTATATTTTTCCATATCATAAAAACCGAATCCATATTGATAATAATCCGGAATTAGCGGACGAATGCCCGTTTCAGGATTATTGGAATTATGTTTGGCTAAAAAATTAAACCCTGATTTTCCATTGAGCAAGCTATTATTTTTTAAAAAAGTAGTCCTCGAATAAGCCCCTGCAAGATTATTAGAAATTAAACGCATATCCAATGCAGGAATGGACGAACGACCTCCACGCCGAATATCATATTCTTTGCGATTATTTAGTTGGAAAGAATAGGTTATGTCAATATGGTGTTGATTTTTAAAGAATTTAGTGATGTTTATTTTTGCTAAATGGTGTGTTATTTTCTGCTTAGGGTTTTCAATATTGTAAGTGAAAGGTTTAATAATTAAAGGCTCATTGCTGTTAATTGCATTTTGTAAATCGGTAAGATTTCCGATATGCGAACTTTTTAAAATACCCAATTCCTGATGAAACATGGAATAATATGTATTGATATTCCAACCTTTTTTCGAAATACCAATTCCCGTTGTAAAGTTACCCTCTCGCAAGCCTGTATTGGTCAAATTATAGCGAGGAGTTTGTTGGTCACCTATATATTTATAAGTTCCTTGCAAAAAATAAGCTACATTTTTTTTAAATCCTTGTTCTAACTTTGCAGTGGCGGTAATGCCATGTCCATTCGTTTGCCCCACCAAACCCACAGAGGCATTGATATGTTCTGTTTTTTTCAATATTGGTGGTTCCATCAGCACCATGCCGCCCATCATATCCGTTCCATATTCCAAGCTGCCAGCGCCTTTCACTACTTTAATATTGGAAGAAGCCATCGGGTCAATTTCCGGTGCATGTTCAGCCCCCCAGTCTTGTGTTTCTAATCGTACCCCATTATTGATAATAGCAATACGGTCGCCGTACAATCCATGAATAATGGGTTTGCTAATGGTGGTGCCTGTTTTTAATTGATTCACCCCTGCAATAGTTGATAAAATATTTCCCAAATCTTTTCCTTCCATTTTAGACAAAGTTTTTGAGTCTATGCTGTTAGAAGTTTGTGAATTATCTTTATAAAATCTATTGGCAACAGTAGTAATTTCTGCCAATTCTTCTGCATGATGTTCTAAGAAAAAATTTTTAGTGGTGGATTTTGTGAAGTTATATAGAATAGTATCCGGTGCACAATTGATATGCTCTATAATAAATGTATATTTTCCAGCACAAAGCTGTTTAAATTCGTAATAACCATTAGAATCGGCCGTAATACCCAATTTTATTTCAGCAATATAAATGGTTGCATAGTCCAATGAAGATTTGTCATGTTCATCTAAAATCTGACCATTCAGTTTTAGAGTACAATCTTGTGCAAATGCATTTGCAGACCAACTTAATGACAATATCAATAATAATTTATGCAACACGATTGCAAATATAGTATTTAGATTTTACTATTGCAACTTAATTGCATTTTTCTATTAACTTCTTCTAATAATTGGTGGAGCACCAACCGATAATGAATGAACCCTCTACCTGTAG
>ERZ724520.1207-NODE-1207-length-13256-cov-8.086130_pt1 | contig 13256 bp, 8 predicted proteins | sample MGYA00376053_ERZ724520 | MGnify/ENA primary metagenome ERZ724520 (study PRJEB28724, sample SAMN07190886) | activated sludge metagenome | isolation source: activated sludge of sewage treatment plant in Hong Hong | place: USA: Christiansburg, Virginia | collected... | reverse complement strand
AGTGATATGCGCAAAGTGGCTTGGGATCGTGGCCCCGTACGGCTCGGTACCCACCAAAAGGCAGACGGCACCCATGTCCCCATGTGGCACGACTCGGAGGTTGCGGCTGTTGCCTACGCCATTCAGAACATCCAGGCCCAACGCAATAGCGCGCAGTCAGGCGACTACAACCGCCGCTCGACCGACAACTCTGCAGAGTCATATGGTTTGTTGCCCCGTCAGGAGCAGGCGCTTGCGGCTGCACCATTGCCCGTCATGGCTGGCAAAAAGTGCGGCGAATGCGGTGCACATGCCGTTATTCGCAAAGACGGATGCGACTACTGCACCCAATGCGGGCATATGGGCAGTTGTGGGTGAAACCGGTCAAGTCCGCCGATTCCCAGTTGATCGGTTCAGACCACCATTGGCGCGTCCGCCACCTGCTGTTGGCGCCGCACCGGTTAGGTTTTTTTCTGGCCATGTTGGTTTTGGTGGCCTCGGCAGCCTGGTGGTTATTGGTACAGTTTGACCGTGTCAGTGTGACAGTCGCTTTGCCTTACGTCACTTCTCCGACGCTGGTACACGCCACTGCCATGACTTTTGGTTTTTTTCCTCTCTTTTTCGTCGGGTTCTTGTTCACAGCCGTGCCGAAGTGGCTGCGCGTGGAAATGCTTGAAACCCGCGTGTTCACCGTACCGTTGCTGATGCAGGCCACCGGCTGGCTGTTATGGCTAGGGGGGAGCCATTGGCACACCGTGCTGGTATTGTCTGGCCTTGCATTGGCATGGAGTGGGTTTACGCGCACTGCATGGTTGTTCTGGCGTATGGTCTGGCGTAGCCGCGAGGTCGATCAACTGCATGCACGCACGGTCGGGGTCGCGTGGTTGATCGGGTGCCTGAGTCTGGGTGGTCTGTTGGCAAATTTAGTATTGGGAGCAACGGCGGTCGCACTGGCCTGTGTCCTGACTGGCTTGTGGGGTTTTGTGATCGTGGTGTTTGTAACGGTGGCACATCGCATGGTCCCGTTCTTTACGTCCAATGCCATGCCTTTTATTGCCGCGTGGAAGCCATTTTGGGCGCTCGGACTGATGTTGACGTCTGCGGCGCTGGAGGTGCTTGCGGTGTGGCTGGAAGTGGATGGTCCAATGCACGGACCGATGGCACCGGTTTGGATGCTGGTGCGCGGGTCCATGGAGTTGCTGTCGGGCTTTGTGTTGTTGTGGTTGGCTCTGATGTGGGGTTTGGCCCAAAGTCTTAAGAACCGATTGCTGGCAATGCTTCACATTGGTTTCCTGTGGCTTGGGCTGGGGCTGTTGTTGGGCGGTGTAGCGCAACTGCTGGGGCTGGTCCAGGGCACACCGGTGTTGAGTCTGGGGTCACTCCATGCGGTGGCCATGGGCTGCCTGGCGTCCTTGATGCTGGCCATGGTGACACGTGTTTCATGCGGTTTCACAGGCCGTTCCGTGGTTGCCGACAGGGCTATTTGGACTCTTTTTTGGCTGCTGCAGGTCAGCGTGTTGTTGCGTATTGCCGCTGCCGCTCAAAGCGTTTGGGCAAGCTGGTTGTTGTTGCCGGCAGCTTTGCTGTGGGCCAGCGTCGTTCTGACGTGGAGCTGGCGCTTGGGTGGCTGGTATGGCCGTGTTCGGCCGGACGGGAGGGCAGGCTAATGACACAGCTGGAGTTGGAGAGTGAGCTTTTGGCAACCGTGTCAGCCGTGATTCACGGGCGTCAGACGATATTGCCCAAGCGTTTGTCTGCACCTGGACCGAGTGCTGAACAACTGCACCAGATTCTGGACGCAGCCTCAGCCGCTCCAGACCATGGACAGGTGTTGCCGTGGCGTCTTGTAGTGGTGCCCCCGCAAGCGCGGGTGCTACTGGCCACTGTTTTTGGTTCCGCGCTGTTGGAGCGCGATCCCTCGGCCACACCAGACCAGATACTTCAGGCGCAGGAGAAAGCGCACCGCGCTCCATTGCTGATGCTGGTTGTTGTCGACGCCAATAAGGGCGATGCCGATATCGATCTGAACGAACGCATTGTTTCTGCAGGTTGTGCCGTGCAGAACATGTTGTTGATGGCAACCGCCATGGGTTATGGCTCGGCATTAACCAGTGGCAAAGCATTGAAGTCCAAGGACTTGCGTCGCCTATTCAGGCTCACGTCCGCTGAACATGCTTTGTGTTTCTTGAGTGTGGGCACGGCCGTATCGCGAAAATTGGGACGCGTGCGGCCACAGGTCAACGATTACGTGACCCACTTGCCGAGCTGGAGTTCTCCAACGCCCGACCAGAAATAGATCAAGTCGGCAAGGTGTCGGCAGGGCCCGAATGGCGCAGGAGCGTTTCACATAACGATACAGCCCTGGAAAAATCGAGGTCGGTCATTGCGGAATCCAAATCGTGGAGCGTTTCACCGAACGTGATGCCATGCTCTGCGCGGATGCGGGTAAATATCTCCAGCGCCTGCAGATTCGAGTTCCGGAGCAAGTCCAAAAATAGCAGCAGATCATTCGTACGATGGGCGTCGTTTTCGGTCACCTTGCGCTCCGTTGCAATTGGCTGTGGGGTTAAGCCTGGCTTGTATTGCTGCAAGACCGGAACCATGGCGATACGTGTTGCCTCCACGGCAGCTTGTAGGCGGGTTATTGAATCGGCGCAGTCTGTGATGGACATGCCGGTCTTGATGTGGATTTCCAATTGTGTTGCCACACGGGCCAAATGGTTTGCTCCCACCGTTGAAGCAAGCCCTTTGACGGTGTGCATGAGGCGTGACGCTTCGACCGTTTGCGAACGCTCCAGGTGTGTGGCCAGTTGCCCAGGAAGTCGGTCCAATTCCTGCGCAAATGAATGAAGTGCGGCTGCCAGGGCTGCGTGATTGCCCCCCATGCGGTTCAAAGCACTGGCTATGTCCAGGGTCGACGCAGTGGTTTCTGTGGAATTCAATGCGAACTCCGACCGCAGGGGGGGGCCATCGATTGGGCGTAAAACCGTGGAACGTCCTGCGTAATTGAGTAACACCGACACCAGGTGGTCCAGCTCAAACGGCTTGCCGACATGGTCGTTCATGCCGGCTTCCAGGCAGGCAGCCCGATCAGAGGCCATCGCATTGGCCGTCATGGCGATGATGGGCAACGCGGTCAGTCCCAGTTCCTGGCGAATGGTGCGTGTGGCAGTGTAGCCATCCATCACCGGCATTTGCACATCCATCAGCACAATGTCAAAACCGCTCGTTGAACTGGTCAAAGTCGCGACGCCTAGTGCACCATTGTCCGCCAGCGTGACCTGTGCGCCTTCTTGACTGAGCAACCCTTGGGCGACCAATTGGTTGATCTTGTTGTCTTCGATGACCAAGACACGCAAGCCAGTCAGTGGCTTGGCCTTCGGCGCTTCTCTGGCTGGTTGGATCTGCGGAGCGTCTTTGACGCGCACGGGCACCGCAACCAACGTGAACGGGATCTGAAAAAAGAAACGGCTTCCTAGGCCCAGCGCGCTTTCAAGTAACAGGTCGCCTCCCATCAGGTTCACCAAGCGCTTGGATATCGACAGCCCAAGGCCAGTGCCACCAAACCGGCGTGTGGTGTTGGATTCCGCCTGCGAGAAACCACTAAAAATATGCTCTTGTTTTTCCGGGGCAATGCCGATGCCGCTGTCCCGCACGGAAAACTCCAGCAGGGCCGAGATCGCATCGCGCTTCACAACGCGCACCGTCACGACCACTTCGCCCAGGTTGGTGAACTTGATCGCATTGCCGCCGAGATTGATCAAGACTTGCTGCAAGCGCATGTCATCACCAATGAGCTCGCGCGGTACATCGGGTTGAACATCCACACGGACTTCAATCTGCTTGTCGGCGAGGTTGGCAGCCAACACAACACCGAGGTCGCGAAGCGTTTTGTCCAGATCAAACGGATGCGGGTCCAATGTCATTTTGCCGGCTTCGACCTTGGAAAAATCCAGGATGTCGTTAAGCAGACCCAAAAGGGAGCGGGCTGCGCCTTCGGTATTGGAAACATAGTCTCGCTGACGGCTGCTGAGGTCAGTGTTCTGCAGCAGCTTGAGCATGCCGAGAATGCCATTCATCGGGGTGCGAATTTCGTGGCTCATATTGGCCAGGAACTCGCTCTTGGCCTGGCTCGCAGCTTCCGCCGTCTCCTGCGCCTTTTTGAGCTCCGTGATGTCAAATCGGAAGCCAACAATCTGGCCCAGGCTGGTCCTGCGCTCCACGATGCGCAGCCAGCGACCATCGTCAAGTTTTTGTTCCAGTTGCGCGTGGCCACTGCGATGCAATGCCACGCGTTCGGCTACCCATTCGTCCAGCGGGCCAATAGCATCAGGGTACTGGCCGTGTTCCGCTCCGAAACGCAGAATCGCTTCAAACGAATTGCCGGGCACAATCACTTCAGCCGATGCGCGATAGACATCACGGTACCGCTCATTGCAGAACAGCAGGCAGTCATTGCTGTCAAAAATGACAAAGGCTTCTTCGAGCGCCTCCATGGCGGTCAGCAGCATGTTTTCCGTTTCGCGGCGTGCCACTTCTGCAACCAGTAGCTCACTCGCAGACTGGCTCTGCGCATTGAGTGCCAACAGGTGGCGATTGAAGCCCTCCACCAATTGGCCAATTTCATCATCGGCTCGCGTGGTCGGCAATGGCCGGTGGACGATGCCGGGGTCGCGCTGAAGCCGGTTGAATCCACTGGAAACGGCGCGAATGGGAGCCACCACGGTCTGTGCATAACGCCAGGTCAGCGCCAGCACACCCAGCAGGCACAAAACTAACAGCACACCGGTTGCCATTGTCAATTGCGCAACGCGGCCTGTGACAAGCTGACGCGGTGTGAGCATGACCAGAGAACCATGGTCCTTGTTGTTTGCATTGACATCCATCAGAACCGGCTGGCCGTCCAGCATAAACTGCTCGGTACCCAGGGCGTTGCGCATCAGTTCCAGCAATACCGGTGAAAAAGCCTGGCCGACCATTTGTGGGTCGGAATGTAGCGCGATCCGGCCTTGGGCATCAATCTGCATCAGTTGTTGGCCACTGGGCAGTGGCACCTGCAACAAATACTCCCGCATGATGTCGCCCGAAAGGGTGACCACCAGCACTCCGACCGTATCGGACTTGCCAGTCGTTGGTGAGAAATGGCGAATAGCCCGCACCACACTGGTCACCTGGCCATAACGGGAACTGCGGTTGATGTTCGGGCCTACGCCACGCCAAAGGGTAGGTGACTGCGACTGGGCGGCCTCGCTGATCAAGGCACCGGCAACTTCAGGCGCGACGGTGCTGGTGGTCAGGGTTTCACCCACGTGGAAATGCGCCCCATTGGTGGAAAACAAATCCAGCGAAACCAGACCCTTGACGCGAACATAGTTGTTCAGGGTGTAGCCGACCTGGGCGCGCAAATTCAGAGCATCAAACCCGTTGTTTTCAGAATCAGATCCGGCAAGTAGCGCCGAGCCAATCGCTTCGTTGCCGGCAATATTGGTTGCCAGGTCATCAATCTGGTCGTGGTAAAGCGACAAATAGGAGGCAAACCCCCCTAAAACACGCACATTTTCCGCTTGTGCCTGTTCCAGGACAATGCGCCGGGAAATCTCCAACGCGCTGAAGCCCAAAACCGTCAGCGGTACGATCCCCGCAACCAGCAGGTAACCCAGCAGCTTGACGGTGATGTTGAAGCGCAATCGCACGGCGCAACGTAGCAGTGAACTATTGGAGTTCGGCCGCAGTCACAAGCCGTGTCTCAATCATGGTCACTGGCGGCACCTTTTCACCTTTCAGCATGCGCAGCGCCATAACCACACCTTGGTAACCCTGCTCTGCGGCTTGCTGGTCTATGGTTGCGTGGAGATGGCCTGCCTTGATCTCGGTCATAGCCTCCGACAGCGCGTCAAATCCAGCGACCTTGACGTCGGCTTTGCCGGACTCCTGCAGGTATTTCAAGGCACCCAAGGCCATCATGTCATTGGCTGCAAACAGCAGTTTGATGTCCGGGTGTTTCTTGAACATCGCCTTGCTGGTGGTGTAGGCTTCGTCAATCTTCCAGTTTGCAGTTTCCGAGGCCACCAGTTTGATCTGTTTGTTCTCCAGCAGAGCGCGGCGAGCACCTTCCATGCGCTGGCGGGCATTGTCAGCACTTCGAATACCTTCCAAAATGGCCGCCCGGGTCGGCGTGCTGACTTTTGTCGCCAAGAATGCACCGGCCTTGAAGGCCCCGGCCTCGTTGTCCACGCCCAGGAATGGAACTTCTGTAAGTCCAGCCTGCTGGAGCGCTTGCGCGTCCAACCGGTTGTCGATGTTGACGAGCTTGATGCCTGCATCCGCAGCTTTTTTCAGTGTCGGAATCAGGCTTTGCGAGTCACCCGGAGCAATCACGATGGCGTCCACCTTGGCTGCAATCAAGTCATTGACCAGCTGAATCTGCTGCTCGATTGATGTCTCCTGGGCTGCCGTCTTGACGGTCAAGGTGATGCCGTTTTCTTTTTCAGCGCGGCGGGCACCTTTTTCCATTTCAACAAAAAAGGGATTGGTCAGCGTCTTCATGACCAAACCCACCTGTTGCGCCGTTGGTTTGGTCGCACCAGGTGCCGGGGCGGGGGCATCGCCTGCGCCAACCGAACTGACACTTGGCCCGCTGGACTGCCCGCAGCCGAACAAACCCAAGCAAAGCGCAACACACGACAACAGTTTGGTCAGATGCATCAAGGACCCGCCTTGTTATGGATGGTGGATGGACGACGCCATCGTACCCGATGGAGCTGTCACCCCGGCAGACGAATGGAGCTAAAACGGATAGCCGTGTTCCAATACTGGGATGAACCCTGATGCGCACAAACTATGGTTGGCTCCCCAGTGGGCTTTTGCCGTGTTGCTTGCCTTATTGGGCATGCTCGGCCCCTTCTCTATTGACACCTATTTGCCCGCATTCGCCGGCATTGCCGAGTCGCTGGACGCCACGCCGGTGCAGATGCAGCAAACCTTGTCAGCTTACCTGTTCGGTTTCGCATTCATGAGCCTGTTCCATGGGGCCATTTCGGACAGCTTTGGTCGCCGGCCAGTGGTGTTGTGGGGGCTGGTTGCCTTTACCGTGGCGTCTGCCGGTTGCGCCCTGTCCCAGAGTATTGGACAACTGATATTTTTTCGCGCCATGCAAGGGCTGTCCACTGGCGCCGGCATTGTTGTGTCCCGGGCCGTGATCCGCGACATGTTTCCACCCTCGCAGGCGCAAAAGGTCATGAGCCAGGTGACAATCTTTTTTGGTGTTGCCCCTGCGATTGCACCCATGGTGGGGGGGTGGATGCTGGCGCATGTCAGCTGGCACGGGATTTTCTGGTTTCTGACCGGTGTTGGGGTGGTCCTCTGGGCGGCGATTTTCCGCCTGTTGCCGGAGACGTTACACGCCAGCCAACGTCAAGGCTTTAATCCCAGGAACCTGATGGCAGGCTACTGGCAACTGGGTTCCGATCCACGCTTTTTTCTACTGGCCCTGGCCAGCGGCATTCCATTCAATGGCATGTTTTTGTACATTCTGAGCGCCCCCGTGTTTCTGGGCGAGCATTTGCAGTTGGCGCCACAGGAGTTTTTCTGGTGTTTTCTGGTCACCATTGGCGGCATCATGGGCGGAGCCATGGTGAGTGGGCGGGTGGCGGGAAAAATCGCGCCCAAACGGCAGATTCGAATCGGCTTTTACATCATGCTGGTCATTGCACTGGTGAATCTGGCGGCCAACCTGGCGTTCAAGGCCCACGTCAGCTGGGCCTTGCTACCGCTGGGGATATTTTCCTTCGGCTGGGCACTCATGGTTCCGGTCGTGACCTTGCTGGTGCTGGACCTGCATCCTGACCGCCGTGGCATGGCCTCCAGTCTGCAGATGTTTGTTGGCTCCACCGCCAATGGGATTGTGGCGGGTGTGATTTCGCCCTTGGTGATGCACTCCACCGTGGCATTGGCCACAGCTTCCCTGCTCATGCTGAGTCTTGGGCTGGTAGCGTGGACCTTCATTCGCCACCGTTGGCCCGAAATTGGACATACCATATCGCATGGCTAAGGCGTGGCAGTGTTTCATAGGACTGGGGTTGCTGCTTGCCAGCCTGCAGGGTGCTGTCCTGGCGCAGCAAACGCCCCTTGATCGCATCGAAGCACTCCAGGCCCTGTCTGAAAAGGACAATGCAGACGCTTTGAACCAGTTGGTGGCACTGAGTCCTTCGATGGGTCCGACCACACCGTATGCCGTGCGCCGGGATTACCTCAACGCCCTGATTGGTGTGCAGGTGGATGCAGCCAAAATGGGTGATGCAGACGCCACCATTGCAAAGTTGCAGGCACTGGCCCAGGAGAACAAAGACGACATTGGCATGGTGCTGGCCACCTCGCGAGCGGCGTCGATGATGGCCTTGGCTGGCAAGTCGGAGGCTGCCATTGTCAAACTGACTGCCATCGAACCCATCGCCTTTCGAACCGCCAACCCGCAAGCCCTGTGGAATTTTTATTCAGCACTTGGCAACGCGCAGCTGACCGTGGGCCGTTTCGAACTGGCGCTGGCAAGCGCTCTCAAGGGGCTGCAATTTGCCAAAGAGCACACCCAGGGCGAAACAGCTGCCCATATGCGCTCGCTGAATCTGATCGCCAATGTGTACATGGCCATGACCAATTGGGACAAGGCCTTGCAGGTGGTACAGGAAGGACTTGTGATTGCCACAGAAGCGGGTTCCGTCAAACTGGCGGGAACGTTCTACTTGAATCAGGGCGCCATCTTTACCAGCCTGGGGCGGGCCAAGCCCGCTTTGGAGTCTTATGAAAGAGCCCTCAAAATTGGGCAGCAGGCTGGTTTGGTGGGCTTGCAGGGCACGGCACTCAATAATATTGGCGACGGTTACCTGATTGCAAGGAATTACCCCAAGGCGGAAGTTTATGCCCGCCAGGCTTTGCTCAAGTTCCAGGAGGCCGGGGAAATGGGGGGTGTCGCCACCGCTCAAAGCAATGTCGGGTTTGCCTTGATCGGGCAGGGCAAGGTCAAGGAAGGTGTGAGCGAGGTCCGCGCTGCCATCGAGTTCAACCGCGAGGCCGGCGCCAAGGCCGATCAGGAGGAGATTCTGGGTGAGCTCGGGCGCATGTATGAAGCCGCTGGCATGTACCGCGAAGCCGTTGCCACGATCCGGGAGCAACAGGCATTAACGGCACAGCTGTTTCGTGCTGACCGTGAAAAATCGGTAGCAACGCTGCAAGAACAGTTTGATTCCGTGCAGCGCCAAAAGCAGATTGAATGGCTGGCTCGTGAAAACAGCCTGAAGGACGCCGAAATCAGCAACCAGCGCCTGCAAAAAATCGTGACGGCCCTGGGTGCGGTGGTCACCATCATGGGTGGCGTATTTATCTTTCTACTGTACCGGCGCGTCAAAAAAACCAATCAGAAACTGCGCGAGGCCAACCTGCAACTCGAATTTCACTCCGTGCGCGACCCTTTGACCGGGCTGTTCAACCGGCGCTCATTTCTGGATCTGATGGGGCGTCGCTCGATCGATTCCAAAACGGGGCGTCGCGGTGATGACAATCCGGATGGGTTGATGATTCTGGATGTTGACTTTTTCAAGAACATCAATGACACGCTGGGCCATGCCGGAGGGGACGTGGTCCTGGTCGAAATTGCAAAACGCCTGAACAGTACCGTGCGTGACACCGACATCGTCATGCGCTGGGGCGGCGAAGAGTTCCTGATTTACTCCCCCAAGGCCAACACCGAGCACCTCAAGAGTCTGGCGCATCGGGTGCTCAAGGTCATTGGAGAATCCCCCATGGAAGTGGCTGGCAAAAGTATGACCATCACGGTGACGGGTGGTTTTTTGTCCCTGCCGTTTTCCGGCTTGTCGGAGACCGACTGCAATTGGGAGAAGGCCATGCAGATCGCCGATATGGCCCTCTATCTGGGCAAGGTCAACGGGCGCAACCGTGCCTATGGGTTGAACCGGCTGCTGGCGCCTTTTGAACAGGTGATGCCGGTGCTGGAGCGGGATATTTCCGCGGCCCTGAAGGCAGGCATGGTCGAACTGGTCGAAGTACTTGGCCCCCAGACCGAGCCACAGATATAAGCTTTATTGCTCTCCAGCCCTCGTGGAATATGCGTGAGGCGCTTCCAAAAATATAGTAAATGTTGTGCCATGGGCAGCTCGCTGGGCTTGGTGTTGGGCGCGGGACAGAAACTGTTGTTCAGTGAAGTCGGCATTGGCATATACTGTATAAAAATACAGCTTCAAAAAATGTTATGCCTGCCCCCGCTCTTTCCCCATCCTGGGCCGGCGTCCATCCGGACGTCTGGCAGGCGGATGCGCTGGCCGGTGCCCCGGCCCGGGTGCTCGCCACCGGTGACACCCTGCTGGACGCGCAGTTGCCGGGCGGCGGCTGGCCCCTGGGGGCGTTGAGCGAAATTTTGCAACCCCCCGGTGTGCACAGCGAGTGGCGCCTGCTACTGCCCGCTTTGGCCCGCAGCGGAAGCGGCGCCGTGGTGCTGGTGGGCGCGCCGCAGATACCTTTTGGGCCGGCGTTGGGCGCCCAGGGATTGGACCCGCGGCGACTGTTATGGGTGGCGGCGCAGGCCGGCGCCCAACGCCTGTGGGCCACCGAGCAGGCCTTGCGCTGCGCCGATGTCGACGCCGTGCTGGCCTGGCTGGAGACGGTGCGTGCTGACCAATTGCGCCGTCTGCAAATGGCGGCGGCCGAATACACCAAACTGTTGTTTGTGCTGCGCCCGGAGCGGGCACATGGTGAATCCTCACCCGCCGCGCTGCGCCTGTGGGCCGCACCCGCAGCGGACCAAGGTGATGCGCTGGAGGTACGCGCCCTCAAACGCCGCGGGCCACCGCTGAGCCAGGCGCTGCATCTGGCGGCACGTCCATCGCGGCTGGCACGGCTGCTGGCTGCAAGCCAATTTATGAGCAGCCATGCACTGGATCGCACTTCAGCCAGCGTCTGACGCGGCGGACGGCGCCAGCCAGGAGGAGGGCGCTGCCTTGGTGGATGTTCTTAGCGCTTGGGCCTGGTGGGCATTGCAGTTCACCCCGCTGGTAGCACGGGTTGAGGCCGCGTTGGTGATGGAAGTGTCTGCCAGTGAGCGCCTGTTTGGCGGGCGTACGGCTCTGCTGGCCCAATTGTTTGAAACAAATCGTACTCCAGCCCTCGTGGAATATGCACAAGGCGCTACATCTTTGATAGCGTTTGCTCGTTTGCAATGTGTCGGCTCAGGCGTCGCGAGCACCGAACCCTTGGCCCCCGATACCCTGCCGCTGCACACCCTGGCGGCAGCGCGCCCCCATCTGCCCACGCTGGCGCGCTTGGGGCTGCGCAACTGGGGGCAATTGCGCGCCTTGCCACGCGGTGGCTTGGTGCGCCGCTTTTCTGCGGCCCTGGTGGATGCGCTGGACTGCGCCTATGGCCAGCGCGCCGAACTCTATCCCTGGTTGACCCTGCCCGATGTTTTTGATGCGCCGCTGGAGCTGACGGCCAGTGTAGAGACCGCCTCGGCCCTGCTGTTTGGCGCACGCCGCCTGCTGGCACAGTTGCAGGTGTGGCTGCGCGCGCGCCAGCGCGGGGTGCTGGCACTGGAGCTGAAGTGGGAGCTGGACGCCCGGCGTTCCAACGCCCTGCATGTGGATGCCCACCACAGCGGTGGCTCACAAGGCCGACTGGAGTTGCGCACCGCCCAGCCCACGCAGGACATGGGCCACCTGGCGCGCCTGCTGGCTGAGCAACTGGCCCGCGTGACGCTGCCGGCCCCGGTGCTCTACCTGCGCTTGCGCACCCTGCAGACCCAGCCCTTGGCGGGCGAGAGCGTGAGCCTGTTGCCCGAAGACATCCGCCACGGTGACAGCCTGCACCAGTTGCTGGAGCGCCTGAGTGCACGCCTGGGTCCTGAGCAGGTGCGTGGCGCCACGCTACTGGCCGACCACCGGCCCGAACATATGCAGCGCTGGGATCCGGCCGTCGAGTTGCAGAAGGCCGGAGTTGACAAGCGCCACCGTTTTGCTATTAAATCAGGAGCTACTCGCGCATATTATTTGGGGGCTAGAGGCCCAAATGATGCACAAGGTTTGCCGCAGGGAGCCGTCTACCCGACCTGGTTGCTGGCCACGCCTTTGCGCCTGACCGTGCACCAGGGCATGCCGCAATACGAAGGCCCCCTGACGCTGCTGGTGGGGCCGCAGCGCCTGGAGGCAGGTTGGTTGCAGGGGCCAGACCACTGCGCGCTGCGGGACTACTACGTGGCCCGCAGCGCGACGGCGGGGCTGGTGTGGGTGTTTTGCCAGCGTCTGGGGGCATCCCGTTCGGGCGTTGCGGTCCAGCCAAACTGGTATTTGCATGGGCTCTTTGCCTGAGGCAACGACCCCCGCACTATTCCTTGATGTCAATCAATAGTGCGGTTCGTTTTGGGCCCTGTGGCACCCTTTTTTCCGAGGGAAAGTGACACACTGATCACCATGCAATGACCCCGGTTTTTTTCTCTCATTTCCGAAAGCGTATATGACTAGCAGCTGGATGATGAACGTGGTGGTTGGCCTGTTTTCCTTGTTGGCCTTGACGGGACTTTTCTTTTTTGTGCTGACGCGAGGGGCTTTGCTGGTGCGAGGCTTGTCTTCGGCCCAGAACAGCGCCAAATCCCATGTCTACCCGCTGTACTCCAATATGCGGCTGATCAAGCTGGTGGACTTTCAGCCCGTCATCGCGGCCATCCTGTTGTTCCAGTACAGCACCCTTGTCTCCAAGATCGTGGCTGGCCTGGGCGAGCGCAACCTGAAGAACAAAAAAGTGCTGGTGACCTCCTGCGCTTTTGGCAACGTCATCCCCCGCGTGGTGGAGGCGGCTGTGCAGGCGGGGGCCGAACAGGTGGTGATTGCCGACATCATTGGCAATGAACTGGAGCATGCCCGTGGCAAGCTGGGCCAGTTTGAGGGTCGAATTACCTATGTGGAAGACAACGCCACGGCCATGACATGCCAGCCCGGTCTGGCCGATGCCAACATCATGTTCTTTTTGTTGCACGAGTTGCCCCACCCGCTGAAGATCAAGGCCCTGAGCGAGGCCGGCCGCATGCTGGCACCCGGTGGCAAGCTCTACCTGGCCGAATTTCACCGCCCCGAACTGCCCATACTTCGATTGTTGAGCTGGACCTACTTCAAGGTGTTCGAGCCCTTTGGACTGGCCCTGTGGGACAGCCATGACCCGGTCAACTGCCTCACCGAAATGGGTGGCTGGACCTGCGAGCGCAGCACCTACTTCTTTGGCAA
>ERZ724520.1202-NODE-1202-length-13270-cov-8.347181_pt1 | contig 13270 bp, 10 predicted proteins | sample MGYA00376053_ERZ724520 | MGnify/ENA primary metagenome ERZ724520 (study PRJEB28724, sample SAMN07190886) | activated sludge metagenome | isolation source: activated sludge of sewage treatment plant in Hong Hong | place: USA: Christiansburg, Virginia | collected... | reverse complement strand
GCAAACACAAAGGGCAGGCCATCCAGCGTGATGCGCAGCTGCACCGGCAGGCCAGCGGACGGCGCCAGCACGCTGAACAGGTCGGCTGGGCCGCTGGCGCTCAGGGTCCAGCAGAAAGAGCCCGAGTCGGCCGCTACGGTGGCCTCAAAGATGGGGACCTCGGTGAGCTCGGGCAGGCGGTGGGCAACAATGGTGTGGGCGGTCATGTAGAACCTCGCGGGCAGAATTAAGAGGGTGGACACCGCTGGCATGGAACACGGTGTTGGGCCGCCAAACAGCAGGTGGGGCAGTAGCTGCGGCGGGCACTGGAATAACAGGTTCCCGTTCCATGCCACGACCGTTGGCGGGACTACGACTACCGGTGGGGTCAGCGGGTCTAGCCCTGGGAGAGGCCAGCCAGCCAGTCCCCACGGGTAGGTGAAAAACGAGACCCCTTTGTAGTGCAGGCTGGCACCCATAAAGGTTGTGCTGGGCAATATCGAAGGCTTACCCAGCTTGTGGCTTGCTGCGTTGATAAGTTCGTGGAATATGCCGGTCTGGTTGGAACCATCAAACACGGCGCTGATGTAGTCGGCAAGCGTGTAAAGGTTGTCTGTACTGCCGTCATGAAACACCCCTGCGGCGTGCGACCCAACCCGTTCGGTTTCAGTGTGACTGGCCGGTGTCCATGACGTGTCGGTGGCCGCACGAGTCCCGCGGGCCTTGTCGTGAGCGGCTACCCCCTCAAACCTGGATTGGCTCCCTACCTGCCATGCTTCAGGCGTTCCGCCCAGCTTGGGTTGGCTTGGGCCCCACGGTGAGGTTGTTGTGTCCTCTGCGCTGGTGCCGGTGCCTGCTGGGCAGGCGGCGCGAGTGTCCAGCAGGGGCACGACCCGATTGTCGTATGTGACTCCGGCGGATACGGTGACCCCGCCGAGCATGAACGCAACCTGGATATGTACCGGTGTGCCGACGAACGCTGCGACCGTGACGCCCTCAAGCTGGAACGCCACATCCACATCCACGACGTAGGGCGCCCCCACAAAGGCACTGACGGATACGCCCCCCAGTTGGAATGCAACCGAGACCTCAATGGGTGGGGGGACATAAATCTCGCCGAACAGTAGCGGCGACGGAGACCCCGCTACGGGTAAGAAGTCAAATACTAAGTCGGGGGTTACCGTGGGCATGCATCACTCAGAGATGACGCAAGATAGCAACTGCATCTCCCCCCCTAAATACACCTGTAACTCAGTCACGACTACGGCACCAGCGCTACCCGCGGCCACGGCCACCCGGTCACAATGCGCCACACCGGCGCCGTCGACAAAGCGTGCCCAACCGATCACCCCCGTGGCTACGGCAGTCACGGTCCTGGGCACAGACAGCGTGAGGGTAGCAAGCCCACCAGAGTCCCCTATGGTTCCACAGGGATCAGCTAAAGGGATTTCCCCCAACAACAGGTCAGTAGCCGCGGTCTCTGGCGAAGCAGGTACATCCGACCCTTCGTAAAACTGGATGCCGCCGCCCCCGCCGATGTCGATCAGGTCTCTGAGGGCTGTCAACCGGGCTTTGCGGGCGACGAGGGATAGCGCGGTTATGGTCATGGCATGGGTTGCGGTGTTTGGTTATCGGCGATCACTGCACGGTAGGTGCCTGTGTGGTCGTAGCTGACAATGGTGTACTTGCGGTCCATCCGCACGTACTGGAATTCGTAGGCCCCAGTTGACCCGTCGCTCCACGTTTTAGCGTGTGGCAAGCCCGTGCGCTCGTCTATGAGGATGACCACCCGTGACAATGGCATGTCCGGTGTGCCCTTCTCCTTTACCGTGCCTTGGATGCGACCATTCCCAGCCTGACCTTGAACATACACATCTGCCCGGGACACTAAGGGCGGCACTCGCTTGTTAAAGTCTGAATGTCCTGCCCATGTCGGAGTCACCAACGAGGCCTTACTGGTTGCTGAGGTTGCACGGCCAGTCAAGGGGGTGGTCAAGGCGACCTGAGGGGCGTCCCATGCCTTGAGGCCGTGGACTCTGATAGTCGATTGGTACGTGGCTACCCCGGGTCGTAAGGAAGTGTACCGTTGGACACCTACAAACTTGAGCACCCCGTTTATGTAGCCCTCAACGGGAAAAACGTCTGGGCCGACACTCATGTCCCATCTGACGGTAAGGGTCTGCCTATCCCCCGCAGTATTGAATACTTCAGAGGAATTTTGAGCCGAAATACCCTCTGCTCTAGCGCCTGCTCCAAATGGAGTTACTGGGGTGTACGCATAAAAATTCCATGTGCTGTAGGTGTGGTTGAGGTGGTAGCCGTTGGTTAGCCCAGCCTCGCCAGATAAGGCGCACAGGCTCGCCAATCGGTAGGCAGCAACGCCTGATTGATCGCTCACAAATTCCACATCTAGTTCGACTTCACCCGCTGCGGACAATGCAATTGAGGTGATGTCCCAAATGTTGTGACTTGCCGAGGCGTTACTCAGGTCAACGGCCTGTGCCCCTGCGTTGTGGGCAACGACAAGAGTTCCAGCCTGTGCTCTGGCCGTTGCAAAACCACCGGGTATCCCCGCGACAAAACTCTCGTCCAAGATCAGGGCCATGGTCTACCTCCATGGGCCCGTGATGTCAAATGCCATCCTACAAACAGCGCCTTGAGCTGTGGCGGTGATCGACATAGGTAACTGGATGATCATGAACTTACGCCCCTCGTACCCTGCCACGTTGTTCACAACCTGCAAGTCCGATAACGGCTGGTTGTTGAGCACCCACATCAGCCCCGGGAGTTTGCCTCGCACACCGCCGTCGAATGCTTGGATCAACAGCGGGGGTTGTAGCAACAACGACATATCGGGTCCGTTAGGCCACGGGATATTCGTGTTCCATCCGGAGTAGGCAGTAGACGCGACGAAAGCCGCAGAGGTTGGAGCACCTACTTGAAGATGGCTTCGCAGTATCTGCTTACCAGCATACCCATAGGTTTGGGCGTAGTTGGCAGCGAACATGTTGCCGAATTCTGGGCTGTTGTAAAACCCAGCGGCGTAGGCTTGACTTGGGGTTTGGCTTGCGTTGTAGTTGAACTCCGTTGCCGCGATGTAGGTGTTGTACGCATCGCCCTGCCGAAAGCTCTCAAACTCAGTAAAGGCGTAGGCGGCTTTGCCATAAATGCCGTTGTGCTCGGTAAAGAAGTAGAAGCCACGGTCATCACCAATGATTGTCCACTGACGGTTACCAGCGGCAGGTGCAATTTGATCTGCGTTGTTGGCTTCCCCCCTGGCGTAATACCATTTGTACCACCCGTCGACAACGGCGGTACCTGAGCCTGTGGCAACGTGGTTTAGGTTGGGGTTCCCAGCACTGTAAGGAGCTTGTGCTCCAACAATCGTGTCGATGTCGGTCATGGACTCACAGATAGTGACCTTGCCCTTTTTTGCATAGGTGGTGGTGTTCGCAGGGTCCAAAGAGTTGTCCACCCGCAGGTAATGCCGAAGCCCAGTCGCGGCGCGGTAGGCCCGTTTGTTTGTGCCCGTGAACGGGGCAGTCCAGCCCAAGGGCGCGACCTTCACAGACATTGTTCCGGTGGCAGGGGTTACGGGGGACCCGGTAACCGTGAACGTGAAGGAGTTGGATGTCGATGACAACACCCGGAACTCGCCGTTGTACTCTGGCTGGTCGGACCCGGCTATCAACAGCACCTGATCGACCTCAGTGACCATGCCAGCCCCAATGGCGGCCGTGGCAACACTCCCAACACGGGAGATGCCAGTGATGGTCTTCAGGTTGAAGCCGTTCACCAACACCGCGTCCAAGAGGTCGGTCAGCACCCCCCAGGAATTGGACAACTGGGGAGCACCCTCCATGGAGTGCTTATAGACTTTTACTGTTGTGCTCATGAATTACCCCTTGTTTATGGACGGTCAACGTCGCCACGGAAAGCCAATGTGAACTGGTCACTTTCCTCCGTAGCTGGACCTTGCAGGATCGTGCGGACCACCCAGAAGGGGGTGCCGCAGGCGTCGGTGTTGAAGCGCAGGCAATTGCCGGTAGACCAACCGGAACCCCAGCCCAGAGAAGACAGCACAAAGTAGGCGGTGTTCGTGGCAGGGTTATTGAATGCAAGATGGGTCCCCCCACTTTCGACCACTCCCAGTGCGTTTGTGCCACTACCAGTTGTGATGTTCCCGGTCCCGATTTCACCCACCGATTCACCGATTACCCGGAATGTCGTGGTGCCGGTAAACAGAATCAACCAGCGCTCTTTAATCGCTCCCTGGTTGGTAACCACAACCGGGTACTGCGCATCGTTGTATTGGGCAATGATGGGCGATCCAATGATGGTGTCTTGCCACACGCTGGTCCAGGTGGCCTGCTCAAACAGGGAGTAGCACCGGGCAAACAGATCCCCAAACGGCAAGGCACTCGACACAAACGATGTGGTGTGCGGAAACGTGTGGGTCAGGCTGCGCGTGAACTTGAGTTGGCCGGATATGTCCACCTGACTGCACAGCAACATGTCCTCGATCCGATGCTCAACCGTCAATGGCTGGGTGTACGCTGTGATGTCCGATGCCGTTGGCACGGTAAAAATACCCGTGTTCAGGTCGATGGTGTAGAGGGTGTCAGGCACAACCACCCCCAAAACGTCCTTTACCCGCACCGATGCAAGGCGCACACGCCCGAGGTCGTAACCCGTGTCTTTGACCAACGGGTTGACCACGGTGTAGGCAAGCGTGTTGTGCACCACCACCAGGTCACCAGATCGGTAAATGGGCACCTTGCCGTCCAGTGGCAGGCGTGCGGTCTCTATGCCCAAGAGTGACGCATCCAAAGGCAAGTACTGCAAAAACACCGCGTTGTAACTCAGCGTGGCCGGGTAGATGCCGACAGACGTTGCCCACTGGCAAATGCCGCGAGAAAAGTCCATGGTGCCGGTAAAGTCATCGTTCAGGTCGCCGCCCTCAGTCACCCCACCAGTCAAAGCCCCAGCGCCTATCTGGAACACCCCTGCCTTGAGGGGCGCACTTGCGGTGCGGAATATGCCGCCATCAATAATTGGCGTGGACTTGTCCTGTGCAAAGTTGTGCCACGTAATGCTGTTGGTGCCCGTGGTGGGCAGACCCGCCGTGGTCACAGTTAGGGTGCCGTCAGCCCCGACACTCCCTATGGCGGTCAAGGTGGCAGCGCCAGTTACGGCACTCCACCCTTTGCGCAGTTCCCCATCCATGCTGCTGTAAAACTCAGAACCCAAAGTGAATAGAACAGCCCCGACTACAGTGGTAGCCCCTTGGGTGTCAATGTGCATGCCCCAACTAGAAGGCGTTACCGTGGTCGTGGTGGCACTCTCCACAACACCAAGATCGTTGTAGTTGGAGGACACGATGCTGTTAAACGAAAACGTTTGGGTGCTGGGTACATCCGTCAGGGCATACCCACTGCTTGACCAAGACCCACCGGGAACAGTAGGCTGCCACGACTTATTGGACGTGGTAATGCTAAGCGTAGGGGTGAAGGTGATGCTACCTGTGGCGTAGTTGACCGTGCCCATGGAGGTCTCTGCCCCGGCGTTGACATACGGGCTTTTGGTGTACAGGGCGCCACCACGGTCATAAAATTGAAAGTTACGGTCATGGGCAGACCCGACCCCACCAAATGGCCCGGCTGTGGTGTAGGAGTACTTCACATTGCCCACCACGGACCCCGGCTGTAGCGAGGTGGTCATGCCCGTGAGCGTGAAAGTGGTACCGCTCGTTAGCGTATAGCCAGATAGGGTCGACCCAACAGTTGTTGGGCTGAACGCCACAGTCAGGGCACCGCTGGGGAACACGTTGGGGGTAAAGCTGAAGGCGCTGTTCCCTTTCCATTGTCCCGTGGCATCCCCGGAGATAACACCCCCAGCACTGGTAGTCGCGGTGTAGGTGGTGCCCCCACGGCTCCATGTGATGGTTGCACCACTCACAGTGGACGCGGTTAAGGCCGTGGCTACTTGAGCGGTTAGCTTGGTAGGCAAATCTCCAATGGGTGTCGCGGAGTAGGCCACGTTGTTACCCCAGCTAGCCACCATGTAGCTGCCAATATCAGGGATGGCCCCCAAGGTAACGGCCATGGACCCCGTGCTGTGGTTTAGCGTGCCGATACCATAGGCGCTGTCTGCACCTGATACCTTGCCCACCATGTCAGAGGTCAGTTCATACCACCGACCTTGGGCCATGTAACTGAGGGAAAACGACCCGGGGGCAGGCACTGGGGTAAAGGCGTTTACATAGCTCAGGCCTTGATTCGCCAACGTAACCTCGTAACCAGAGCTATAGCCGGGGGAATTGACAGCTGCCCCAGGGGTGTACGAGATGGCCGTGGAGTTGGACCCGTAATTGGGGGCCGTGGAGGACATGGTGATCACCCCAGACCGGTAATCCACAGTGCCAATCTCCGTCAGGCCGTTCATCAACAACCCGTTGCTGTCAGTAATCGTGCCAAATGGACCGGTGATAGACAGTGAGCCTGGGGCAATGGCCCCGGGGGCATACAGCACGGAGTTGGCGGTCAACGTCGTAACGTAGGTGCCCAAACTCAGAGAGGCATACCCAGACGCCACAATAACGGGGTGCGTATCAAGAGGGTACTGGTCAATGATGGGCGTCTCCACCGTGGCGGCCGGCACCAGGTTGTTGTAAACGCCACCGGCGGTGGTCACACTCAGTGCGCCGGGAGCACCAGCTACTCCCAGTGGCTTGATGCCGTAGAACCTAGCCCCTGCGGCCAGAGAGGTGGTGTACAGCATGGCATAGGTGCTCTCAGAGCCAACCCCACTGGTGTTAAAGGCGCGTACCGCAGGGGGTCCAAGCACATCGATGTTGATGGCCTGCCCTAGTTCACAGGTTGCAACCTTGGCGTCAACCAATATGACGTTTCCAGATTCGATGACTGCGATCTTTTGTGCCACCACTGACACTGTGAGGATTCGCACGTACTGTTCAACACCGTTGGGGTTGCGCAGTACCACGGCTTCACCACCGGCTGGGAATGCGGCGTCAACGAAAGTTATCAACCTCAGTTGCAGGCTACCCGAGTAGTGCGTGTCGTAAATACGGGTCGCAGCTTTTGGGCCTTTGACCAAGTACCGCTCAATGGACTCCCGAGCAGTGGTGCGCGTGTCCCCCCAGTTCGTGGTCTTCATCAGGCTACAGTGGACAAGCGGGTCGTCTGGTGCGTCGGTGATGATGGCGTGCGCCCCCATCAACGTGTCGCGGTCTGTGGTGTGCGCGACCCCAAAGACCTTGCGCAAGTTAACGCGACCAAAGGCCCGGTCCATGGCCGAGGTGTCTGGGAACAGGTTGTTGCTGGCACCGTCAACGATGGCAACGCCGGTCATTGGCCCACCACCGTCTGTGGTGTCGGCCATGACTGCGGACTTCAAGATCTTGATGTTCTGCGTGAGGATAGGCATGGGACTAGAGCTCCAGGAATTTGAGTGTGGGCACGTACCAGTCGTCACTGGCTATTGCCGCATCGGCATAAAACAGCACCGGCAAGCCCTGCAGCGCGCCGCGCTCATGGTCAAAGGCGACGGTGTGCGCCACACCGCGCAGGGTCAGGGTTAGCACCGTGGCCGGTGTGTTGGCCCAGGCGTGAAGCTGGTCCACCAAAGCGCGGGTGCACCAGGTTCGGTCTACGCTGCCCTCCAGCGTGATGGGGCGCCCGGCCTGCTTGACGCCCTCCTCAATCAACAGCGCGCCCGTGGTGGTGTAGGTCTTGGTCTGCTCCACCGGGCTCCAGCTGTATTCGTCAACCCAGTTCAGCGCGTCGGGCAGCGTCACGGTGGTCGGCGCGCCAACTGCGGGGGTGTGGGTCAGGGTGATGCTCATGGGTCAAATTCCTGCAGACAATTTGGCGCTGCGCAAGGCTGCCAGCAGTGCCACCGAGCCGTCTTCGCTGGTGGGCACGTTTTGCACCGTGCCGTTGGGCAATATCAGGCGCACGTTGACGGTTTTGTCAGTGGCCAGGTGCTGGCCTGGTGCCTCGGGCGTGCCGACGTTCAGGCTACCGGCCGCACTGGCGCTGGATCCACTACGCCCAGGCGCCGCTTGGGGGTTGCCCGCGTTTTCTGCGCGCTCAGCGTCGGCCCGGGCTTTTGCATTGGCCAGCAGCAATCTGTCGATCGCCTTTTGCAGCTCCGTGAACCAGTTTTCTCCCAGGCTGGTGTTGGCACCCTCGCCGCCAGACTGACGCCCGTTTTTGAAAAACTGCTCGGCAATTTGCAAGGCTTGCGCATCCGTCAGGCCCTGCTGCCGGGCCAGCTCGTACACCGATCGCTGTGACTGCACCTCGGTCTGCACGCGCTCACCCTTGGTGTTCAGGCTGTAGCCCTCGGCATCGCGGTTCAGGCGCTTGTTCTCCAGCGCGATCGCTTTTTCTTTGGCCGCATAGGCGCGCTCCAGCGCGGCGTTCTGGCGCTCCAGGGCGCTGGTTACGCTGTCCACCGCGTCCCTTTGGCCGTGCAGCGCGCCCGTGGTCCTGCCAATGGCGTCAGCGGCTTCGGCTTGCGTTTGCACCACCATCTTGCCGTTTTCGTCAAACGACACACTCAGGCCCTTCAGTGCCGCCTCTTGCTTGAGCAACTCCTCAGTGGTGGCCCGCTGCTGGCTGCCCACGTTGCCCGCTGCTGCAATGGCCGACTGGGCGTAGGTGGTAAATGCGCCCTGTAGCGTCTCCAGGCTGGCCTCGGTGTCGGCTTTCACCAGGTCCCACGCGGCGGCATTGGCCTCGGCTATCTTGCTCAGCTCCAGCGGGGTCTTTTGGCCCAGTTGGCGGTAGGCGTCCTCCACGCCCTTGATGGCGGCAGCGCCCTTGTCCATAGCACTCACAATCACCTTGCCTGCAGCATCGGTGGTAATGCTGATTTTGGCTACAGCAGCTTCGGCCTTGAGCGCCGCGCTGGCCACACCACCGTTGGCGGCGATGGCGGCCTCGGCGTATTTTTTGAACGCTGCCTGCAAGCCCTCGCTGGTAGCCTGACCGCTGTCTTTCACAGCGTTAAAGTCTGTTTTTGCCGTCTTAGCAATTGAGCCCAGCTCATCCTTTGTCTTGATGCCCATGCGCTCGAACGATGCGGCAATGGCGGCCGCATCTTCTGCGGCCTGCTTTTTCAGGTCAGCGCTGCCGGTTTTGGCTTCCTTGGCTGCGCTGGCCAGGGCCTGCATCTTTTCAGCGGCCAGTTGCCAGTTACCCGTTGCAACCGCACTTTCGTACTCGCCACGCAGGGCGGCAACCTTTTCTTGCGCGGTAGCCGCTGCCGCTTTCTGCTTGTCGCCACCGGCAGCGGCCTTGTCCCCGGCCAGTTGCGCGGCATTGCCCACGGCAGTCAAGGTGTCGGCCATTGCCTGCATCACCGGCATGCTCGCGCTGGCCTGCCTACTTGCCGCGGCGGTGCTGGTGGTCAGCCCGGCCCAGCCCTCGCGCGCCATCTGCGCACTGTCACCCATGTCGGTGAACGATTCAATTGTCTTGTCAGCCATCGCCCGGCTAGCCGCTGCTGTTGCATCAGCCGACACGCGCACATCGGCAGCCATTTGCCGGTACCGCTCCGACACGCCGCCAAACGTAATCTTGGCCATGCCGTCATACAGCAACGCCAGCCCACGCTGAAAGCCCTCAAACACACCACCAATCGCCACACCCAGCCCATACACCGCCGTCAACACCGCGTTGGTGCCGGCCGCCATCACCCCATAGGCAAGCTTTACCACGTTACCCGCATTGGTAGCGGCAGCGCCTATCCTGGTAAATGTGGCCTGCATGTCGGCGGCAAAGGCCTGCAACCGAGTGGCCAGGTCTTTAAAGTCCACCTCGGCAGCAAAGGCCTTTATCCATTGAATCGCGCCGGTAAAGGCGGTGGCAACCGCGTCTCCAAACTTGCCCACCGTGCCGTTGGCAACCGCATTGGCAAACGCTTTGGACAGATCGTCAACGCCACTCTTCAAGACCGGCAACACCGGCGTCGCCAGCGTGTTCTTTACCGTGTCCCACGCGCTGGAGAGGCCGTCGAAGGAGCCCTTCAGGTTGTCCTCCATCACCTTTGCCGTGGCGGCGGCGCTGCCGCTGGCACTGTCGAGCTTGCCCTTCAAGTCATCCAGTGCGCCAATACCCTGGTTCAACAGCGAGCGCAAAGCCGGGCCAGCCTCGGTGCCCACGGCGTTGATCGCCTTGGCACCTGCAGGGCCAGCAGCGGCCAACTGGCGCAGCGCTTTCTCAAAATTGCCAGTGGTGATGCCAGCGTTCGCCAGCTCCGTGCGGAACTTGCTGGTTGGGTCGGCAAACTGGGCCAGCACAGCGTTCAGCGCCGTACCAGCCCGGCTGGCATCAATACCGGCGTCTGCAAACTTGCCAATGATGGCAACCGTGGTCTCCAGGCTCAGGCCCAGGCTGTTGGCTATTGGGGCGGTGTAGCTCAGCGCCTGCGCCAAGCCCGTCACACTGGTGTTGCTGGCGTTGGCACCGGCGGCCAGCACATCGGCCACCCGCGCCGCCTCGCCAAACTTCAGGCCCATGCCGGTCACGGCTTTTGTCAGATAGTCCGAGGCCTCGGCCAGGCCAATGCCACCGGCTTGCGCCAGCGTCAGCACAGCGGGCAGCGCGGCTATGGCGTCTTTGGCAGTCAAGCCCGCCCGGGCCAGGTTGCCCAGCGCTTCGGCGCCCTCGGTTGCGGTAAATTTGGTGCTCGCACCCGCGTCTTCTGCGGCTTTGCGCAGCAGCACCATCTCGGCAGCGGTGGCCCCGCTGGCGGCCTTCACCTCGGAGAGCTTGGCCTCCAGATCGGCCGCGCCCTTGACAGCGCCCACAAACGCATTGATGCCAAAGTAGGCGGCAACGGCCACTCCCAGCGCAGTCATCTTTGCACTAATGGAGCTAAAGATGGATGAGGCTTCGTCTCTCGCCCTGATGACGATGTTTACAGGGTCGAGGGCCATGGCGAGAAAAGTCCTTTTAAAAAGCCCAAAAAGGCATCAAACAGCCGGGGCCTGCCCGGCGCTTTTTGTGGGCCTTAGGCCAGCTTCACCCTGAAGTACTGGCTGATCCCCACCCCAGTCTTGCTGGTATCGGCCAGCACCTCGGCCTCCACCTGCAGATCCGCAAACTTGTCACCCAGCAGGCTCAGTGCCTTGGTTGGGCTCAGCTGCGCCTTGTAGATGTCCACAATCACCGGCTTGCCGCTGTTGGCCTCGTTCAGGCCTTCAAAGTGCAGCTCCAGCAAAATGCTGGCGCTGGTCATGGCCTCCACCTTGTCGTACGCCGCATAGGTGTAGTCCACCTTCAGGGCCTGCGCGTCGGTAATGGCACCGGCCGCAATGATGTAAATGCCCCCGGCGCGCACCTCGTAATCGGTGTTGGCCACAAAGGTGGTGCTGGCGGCCGTGTTGGTCACCGTTACCGCCGTCGGGTTGGGGTGGGCCAGCGGCACAATGGCGCCCTTGTAGGCGGTTACCGCCTCATCCACCACACTGGCACCGGCAACAGCCAGCTCGGTGCCAAACACGGCGCGCGCCACGTTGGTCTTGTTCAGGTCGTTCAGCGTCATCTGCAAGGTGGCCTCGCTGATGCGGCTCACGCTGCTATAGGTGCCGCCGCCGGGCTTGCTGAAGTCTTTGAGCTTTTGCTTGTCTTCTTTGACGGCCAGCTCCAGCTTGCTGGCGTTGCCCAGCTCCATCAGGCCAGCGGCTGCGCCCACGGCACGGGCGTAAATCTTGCCGCTGCCCAGGTAGGGGTAATAAACGGTATCAGTCATAGTGTTGCTCCATCGGGTTACAAACGTTCAAAAACCTGCAAATCACAAACTCTCAATCACCAGCTCTGCCACAAAGGCCAGCGGCATATAGGCAAAACCACCGCTGTAACCAGCAGTCGGCGCATCCACCAGGCGCAGCGGCTTTGAGGCTGGTGTAGGCTTGAAGCCCATCAGCGCACCCGCCACGCGGGCCGCTATCAAACCGCCATCCACCCGGGCCGCGCCACCGGCGCGCAAATCGCGCACATTGCGTGTGGCCACTATGGCCAGCCAGGTCTGCTCCAGCCGTGCGCCGCGGCCATCGCTACGGCTCTCTGCCACCCGGTAGCCCTGGTACACCACGTGCACTGCCGGGGTGGGCTGCGTGGCCTCGGTCACACCGGCCAGGTCTGCCGTGCTCAGCACATGCACCCGTGGCACCAGGTCGGCCAGCTGTGCGGCAAGGCGCTCGCGCAGCGGGTCATCCAGCTCCCACAGGTTCTGCACCGCCATGTCAGTAACCAGCCCAGTCAAACGCTTTGGCCGGCACGCGGGTTATCACGTGGCCAGCGGGCTGCGCCACCGTCACATCTACCGCGCCCAGGCTCACTACGCCCTTGCTCAGGTCGCGCAAATAATCGTGCGCCCACTGCGTGCCCTTGCGCACCTCTTCAGGCACGCTGGTGCCATACAGGCGCTGCAAGGCAATGGCCGCCACCACACTGGGCAGGGCACTGGCCTGCACTACCTCGGGTGCCAAAGGCATCACCGTGCGGTAGCGGGGGAACATGTAGGTATCGGCATGGCTGCTGGCACGCACCAGCGCGTCATTCAGCCGCACCAGGGCTGCATCGGCAGCAGCCCGTGCCTCCAGGCTCCAGGCGCTGCGGTCGCTGGCTTGCGCCGTGGCGTACAGCAGATCGCCATCCACCAGGGCACTCATGCCGCCACGTTGGGCCAACTCCTCCCAGCCGTTGGTGGCGGCTGCAAGCAGGTCATCCAGCGTGGCGTAGGTGGTCATGGGGCCAGCGCGCCAGAATCAGACCAGCACGCGAATAATGTCGCCCGCCGCCGCAGCGGCATCACGCGCCACGCCAAAGGGCACCCCGCTGGCCAGCGTAATGGCGCGGGCGCTGGCATCGCTCTCCACCTGGGCACCCACGGCAATGGCTGCACCGGCTTCCACCAGCAGCTCGCCACGCACGGCCACACCGGCCTGCTCGCCCGTGCTGAAGCTGGTTACAGGCACACCCAGAGCACGCTCACCTGCGGCAGCCGGGTTGCCGGAGAAGTCCACCAGGCGAAAGCGGCTCAGCGCGGCAGCGGCGGCAATGGTTACCGCCAACGAAATAATTTCTGTTTTCATATCAAAAGCTCCAGGTCAAAAAGGGTGAATCAGGGTCAATCAGGCCGCGGGGGCAGGCACCAGGCGCAGGCGCTCGGCCTGGCTGGCCGTAAGCTCAATCACGCTGTCGCACTCAAAGCGCACACCGTCACGCAAAATGGGCGTGCTGCCCACCAGGTACCGCCC
>ERZ724520.1198-NODE-1198-length-13285-cov-4.486017_pt1 | contig 13285 bp, 11 predicted proteins | sample MGYA00376053_ERZ724520 | MGnify/ENA primary metagenome ERZ724520 (study PRJEB28724, sample SAMN07190886) | activated sludge metagenome | isolation source: activated sludge of sewage treatment plant in Hong Hong | place: USA: Christiansburg, Virginia | collected... | reverse complement strand
AGTAGAACAAATTTACACTGGCTGTATAGCGCATGCAGCTTATTATTTAGAGAACAACGGTGAAGCAGCAATATTTGATCCGTTAAGAGAAGTACAACCATATATTAATAGGGCTTTAAAAGACAATGCAAAAATTAAATATGTATTCGAAACACATTTTCATGCAGATTTTGTAAGCGGTCATTTAGATTTAATGAAACATACTGGCGCTGATATTGTTTTTGGCCCTACGGCAAAACCAGGCTATAAAGCTATTACGGCAGAAGATAATCAAATTTTTAAAGTTGGTAATTATAGCGTAAAAGTATTACACACGCCAGGTCATACAATGGAAAGTACTACCTATTTATTAATTGATGAAAATGGGAAAGAGCATGGAATTATAAGTGGTGATACTTTGTTTATTGGTGATGTAGGTCGCCCTGATTTAGCACAACATGTAATTGCTGATTTAACTGAAGAAAAACTTGCTGGTTATTTATTTGATTCTTTAAGGAATAAAATTATGCCTTTGTCAGATGATTTGATAGTTTATCCAAACCACGGTGCCGGTAGTGCTTGTGGTAAAAATATGAGCAAGGAAACCACCGATACTTTAGGTCACCAAAAACAAGTTAATTATGCATTGAATCCTAACCTCACAAAAGAACAATTTATAAAAGAGATTCTTACAGGTTTAGTGCCACCTCCAGGATACTTTCCACAAAATGTACTTTTAAATATTAAAGGCTACGAAAGTTTTGATACTATTTTAACAAAAGGTACAAAAGCACTTTCTGTTAATGATTTCGAAGTTATTGCTAATGAAACTCAAGCATTAATAATTGATACTAGAAAGTCACAAGTGTTCAATAAAGGGTTTATTCCTAATTCAATAAATATTTCAATTGATGGAAGTTTTGCAACATGGGTTGGTACTTTAGTACCTAGTGTAAAGCAAGAAATTTTAATTGTTGCAGATTTAGGTAGAGAAGAGGAAGTTATTACAAGATTATCACGCGTTGGGTATGATAACGCATTAGGTTACCTTAGTGGTGGTTTTGAAGCATGGATTGAAGCTAAAAAAGAGGTAGATCAAATTACTTCGATTTCAGCTGAGGAATTATCTACAATTGCTGCAAAAGAATCAATTTTATTGTATGATGTAAGAAAGGTAAGTGAATATAATAGTGAACATGTTATTGATGCTGTAAATGCACCTTTGGATTTTATAAATGATAGCATGACAAAAATTAATAAGGATAAAACTTGTTACATACATTGTGCTTCTGGCTATCGTTCAATGGTATTTATATCTATATTACAAGCTCGTGGTTACAGAAATTTAATTGATGTTGCTGGAGGTTTTAATGCCTTAAAAGCTAGTGGTTTATTTAAAACTAGCGATTACGTTTGCCCTTCTACTTTATTATAAGTTATTAGTAAACAATTAATCGTTTTTTTCTTAATTATTTGTTACTTTGTAAATTGCAATTTGGCTTTACATTAATAGTATTTTACTGTTGATGTAAAGTCATTTTATACTAAAATTAACAAAGTAATAAAATGAAAAAGTTAGGTAGTTTAGAAGAAAAAATTTCGCAAATTTTTGAAAAAAAATTAGTTGATGAAATTTTAAGTTTTGCAGAAGTTGTGAATATAAAAGAAGGTGAGGTTGTAATGGATTATGGCAAAAAAGTTAGATTTATGCCAATAGTCATTTCAGGAACACTAAGAGTAATGCGCAAAGATGATGAAGGGCATGAAATTATTTTATATTACTTAAGTGATAATGAAAGTTGCGCTATGGCTTACGCTTGTTGTATGGAAGCTAAACTTAGCGAAGTTAAAGCTATAGCAGAAGATAATGTGGAATTGATAAAAATTCCGCACGAAAAATTAGATGAATGGTTAGTGAAATATCCAAGTTGGAAGAGCTATGTATTCAGCAGTTTTACCCAACGTTTTAATGAATTATTAAAATCATTGGAGAGTGTTGCCTTTCAAAAATTGGATGAACGTTTAGTAAATTATTTAAAAAATAAAACTAAAGTTTCTGGTAAAACATCCATACAATTATCTCACAATCAAATTGCTGAGGAAATGGGAACTAGTAGAGTTGTAATCTCCCGACTGTTAAAGCAACTTGAAAATAATCATAAACTAGTATTATATAGGAATGAAATAAAGTTATTAAGTGCATTTAATGATTAAATTTTAGCTTAATAATCTTAACATGAAAAATTGCCTAAATAGGTATTTAGTAATAAAACTATTGATTGTAATAGGTTTATTATTTTCTAGTTTATTGGCTGTTTCGCAAAAGTATAATTTCAAAAATTATACTGTTACTGATGGATTAGCCCAATCTCAGGTTTACACCTTATTGCAAGCCAAAAATGGTGTATTATGGATTGGAACACGCGGTGGAGGCATATCTTGTTATGATGGTAAGGTTTTTAAAACATATACTTCTGAGCAAAATATAGGTAGTAATTACATTAACAGTATAATTCAAGATTCTTTAGGTACCATTTGGATTGGAACTAATAAGGGTTTAACATCATATAGTAATTATAAATTTAAAAATTACGATTTAAAAAAGGATGGAAATTCTGATGTTGTTGTAAATCAAGTTTATGATACTGGTACCGAAATATTATTGGCTACCACTAATGGCTTATATATGTTTAAGAATAAAACATTTACTTTGGTTGTTAAGAATTTCAATACTTCAATTAGAAGTGTATGCGTTATTAACAATGCAATTTATGTTGCAGCCGAAGAAGGTGTTTTTGAAATAAAGAATAATGTAGCTTCTTTGTTAGTTGATAAATATGGCATTAAGCCGCGTTCAATAACATACATAATAGCTAATAATAGTAATAAATTATTTATTGCTACTTATGGTGATGGAATGTATACCTATAGTAATAATGTTTTTGAACGTTTGGATAAATCTAATGAATTGGTTAAGACTACAGTTTTGCATCTTTATTTAGAGGATGATAATTTATGGATATCTACATTGGATAAAGGCATCGCTAATTATTCAATCTCAAAAAAGCAATATAATTGGTTAACGGAAAAAGAAGGTTTGTGCAATAATCATATTAGATGTTGTATAAAAGATAATACAGGGAATTATTGGATAGGCTCATCAGGTGGTGGTTTGTCTTATTACAGAGGGCAGCAGTTTATCCACTACCGTTTAAATTCTGATACTAAATCAAATTTAGTATACAGTGTATTTTGTGATAAGAATAATAATCTTTGGCTTGGTAATTCGGATAATGGAGTAAGTATAAAGGAAGGTAATGCATTTACAAACTACAACGAAACTAATGGTTTTATTAACGCAAAAGTTAAATGTATAAATGAAACAAAACATCATACAATATTAATAGGTACAGATGGGCAAGGTCTTTACACATCTGTAAATAAAACATTTAATTTGTTGCCGGAATTTAAGAATAAGTATATAAAGCATATTTATATTACTAGAAATAATGATGTATGGGTTGCAACTGCTGGTGCTGGAATATTTAAAATTGTTTTTTTAAATAGTAAAGAAAATAAATACACTGCGGAGCATTATACTGTTAAAAATAAAAATTTACTTTCTGATAGAATTACCTGTTTATGCGAAGATGCCAAAGGTAATGTTTGGTATGGCACAGATGATAATGGATTGGGGTATATATCAAATGGAATTTCGAACCCATTAAATTATAAAACAGATGCAATACGAGGTATAACTAAGGATAGTAAAAAAAGAATTTGGGTAGCTACTGGTAATGGATTATTGTGCATATATAAAGACGAAAAGTACCATGTAAAACAATATACAAAACAAGAAGGTCTGAATTCTAATAATATCTACTCAATAATTATTGATAACTATAATCATATTTTATTAGGTAACGAAAAAGGGTTTGATCAAGTTAGTTTTAATAACGAATTAGGAATTAATGATGTGAAATTATTTGGCTATCAGGATGGATTTGCAGGTGTAGAAACTACTCAAAATGCTGTATGCAAAGATGGTTTTGGCAATGTATGGTTTGGGACAATTAATGGTTTTACAAACTATAATATCAATTTGCAACATACTTACAATGTTTCTCCTTTGTTGCAGATTAATGATGTTAGATTATTTTACTTGCCTATTAAAAAATTAGAAAAGGATTCAGCTTCAAATAGTAATACATTTAATAAACTTGTATTTTCTCATAATGAGAATCATATTACGTTTGATTTTTTAGGAATATATTTAAGTAAACCGTCTGAAGTCGCCTACCAATGGAAGTTAGAAGGATTAGAGGAAAATTGGTCTCCAATGAGCAAGCAAGAAAGTGTAACGTATCCAAATTTATCTCCTGGAAATTATACCTTTTATGTTAAAGCCTTAAATGAAGATGGTATTTCGAGTGCTCCCGTGTTATATAAATTTACTATTAAATCGCCTTGGTGGTTGCAATGGTGGTTTACACTATTATGGATATTTGTTTTAATTGGTATGTTTTTTATTTATTATAAATGGAGAACAGCACGACTAAATAAAAAATTGAAAGAACAAGAAACTAAAACCTTAGCAGAGAAAAAAGTATTAGAACTTCAGCAAAAAACATTGAGGTTGCAAATGAATCCACATTTTATGTTTAATGCATTAAATTCTATACAAAATAATATTGGTGTGGGTAATGAGCAAACTGCAAGGTATTATTTAGCTAAATATTCTAAGTTAATGCGCATGGTATTAGAAAATTCGAGAAATAATTTAATCACATTGGATGATGAAATAAAGATGTTGGAGAATTATTTATTACTTGAAAAATTTAGCAATAACGAATCCTTTGATTTCGAAATTATTGTAAATGAAAGTATTGAAAAACAAGAAATATTACTTCCACCTATGATTATTCAACCTTTTATTGAAAATGCTATAGTACATGGTATGAAAAACTTAGAAGTAAAAGGTAGAATTGTTGTTAATTTTAATTTATTAGGTGATTATTTAATGTGCACTGTTGAGGATAATGGAGTAGGTAGGGAGTTGAAAAACAATGAATCAGAACATAAATCAACAGCTTTAATTGTTACACAAGAGCGTTTAGATTTATTGCAAGAAAATAATAATTTGAAAACCATTGAAATTATAGATTTAAAAGATAATTTTGGGAAAGCAACAGGGACTAAGATTTGTATTAAAATTCCTTTACAATTGCATTAATTAATTTTAATATGTTAAAAGCAGTAATTATAGACGATATTGATTTAGCAAGACAAACTTTGAAAAAAGATTTGGCATTGTATTGTCCGGATGTAGAAGTAATTGGTGAAGCTGAGGGAGTTGTTAGTGGCGTAAAATTATTAAAATCCTTTAAGCCTGATGTATTGTTTTTAGATATACAATTAAAGGATGGTGTTGGGTTTGATTTATTAGAAATTTTACCTGATGTGTCGTTTAAAATAATTTTTACTACGGCTTCTGATGCTTATGCAATTAAGGCGTTTCGACATGCAGCAGTTGATTATTTATTAAAGCCTATTGATCCCGATGAATTAATGAGTGCAATTGAAAAATTAAAAAGTGGTTTTTCTCAACAAGCACAGGTTTCTGTTTTAATGGAAAATAATCGAAACAAAACTACATCAAAAATTGCTTTACATACTCAAGATAAAATTCATGTGGTAGATATTGCTGATATAATAAGATGTGAAGCCAATGTAAATTACACAGAGTTTCATTTTATTAATTCTAAAAAAATATTGGTTACAAAAACTCTTAAGGATTTTGAGGAAATGCTTAAAGAGAATGGTTTTTATAGAGTGCATCAATCTCATTTAATTAACACAAAATATATAAAGGAGTTTGTGAAAACAGATGGTGGTTACCTTATAATGTCTGATGGAAATTCTGTTCCTGTATCTACAAGAAAACGGTCTGAAGTATTAAGTTTAATTGAGACTCTTTAATTTATTTTAATGTAATTTTTTTAATTATTTCCATTAATGGTATTTAGCCTATACCTACCTTTTGGTTTTTTATAAATTGAATGTAAGTTAAATTCTGCACCAACTGTTGTGATACCATCATATCCAACATCAAAAAATGGTGAAATACTATTTAAATTTATTTGTAGTAATAATCCAGCATTTAAATACCATACACCTTTGCTAGAACCTTTAATAAAAGGTCTTTTAATTGTGAAATCATTTCCTCTTAAAAAAAAGAGTTTAATTCCTCCATAAGCTTCTAAACTAGTTCTTTTATACTTTAACATTTGATGTTGTACATTTAATCCAAAGCAAAAGTTGTTAAATGGCGGAGAGTATATCAATTCAAACATGATACGAGTTTTTTTATAGTGCGATGCATGTTTTTCTTGTTCTTCGGTTAAATCTTCATCCGACCATCTGAATTTTGGAGATATATATCTTAAGTTAAAAGCTGATGAATTCTTGAATTTACTCATTGTACTTGCTCCACATTGTATTTTCCATTTTCCCTCAATTACAGCTTGACTTATAAGTGTTAATGGTATATAACTTAAAATATATAAAACTAATATTTTCATTAATGTAATGCTTTTTCTTCACTGATAGTTTCAGTTAGAGTGAAGCAGTTACTTAACGTTAGTTTAGATTAAATATTGCTAACAATAATTTTGATTTAGTAACGTTATTATGTTTTGTAGATTAGAATTGTAGGTAAATTGGCATTACAGTTTCTGAATCTTTTGTAAGTATTGCAATACTTATAAGTGCAATTAATATACTAGTTTTTATGAAAATGGAAGTACTTGCAAGTTTTTCTTGTAAGAACAATTCAGTGTTTTTTGAAACTGCATGTAAAACAAATCCTAGAGATATTAAAGCTATTACAATTTTGTAGTTGATAATAAAATCAAGTATTACAGTACCATTAAAGTGAAATAGAATTTGAGTAATCATTTCACTCGCCTTATCAAATGAGTCAGCCTTAAAAAATATCCAACAAAAACACACAAAGTTAAATGTGAATATTATACCAAGTATTTTCGAGAATTTACTATTCATTTTTAAAAGTTGAAATTTCTCTGTTATAATTTTATCTATTGCTAATGCTGTTCCATGTAATGCTCCCCAAATAATAAAATTCCAACTTGCACCATGCCAAAATCCTCCAATTAACATGGTAATTATTAAGTTAATGTATTTTCTATATTCTCCTTTTTTATTTCCTCCTAATGGAATGTATAAATAATCTTTTAACCAGCTTGATAATGAGATGTGCCACCTTCTCCAGAACTCTGTAATACTTTTACTTTGATAAGGCGAGTCGAAGTTTGCAGGTATTGTAAAACCCATCCATCTTGCCATACCAATAGCCATATCAGAATATCCAGAAAAATCGCAGTAAATCACTAAGGCATATCCATAAGTTGCAAATAGACATTCTATACCAGTAAATTGAGTAGGTGCATCAAATATAGATTCTACAAAGTGAGTATATATATAATCTGAGATGATCATCTTCTTAAAAATTCCACTCACTATTAAATAGAAACCTATACCAATATCTTTATTTGTAATGGTAATTGTTTGCCTAATTTGTGGTATAAAATCTTTTGCTCTCACGATGGGGCCCATCATTAATTTTGGGAAAAATGATAAGAAAAAAACGTAATCAATAAAACTATTTACTGGCTTAAACTCACCTCTGTAAACATCAATCGTATAACTTAGGTTTTCAAAAGTGTAGAAAGAAATACCAATTGGTAAAATAAGATGTAATGGATTAATTTGATTTGTATTAAATCCATTTATTATTTCAATAAAAAAGTTGGTGTACTTAAAATAAAATAGTAAACCCAAATTTATACATATGCTGAAAATTAATAATCCTTTTTTAGTTAATTTATTTTCTGTTTTATAAATAGCATTTGAAATTATAAAATCTACCACAGCAGATATAAGAATAATAACAAAGTAATAGCCACAAGCCTTGTAAAAGAAGTAAAGAGAAAACAGTGTAAAGACAATCACTCTGGTTAATTTGAATTTATAGATGAATTGATAAAACACTAAGAAAATAGTAAAGAATATTAGAAAGAAACTACTATTAAATAATAATGGGTTATTTGAGTCGTAAGTTAATTGTTCTAATAGTTTATGAAAATCAACGTTTAACATGGTTTTTATATTTTATGAAAGATTTTATATTTAGTTTATTTGCATTTATTTAATTTCAAAACTTTGAATTTGCCAACGTCTTTTTCATTTTCATAAGCCATATCATCTAAATAATCCATATACATCCATTTTCCATTTTGTTTTTCAAGGAAATTGGCAATTTCATTTTGTTTAGGAATTAAATTGTCATAACTATCAAATGAACCCTCATGTATATAAAATGATTTTAATTGAATGAATTTTTTATTACAGATAGAGTATATATAGCAATGGTTTACTCTCGAGTAATCTGCATTTTCTGTAACAAATGCAAACTCATCTTTTTTATCATGATTTAAATCTCCTAGATTTATCAAGCAAAATAATCCAAAGCCAGCGCCTAGATGTAAGGTATCAGCTTTGTTTTTGGAACTTGTAATGATAATGTTTGAATAGTTTTGATCTAAATAACTTATTATGTCATCCCATTCTTCTAATTCTGGCAAACTATCAATTGGTAAACTGGTTTCTGAGTTTATATTGTTCTGATATAAGGTATCTGTTTTTCCATCTCCATCAAAGTCACCTATTAATAGTTTTTTTTCTAAGGGATAATACTTAACTACATGTTTTGTACTATTATTTTTAATTTTCACTAAAGTGTCTTTATTTGATTGGATGTTTTTTTGAGATGTTTGTGAACAAGCTCCTAAAACCAGCATAATTATTATACTTATAAATTTCATAATCTATTTATTTTTTGAATTATATTTTTCCATAAGGGCATCAAATAATAGTTTTCCCTTTAATTCATATCCGGCCCTTGTAAAATGCACGTGGTCTTTAGTTGATAGTTTATGCTTGTGCCATGTTTTCATAGATCCTTTTCCACCCATAATTTCATATAAATTCCACGTAGCATAATGTTCTACTTTTGCATAATTGTTTATAATTTGTGTTACTGTTTTAGGTTTTGCATTATGTGTAATTTTCTTTTTATGAATTTTAAAATTATCTGCAGGTGTAGTAAATAGGATAGAGCAATTTCCACAAGATTTTTTAATAGTATTTACAAATGTTTGTAGTTCATTTTTAAATTGTAGGCTATCAAATTTTGCATCATAGGATTCATTTGTTCCAAGAGAAATAATAATTAAATCAGGTTGTAAATAACTTAGTTGTTGTGCAAATAGTGTTGTTTTATTATAGCTTTTATAAGTTGCTCCATTTACTCCAATTGTATGGTATAATATACCGGTGCAATCATTTTTAAGCACAATTCCATGTATATCAATTGGTTTTTGATTATTGAAATTAAGAGTAAGTAAATGTGTAGTATCTTTTAGTTTAATGGTTGTTAGAAAGGAATTTTCTTTTTCTTTTGAATAACAATTTGTTATAGTAGTATTTTTAGGATTAGTTTCTTCCGAAAATAATTCAATTCTATTAAATGCATAATTGCAATGAGTTGAATTTTTTATTTTAATGCTTATATCAGAGTGTATACTTTTTGAAAATAATGAAACTCCAGATATACCAAGGTTGCAGTTATTTGGATTTAAAACATTTCTTATACCTAACCATTCAGTTGTTGAATAAGAAAAGTAATTAGTTGGTTCATTGGTATGTGCTAGTTTATAAGGGAAAATTAAGCCTCTTCCTGCATTTCCAAATTTCTCTTGAAACAATACACGTAACATTCCCGAAAAGTAATCTGCTTGGATGTGTGAGTCGCCAATGTGCACAATATTTACAGTTTTTGTATTGTGTTCCTTTAATGAATCTAATTTTTGGAAAAAGTGTTTAAGTGAAGTGGTATCTCCAATGACATTGTTTTTAGTGTAGTTTACTATCTCTGCATGTTGTATTTGAGAATCGCAGTTTAAGCATAGTAAACAAAATATATATTTAATAAATGACTTCATATGATGTTTTCCAGTTTTTATAATCTTTTAAAATTTCATTGTAAATTAATTTACCTGCTTTTTCTGCTCCTCTGTGATTAAAATGTGTATAGTCTTTATTAGCAAAGCAAGTATCTCCTGTTACCCATTTTACCATACTATTTTCACCACCCATGGTTTTATAAAAATTTAGAAATCCACATTGTGTTGTATTTGCTAATTTTTTTTGAGATTCAATTAATGGTGCTATACCTTTACTTGTTGCATATTTTCCATTATACTTTACGGCTCTATCACCACATCCAATTATTAAGAATGAAGTATTTGGAAATGCATTTTTCAAGAAATTAATGTTACTTAGCATGTTTCTTTCGTACCACGAGTAATCAGTTGTTTTTGAACCAGCAACGTTTATCCCAAATTGTAAAATAATTAAATCATATTCTAAATTGGCTTGAAACTGTTTAAGTAAATCAGCATTTAACTCTTTAAATAATGTACCTGAGCTACCTCTAAATGAAAAATTATCTATTATGACTCCTGTATCGCTTTCAACGCTTAAGCCAAATAATGGAAATGCAATGTTTGACTGAAGATTTATTTTTGTTTCATTATTCTTTAATTTTTGAGTGTAAGATTGAAGGCTTGTGTTTGCAATCAATTTAGTTTTAATACTGTCAATTTCAATGTTTATTGGAGTTTCACTTTGTTGCTTACCATAAAATAGTTTGATATTATCACCACTATTAATTGATTTTAAAGTTATCCATGTATTTCCTTCAGATACGCTTGTGTATCCAGATAATCCAATTAAGTAGTTTGATTGTTTATCTTTTACAGAATAGCATTCTAAGTTCTTTGAGAAATCTTGTGCAATTGTTTGACGGAAGGAAGCATTAAAAGGTGCGGCATTTATAAATCCAACACCACTGCCTCCAAATTCTTGTTGAAATAATTTTCTTAATGTGCTAGTAATTAAATCTCCTTCAATCATAGAATCTCCAAAATGGGCAATTCTAATTTTTTTCTTTTTAAGTTTAATAGAATCTAAACATGTGTAAAAATGCTCTAATTGATTATTTAAGGTTGTTTCTGATATGTTTTTTGAATTATTTTTAGAACCATTTTTTTGAGTAGTGGATTGTTTTTTGATAGCTGTCTTATCTTGTGTTTTGGTAGTACTATCTTTTTTTACATCTGCCAAAAAATCGTACGATTTTAAGGTTTCAATATTAGAGCTAAGAAAGGAAATGCTGGTAAAGAAAAACAAACAGCCTAGTAATATAAAACAAGGTTCTTTTATTGAAGTTTTCATGTAGTTGAAATTTTCTTCAAAATTAGACTGTTCTTATTTCAAATTTTTGCAGTTTTATTATATGCTAGGTTTTTTCTATTATTCGCTGTTATTTGGAGAATTTGTTTGATTTTTAGTTGAGAAAATGGTTTTATGTCAAACAAAAGTCTGAAGTTTCAAAGTCATGCTGAACTTGATTCAGCATCTCAAAGGCACCTTAGTTATGATCATTTTAACGAAACAATGTCGGTTTGAGCTTTGGAGAGAATTATTATTTTTTTAACTTTTGTTTTAAATAATCTATTATATTTAAACTAATGTTAATAGAATTTGATTTTAGTAAGAATGATTTAATTGATTTTAATTTTGCATGTTCTAGCAGGGTAATAAAAGACAAGAGTTGGGAAAGAATTGGCTTTATTTTATTGAGTATTTTCCTTTTTTTTATTGGAATCCTTAGTAAAAATTTTTTTTGGTCAATTTCAGGTTTTGTTTTATTTATTTCTATTATATTTTCTTATAAAGATCTAAGAAAGAAAATAATTAGGGCTGTTAAAAGACTTGAAAAAGATAGTTTAAAAACCCAAATTGGATATAGAAAATTGGAATTACTGAATGATGTATTGATTTTATCCGATGGGTTTTCTTCAATTTCATATAAGTTAGAGTCAATAACTTCTATTAAAAATATTGATAGGTTTTTTGTCATCCAAATTGATGAGATTAATTTGCCTATACCATGTAATATTAAAAATTTAAGTAATTTCAGAGACTCACTTATTAAAAGACTACCATCAGATAAAGTTTCATAATATGTTTAGTATTCAATGAATTATTGAAACTGTACTAAGTTTGTAATTATTAAGGAATTTAGTTTTTGTATCAATTTTTTTTATCTAACATATTTTCAATGTTTTTTTTCTTTTAGAATTGCATGTATCATACGTTGGTAATAGTGCGGTTGTTTTTGGCGAAAGAGTGTGAACTGCATTTTTTTAGGTGGCAGTGCGTTAGCTTTTGTGGGATAAAAAAGTGAAGTTGGTCTTTCGCCTTGGGTTTTTGGTTCTTTTTTGCCAAGCAAAAAGAACATTAAAAATTTGAATAGATTTATTTGAGTACTCTTAAATATTGAAAAAGCCGTCCTTTTGAGACGGCTTCTTAATAACATTAAATTTAAATTATTTAATTTTAGCTAAAGTGCTTAATAATCCTGCCTTATTAAAAGAACTTGTAAAGGCATTTGGTTTTAAGTTATTTACTAATTGAGATGCTAAACCTGCAACTTCAACCGCTGTTTTTGCTTTCCCCGCTTTATCTGCATAACCTGCTTTTAATTTAGCCCAACCTGGTCCAAATGAAGTTGTGCTTAAAGAGTTTGCTAGTAGCCCTAAAACTGGACCGTAACTTCCGCCAGTACTTGTTGCTGTGCTTAATTTAGTTAATAAACCCGCAGCTGTGTTACCTGAAGTTAATGCTGTTGGATTTATTCCTCCAATTAACTGAGTTAATGTCGATTGAATAGCACTTGATCCTTGTGTTTTTGCTTCTGTTGTAGCTGCAGTTTGTATTGCCTTTACATCTGTTTTAATTTCTTGAGCGTTGGCATTTAAAAAACTTGCAACAACCGCCACTGATAAAATAATTTTTTTCATTTTGATTTTTATTTTTTTCAAAGTTAATAATTTTTGTTTGAAATTATTTTTTTTAACGCTTCTTGTGATATCATTACTTGTATTTTAAACTACATTTGTAAAAAAAATAAGTAAAAACACTATGAGTACAGAAAATCAAATTCCAGAAGAAAAAGAAACTAGTTTTTTAGATAAATTAAAAAACACGTTTGAGGATATTAAAGATAAAGCAGAAGATGCTTTAGAATCAATAGAAGATAAAGCAGAAGATGTTTGGGATGCTACCAAAGAAACTGCTGAAAAAGCATGGGATTCAACCA
>ERZ724520.1197-NODE-1197-length-13288-cov-7.751001_pt1 | contig 13288 bp, 13 predicted proteins | sample MGYA00376053_ERZ724520 | MGnify/ENA primary metagenome ERZ724520 (study PRJEB28724, sample SAMN07190886) | activated sludge metagenome | isolation source: activated sludge of sewage treatment plant in Hong Hong | place: USA: Christiansburg, Virginia | collected... | reverse complement strand
TCCCCTACATTGTCTCAGCGAACAGCTCCCGGCCAATCAGCATGCGGCGAATCTCCGATGTACCCGCACCGATTTCGTACAACTTGGCGTCGCGCCACAGGCGGCCCAGCGGGTATTCGTTGATGTAACCGTTGCCACCGAAGATCTGCACGCCCTCGCCTGCCATCCAGGTGGCCTTCTCGGCGGTCCACAGAATGACGGAGGCGCAGTCCTTGCGCACCTGGCGCACGTGCTCCACGCCCAGCAGGTCCAGGTTCTTGGCTACGGTGTAGGCAAAGCTGCGACCGGCCTGTAGCACGGTGTACATGTCGGCGACCTTACCCTGGATCAGTTGGAACTCGCCAATGCTCTGGCCAAACTGCTTGCGGTCATGGATGTAGGGGATAACGTTGTCCATCACCGACTGCATGATGCCCAGCGGGCCGCCGGTCAGCACGGCGCGCTCGTAGTCCAGGCCGCTCATCAGCACCTTGGCGCCCCCGTTGACCTGGCCCAGCACGCTGGCGTGGGGCACTTCCACGTTGTTGAACACCAGCTCGCCGGTGTGGCTGCCGCGCATGCCCAGCTTGTCCAGCTTTTGCGCGATGCTGAAGCCGGGCATGCCCTTTTCAATCAGGAAGGCAGTGACGCCGCGGGCGCCGAGCTCGGGTTCGCTCTTGGCATAGACGACCAGCGTGTCGGCGTCGGGGCCGTTGGTGATCCACATCTTGTTGCCGTTGAGCAGGTAGTAGCCGCCCTTGTCCTCGGCCTTGAGCTTCATGGAGAGCACGTCGGAGCCGGCACCGGGTTCGCTCATGGCCAGCGCACCCACATGCTCGCCACTGATCAGCTTGGGCAGGTACTTCTTGCGCTGGGCGTCCGTGCCATTGCGCTTGATCTGGTTGACACACAGGTTGCTGTGCGCGCCGTAGCTCAGGCCCACGGACGCAGACGCGCGGGAAATCTCTTCCATCGCGATCATGTGGGCCAGGTAGCCCATGTTGGCGCCGCCGTATTCCTCGCCCACCGTGATGCCGAGCACGCCCAGGTCGCCCATCTTGCGCCACAGGTCCATGGGGAACTGGTCGTTGCGGTCGATCTCGGCGGCGCGGGGTGCGATCTCGGCCTGCGCAAATTCGCGCACCGCGTCGCGCAGGGCGTCGATGTCTTCACCGAGTTGGAAGTTCAGTCCGGGCAGGTTGTTCATGGAGGTCTCCTCGTTATTGAAATGGGGGTGATGGGGTCTGTGGCGCAAAAAGCGCTGGCTCAGGCTTTAGCGATCTTGGCGATCTTGGTCGCCTTGGCTGTTTTTGCCGGTTTGACGGTCTTGGCCAGCAGGGCCCGCGCCTCTTTTTCGTGGGTCTTGAGCTCGTCCAGATTGGCCTGCAAATCAGTCATCTGCGACTCCAGCTGTTTGCGGTGTGCCGCCAGCACATCGAGAAACTTCTTCAGTTGCGCGCCGGTGTCGCGCGGGCTGTCATACATCTGGATGATTTCCTTGGCCTCGGTCAGGGACAGGCCCAGGCGCTTGGCCCGCAGCGTGAGTTTGAGGCGTGTGCGGTCACGCCCGCTGTAAACGCGCGAACGCCCGCCGGGGCCGCAACGCTGGGGTTCCAGCAGCCCCAGGTCTTCGTAAAAGCGGATCGCGCGGGTCGTCAGGTCAAACTCGCGGGCCAGATCGCCAATGCTGTAGGTGATGCTCATGTTTGGGGTGAACAACGGAGACAGTGCCTTGAAAAGACCCCGCCTAGAATGCCCATTTTGTTGACGTTTACGTAAACGTCAATTATGTAATAAAAAGACCCGCCCATGAACGAACTGGAAATGCAGCTCCATTACCCACTGGGAGACAGCCTGGCGCCCAGCGGCGGCACGCTGACGGTGGCGCCCGGTGTGAAGTGGATTCGCATGTCGCTGCCCTTTGCGCTGAACCACATCAACCTGTGGCTGCTGCGCGACTGCATTGACGGCGTCGAGGGCTGGAGCATTGTCGACTGCTGCATCCACCGGGATGAGGCCAAGGCCCAATGGGAATCCATCTTTGCCAATGAACTCGAAGGCCTGCCGGTTCTGCGTGTCATCGTCACGCACATGCACCCCGACCACATCGGGCTGGCCCACTGGCTGTGCGAGCGCTGGAATGTGCGGCTGTGGATCAGCGCCACCGACTACAACGTGGCGCGCCTGGGTTGCCTGGGGCCGACCGGCTTTGGCGGCGACCGCGCGGCGGAGTTCTTTGCGTCCCACGGCCTGAACAGCCCCGAGGCGGTGGAGCAGATCAAGGGCCGCACGGGCTACTTTCCATCGCTGGTACCGTCGGTGCCACCGCAGTACCGGCGCCTGATGGACGGCATGCTGCTGAGCATTGGCGGGCGGGCGTGGCGCTGCATCAGCGGCTATGGCCACGCGCCCGAGCACATCGCGCTCCATTGCGCGGAACTGAATGTGCTGATGGGCGGTGACATGATGCTGCCGCGCATCTCCACCAATGTCAGCGTCTACGAGCAGGAGCCCGAGTCCAACGCCCTGGCGCTGTTTCTGGACTCCATCGACAGGTTTCGTGCGCTGCCCGAAGACACGCTGGTGCTGCCGTCCCACGGCAAGCCGTTCACCGGCCTGCACACGCGCATCGCGCAGCTGCATGACCACCACCGCGACCGCCTGGCCGAGGTGATGGAGGCCTGTACCGCGCGAGCCTGCAGTGCCGCCGACATCCTGCCGGTGATGTTCAGGCGCCCGCTGGACATGCACCAGACCACCTTTGCCATGGGGGAGGCGGTGGCCCACCTGCATGCCCTGTGGTTTGACGGCAGCTTGCAGCGCACGGTCGATGCGCAGGGTGTTTTCCGGTTTGGCGTGGTCGTGCCCGCGTGACAGAACGACACCATAGGGTTGGCTGTCGCTAGGGCAGAGGCCCGGCGCCGGCCTCGTGTGCGGCCCTGGGCCGATAGCGCGCCGCATGCTCGGCCATGTATTCGCCCAGCGGCCCCATGCGTGCATCTGCAAGGCTTAACTGCTGCGCCGGCTTGAGGTACACAAAGGGCCGCAGCATCTGCACGCCCTCGGGGCCCTGGGCCTCGACATCGATGGCAACCCGGCGATAGCCGTCCGGCTCGGTCACGCGTTCCAGTGCGTCCATCGCCGCCAATGCGGCGGCGTCCACCGCAAACACCTGTCCGCAGACATGCGCCCCTTCACCCGGCAGGTCGATGAGCCACGGAGAACAACGCGCGCCGACAAGGTACAGCGGATAGCGCTCCCGGGTGCGGAACACGCCCGGAACGCGCACGCCGCGGTTGGCCGCAAAGTTCGGAAAGCCTTCCTTGAGGGTGCCAAAAACGAAGACCAGCTGTTGCATGCACACACCTACCACTTCGGGATAGCGTCGTCCTTGAGTTGCCCGCGCAGTTCGGCATAGTCGGGCACCACGGTGCGCACGGTGTCCCAGAAGCGCGCGCTGTGGTCCATGACGCGCAGGTGGCTGAGTTCATGCGCCACCACGTAGTCGATGACGGCCGGGCGGAAGTGGATCAGGCGCCAGTTCAGCCGGATGGCGCCATCGATACGCGCACTGCCCCAGCGGGTGCCGGCCGAACTCAGGCTGAGCTTGCGCCACTGCACCTGCAGCAAGGGCGCGAAGTGGTCCAGCCGTTCCTTGAAATGCTCACGCGCCTGACGCATCAGCCAGGCCTGCACGGCGTCGCGGATCTGCTCGGGTGTAGCGGTTGTGGGCAGGCCGACCCGCAGCACGCGCGCAGCGGCGTCCACGTCATCGGCGCCTTCGTGCGGCGCCACGGTATCCAGTTGTGCGCCGACCGCGCCAAAGGCATGTCCGGGGTCCAGCGCCACCCGTATGGGCTCGCCGAACAGCGGCAGCACCACGCCATCGGACCACGCGATGCGGGCCTCGTGCTGGCGCTGCTGGCGTTCGCGCGACTCGCCCAGCTTCCGGGTGATCCACAGGGATTTTTCACGTAGGGCGGCTTCCACTTCCGGCACCGGCGTCCACTTGGGTGCCCGCACCACCAGCCCGTCCGGCCCGACGACAAAGCCAATGGTGCGGCGCTTGGCGCGCTGGAACAGGTAGCCGACCACGGCATTGCCCAGCCGCAGTTCGCGGTTGGCACGGGGATGGGTAAAGGCCGCCGGAACAATTGCCTGCCCCAGAGGCTGGGCCAGCGCGTGGGTGACACCGGGCGTTGGTGCAATCGCTATGCTTTCAGGAGCAACAGATGACCTATCCACGAGGGCTGGCGCGTCAAAAAGGTCCAGGGTATATTGGAAAAAGCTGCGCAGAGCGGGCATACGAGGATGAGCTACTTGAGCACCGCCGGGCCGCCCCGTGTCGACGGTGCGTTGACACGCCCCTTCGAGGGTGCGAGGGCCCCCTTGGGGGGCAGCGTAGTACACGCAGCGACAAGCGTGGGGGCCATTACTTGTAGGCCTCGGGATCCAGACGGCGCATCTCGGCCTCGATCCAGTCCTCGACTTCCTGCATCAGCTCCTTGTGGTGGCGTCCGACGCTGGGGATGGGCTTGCCAATGGACACGTCCACGATGCCCGGTGTCTTGACAAAGGCCTTGCGCGGCCAGCATTTGGCCGACGTCACGGCAATCGGAATGACCGGTGCGCCGGTCTGCACGGCCAGGCGGGTGCCGCTGGTCTCGTACACGCCTTTTTGTCCGCGGGCAATGCGCGTGCCTTCGGGGAACATGATGATCCAGATACCCTGCGCCAGGCGTTCCTTGCCCTGGGCCACGACCTTTTTAAAGGCCTGGGTGCGCAGGCTGCGGTCGATGTGGATCATGTCCAAGAGGCCTATGGACCAGCCGAAGAACGGCACGTACAGCAGCTCCTTCTTGAACACGTAAGCCAGTGGGTGCGGCATGATGGCCGGCATCAAAAAGGTCTCGAACGTGGACTGGTGCTTGACCAGCAGCACGGCGGGGGTCTTCTCGCCCACGGGCAGGTTCTCCATGCCGGTGACCCGTGTCTCAATGCCCAGAATCGCTCGTCCGGATTGCACGCTGGAGAGACCCAGCCATGCGGCGGCAATGCGGTAGCGCCGGGCACGCCCCATCCCCAGCAGGGCCCCGAACACAATGGCCAGGGTGTAGGGGATGACGGTGACCACCATCCACGCCATGTGAAGAACCGAACGGATGAAGGACATGAATGGCACTAGAGATCTGCCGGCTGTGACGGCCGAACATCCAGTCCGACGATGTAGTTCGCAAAGGCGGCCAGGTCCTCGTGCACCATGGTGTCTGCGGGGTAGCCATCGGGCAAGGCGCGGCCCCGGTAGCCGGCCGCTTTGCCGGTCAGCACCAGATGCGGCTCGCACCCGGCGGCCACGGCGGCCACCAGATCGCGCGGCGCATCACCCACCGCCGGAACGCCGCGCAGATCCAGCCCATAGCGCTCGCCGATCTGTTCGAACAGGCCGGGTTCGGGCTTGCGGCAGTGGCAGCGTTCGTCGGGTGCGTGCGGGCAGTAGAAGACGGCATCGACCCGCCCCCCCACCGCCGCCAGCATGGTGTGCATTTTGGCGTGCATGGCGTTGAGCGATGCCACATCAAACAGACCACGCCCCAGACCGGATTGGTTGGTGGCCACTACCACGTGCCAGCCAGCATGGTTCAACCGCGCAATGGCCTCCAGCGCGCCCGGCAGGGGCTGCCATTCGGACGGCGACTTGACGTAGTCGGCGCTGTCCTCGTTGATGGTGCCGTCGCGGTCGAGAATGACGAGTCTCATATCAGCTCCGTCGGGCCGCCCCAAGGGGCTGATGCGCCCCCTCGGGGGGCAGTGAACAACGTGAACGTGGGGGCTTTCATAAATCAGCTCGCCAGTCTGGACAAGTCGGCCACACGGTTCATGGCGTCGTGCAAGGTCTTGAGCAGGCCCTGGCGGTTCAGGCGCAGATCCAGTTGTTCGGCATTGACCATGACGCCGTCAAAGAAGGCGTCGACCGGCGCGCGCAGAGCAGCCAGGGTTTGCAGGGACGCGGTGTAGTCACCGGCAGCCAGCTGGGCCTGGGCCTTGGGAGCGACGTCCTGCATGGCGGCGAACAGGGCCTTCTCAGCCGGCTCCTGCAACAGGATCTCGCTGACATGGGCGTCCACCTCGGGCGCCTTCTTCAGGATGTTGCTGATGCGCTTGTTGGCAGCGGCCAGGGCGGGCGCCTCGGGCAGCGCGGCGAATGCACGCACGGCGGCCAGGCGCTTGGGCACGTCGCCCAGGCGCTGCGGGCGCAGGGCCGCCACGGCATCGACCTCTTGGGCGCTGTAGCCCTGCTCGCGCAGGGAGCCGGCCAGGCGCTCAAAAATGAAGTCCCGCAGCTTGGGTTGGTGCGCGGCAAAGTCGGCCTGCTCCTTGTCGGACCACAACTCCAGCATGGAACCAAAGGCCTTGGCCGCGTTGGCCAGGATGGCGTCCAGGTTCAACGAGAAATCGGCTTCCATCAGGATGCGGATCACGCCCAGCGCATGGCGGCGCAGGGCGAACGGGTCCTTGTCGCCGGTGGGCAGGTTGCCGATGCCGAACATGCCGACCAGGGTTTCCAGCTTGTCGGCCAGCGCTACGACGCTGCCGGTGTGGTTGCGCGGCAGGGCGTCGCCGGCGAAGCGGGGTTTGTAGTGGTCTTCGATGGCAATCGCCACGCCGTCGCGCAGGCCGTCGTGGCGCGCGTAGTAGCCGCCCATGATGCCTTGCAGTTCGGGGAACTCGCCGACCATGTCGGTCAGCAGGTCGGTCTTGGCCAAAGTGGCGGCCTGCTGCACCTTGCTGGCCAGCACGTCGAGTTCGTCTTTGGCCTGCACGGTGTACGGCACGGTGGCGTTGCGCAGTTGCTCGACGATGAGACCGGCTATATCGGCCACGCGCTGGGCACGCTCGCCCTGGGTGCCGAGCTTGTTGTGGTAGACCACCTTGGCCAAGCCATCGACGCGTGAGGCCAGCGTCTTCTTGCGGTCCTGGTCAAAGAAGAACTTGGCATCGGCCAGGCGCGGGCGCACCACGCGCTCGTTACCGCCAATGACGGCACTGGCGTCCGCCGGGCTGATGTTGCTGACCACCAGGAACTGGTTGGTGAGCTTGCCGTGGCCGTCCAGCAGCGGGAAGTATTTCTGGTTGGCCTTCATGGTCAGGATCAGGCATTCCTGTGGCACATCCAGAAACTCTTTCTCGAACTGACAGACCAGCACATTGGGGCGCTCCACCAAAGCGGTAACTTCATCGAGCAGGGCATCGTCGTCAATCGGCTTGAGCGCTACGTGCGAACTCCCGTTCGCGCCGCCGACCTTCGCAGCGGCAGCCGCCAGCTGGCGGGCAATCTCGGCCTTGCGTTCGGCAAAGGAGGCAATGACGGCGCCATCGCGCTGCAGTGTGGTGGCGTAGCTGTCGGCGTCCGCAATCGCCACCGGCGACACGGCCGCTTCAAAGCGGTGGCCTTGCGTGGTGTGGCCAGCGGTCAGACCCAGCACCTTGACCGGCACCACGGTGCTGCCGTGCAGTGCCACCAGGCCGTGTGCGGGGCGCACGAAGTTCACGCTGCTCCAGCCTGGCAGGGCGCAGTCGCGCTCCAGCTGGTAGCTCATGACCTTGGGGATGGGTAGCTTGGCAATGGCTTCTTCCAGCGCCTTTTGCAACCCCGTGTCCAGCGTGGCGCCGGTAACCAGGCTGTCGTAAAACAGGGCCTCGGTCTTGCCGTCCGGTGCGCGCTTCAGGGCTGCCACGGCGGCTGCAGGATTGCTGACATCTGCTCCCAGAGCCTGCAGCTTTTTGATCAGCGCCGGCGTGGCGTTACCACTGGCATCCAGGCCCACGGTGACGGGCATCAGCTTTTGCTGCACGGCCTTGTCAGCGGCCTTCAGCCACACGTGGCTGATGTGCGCGGCCAGGCGCCGCGGCGATGCATAGGCGGTCGTCACGGAGTCGCCATTGATGAGCCCGAGGGCGCGCAGTTGGTCGGCCAATTGGGTGGCAAAGGCATCACCCAGTTTCTTCAGCGCTTTGGGGGGCAGCTCTTCGACAAACAGTTCGACGAGAAGGTTCTTGGTAGTCATGTTCATTCTTTCGACTGCTCTCAGGCCAGCTTCTTCGGCGGCATTTGCTCGACCCACTCGCGTGGCGCAAGTGGGAAGCCCAGGCGTTCGCGGCTCTCGAAATAGCTTTGCGCCACGGCGCGCGCCAGGTTGCGGATGCGGGCTATGTAGGCGGCACGCTCGGTTACGCTGATGGCACCGCGCGCGTCCAGCAGGTTGAAGCTGTGGGCCGCCTTGAGCACCTGCTCATAGGCCGGCAGCGCCAGTTGTTGTTCGATCAGGTGTTTGGCCTGCTTTTCGTGCGCGGCAAAGGCCGTGAACAGGAAGTCGGCGTCGCTGTGCTCAAAGTTATATGTGGACTGCTCAACCTCGTTTTGCTTGTAGACATCTCCATAGGACAGGCCGTCCGTCCAGGTCAGGTTGTAGACGTTGTCCACGCCCTGCAGGTACATGGCCAGGCGCTCCAGGCCATAGGTGATCTCGCCGGTGATGGGCCGGCAGTCAATGCCGCCCACCTGCTGGAAGTAGGTGAACTGCGTGACCTCCATGCCGTTGAGCCAGACTTCCCAGCCCAGGCCCCAGGCGCCCAGCGTGGGGTTTTCCCAGTCGTCTTCTACGAAGCGGATGTCGTTCTTCTTCAGATCAAACCCCAGCGCCTCCAGCGAACCCAGGTACAGCTCCAGGATATTGCTGGGCGCGGGCTTCAACACCACCTGGTACTGGTAGTAGTGCTGCAGGCGGTTGGGGTTCTCGCCATAGCGGCCATCCTTGGGGCGGCGGCTGGGCTGCACATAGGCGGCCTTCCAGGGCTCAGGGCCCAAGGCGCGCAGGAAGGTGGCAGTGTGCGAGGTTCCGGCGCCGACTTCCATGTCATAGGGCTGCAGCAGTGCGCAACCCTGGTCGGCCCAATAGGCCTGCAACTTCAGGATGATTTGTTGAAATGTGAGCATGCCCTGATTTTACAGGGGTCAAACCGTTAGAGCGCCCTCGTCCGCTGTGTACGTGTCGCTATAAAAATAATAGCAAGCGCCAGAATCCACAATGGCCACAGCCCGAAGCGGGCCACCCACCAGGCAAAGGGCGTGGTACCGGTGCGCCCCTGCACTGTCCCGACCAGCACGCCGCGGGTATGGCGCGGCAGCGTGTCGATCACCCGGCCGGTGTGGTCAATGATGGCGGTGGCGCCCGTATTGGTGGCGCGGATCATGGGGCGCTCGAACTCCAGCGCCCGCATGCGGCTGATCTGCAAATGCTGGTCGATGGCAACGGAATCTCCAAACCAGCCGATGTTGCTGACATTGACAAAGACCGTTGGCGCTTGCACGGGGTCCACAAACCGAGCGCCCAGCTCCTCCCCAAAGAGATCTTCGTAGCAAATATTCGGTGCTAATCGCTGGCCCTTCCAGGCGAAGGAAGCCTGCCCGACGGCGCCGCGGTTGAAGTCCCCCAGGGGAATGTTCATCATTCGGGTAAACCATTTGAACAGCGGTGGTATGAACTCACCAAAGGGCACCAGATGGTGCTTGTCATAGCGCCATTCTGACTGCTGGCCGGGCGAGAAACCCACGACCGAATTCGTGTAGCCCTGTGCCATATTGCCCCAGGGGATGCCAACCAGGGCCGCTTGTTCGCCGCGGACAAAACGTTTAGCTAGCGCATCCCAATAGTCCACCGGTAAATCCTGTGGCAGCAGAGGGATCGCGGTTTCGGGCGCCACAACCAGTTCAGTCGCACTGCGGTTGATCTGGTCGCCGTACCACTGCAGCGCCAGCGGAACACCGGAGCCGGTTTGGAATTTCTCCTCCTGCGGAATATTGCCCTGGAGCAAAGTGACGGACAACGTCCCTGCCGGTGCGGACCAAACGGGTAACACCGAGGGTGCAGCGAGACCCACTGCGATGACGAGCGATATTCCCAGAGACAACCACACGGTCCTGCCGCGGATAGACAGGACAAGAGCGGCCGACAGCCAGGCCGCAAGGGCGCCGACGCCGTAGGCACCGAGCCACGGAATGTAGGCCGCCAATGGCCCGGTCACATGGGCGTAGCCCACCGCACCCCATCCGAACCCGGTCAACCACGTGCCGCGGGCCATCTCCGCCATGGTCCATGCAGCGGCAAAGGACGCACTGGCCCAGAACGGCTGGCGGTCCTTGAGCTTCCAGTACGCCACACACGCGACGGCGTAGTAGACGCCCAATGCCATCGCCAAAGCGAGGATGGCGATAGCTGCGAGCACTGCATGGAGACCCGCATAGTTATGCATGGAGATATACAGCCACCAAAACGTGGCGCACTGCCATGTCGTGGCAAACACCAGTCCAAAGACCGCGGCTGACCGCCAATGGGTACTGCGGCGCAATGCGCCGACCAGCGTTGCAAGCGCGAGGATCTGCAGCCACCACAGCGGCCCGCCACTGTCGAAACCGAAGGAAAATGGCCAGGCGGTCCCCACCGCCATAGCACATGCCGCTATAAAAACAATAGCTATCGTATGGATGACCGACGCAATGGGCGCCGGCGGGGCCGCCGCTCCAACGCCGGTATCAGCTGGCAGCATCCGTCGCCGGTGATACTTTGAACCATCTGACAGCGCCACCCTTGGTGTGGAGTACCAGAAAGTCCAACCCGCCGAGCGTGTAGCGTTCCCCGCGCTTCGGGACATGGCCCATTTCATGGGCGATCAGGCCGCCTATGGTGTCAAACTGGTCTTCCGGATCTTCGCCTGCCAAGGTCACGCCGAATGCATCATTGACGCGCTCGATGGGCGTGTCCCCGCTGACCCGGTAGGTTCGGTCAGCCAGGGCGAAGATATCGCCAACGTCCTCAGCGATATCAAATTCGTCTTCGATCTCTCCAACGATTTGCTCCAGTACATCCTCAATGGTGATCAAGCCAGCGACGCGGCCGAATTCGTCAATAACAATGGCCAGGTGATTGCGGTTCCCGCGAAAATCGCGGAGCAGGTCGTTGAGCCCCTTTGTCTCGGGGACGAAAACTGCGGGTCGCAGGAGCGCCCGTATATTGAGTTCCGGCGCCCGCTGCAGTTTGAGAAGGTCTTTTGCCATCAGTATGCCGATGACGTTCTCCCGTTCCCCTTCGTACACGGGAAATCGCGAATGGGCGGTGTCAATCACGGTGTTGAGCAGCGCGTCCATGGGCTCCTGAATATTGATCAGGTCCATGCGTGTCGCAGCAACCATCACGTCACCGGCTGTCATGTCCGCCATGCGGATGACGCCTTCGAGCATGACCCGCGACTCGGCGCCAATGATGTTGTTGTCCTCCGCCTCGGCCAGCGTCTCTATGAGTTCGGCTGTCGAATCGGGTCCCGGATGGATGAATTCAGCGAGCTTGCGCAGGAATGTGCGCTTATCTTCCTTGTCGAGCGGTCGCGCGGGGTGTGGGTCTGACACAAACGTGATGGCAATCGCTGCCTTTGTTTCGGAACCCCAAGGATAGCGGATTTGTAGTTCAGGGCGGTGTGCGCGCTTGCGCATCAATGGCGTCGCGCCGAATATCCTGAAGATCAGCGAGGAAACTCCAGAATTGTTTGGCCTGAACCTTGATCCGGTAGTCCGTTTGGGCAACCTGCTCCTCGATGAGTTCAGTCACCTGACTGTCCAGAGTCGCTGGCGGCAAGTGAAGAAAGGCTTCGGATTCTGAACCGTCGCGCTCCACCCTGGCACCTGCATTGCGGGCAATCCTCAACATCGCCGCGTTTTCACTGAGGGCGTGGATAAACAAGAGGCTAACGCCGTCGTTGGTTGCGTGCATCGCCGCGCGTTCGAATAACCGCGCTCCGTAGCCACGTCCCCGCGCTGCCGGAACTACGGACACACCAAATTCTGCGCATGCGTCATGCCCCGCTGGCGATGCGTAGGCCAAATGTGCCATGGCAATCAACTCGAGCTTTCGGTTGTAGATGCCAAATATCTCGTCACGATCAAAGTCGAGCCCGTCCACGTAGCGCTGGATTTGTTCGTCCTGCGCCGTGTAGCCGAAACGCAGGTATCTGTCGTGCGTCTCCAATGACAACAAATGGCTCGCAATCCGGGCGCGGTGGTTGACTCCCAAGGAGCGGATCGGTACCAGCAACGGGATGGCTCGCACCTTCTCTGCCGTGTCATCACTTTCGTGCGGAGAACGTAGAAACTCCCGCCCGACTTCGAGTGAGGCCTTGATGATGTTTGTAGCGCCAAGCATGCGCCAACTATAAGGGTTATCCCTAGTATCCGCACCCCAAAGAGGATGCAGTGGGCTCAACTTTGCAGCAATATTGCGCCAAGGTTGGAGGGTAGCCTTGCGAAGGCACCGATCTATCGGGACTTAACGAGGAAGTTTGCACTAACTTTAAATACTCCACGGTGAAATATCTAGGCTATGCCCTCCAACATTGCGGACTGGCTTCTGTACACTGTTTTCATCTATGGATGCTGCACACACGATACGAGAAGCGGTTTCCCGCGTCACCGCTATCCGGTCGGCTGCTTTTTCTGATCCAACCACGCAGGCCGCAACAAAAGCGGTGAAGTTGTTTCAGGCGAGGCGGTTTTCCGGAACCTATGGCGATCTATTGTCGTCTGTTGAGTTTGGAGCGGCTGCGCGCTTCTTTCTGGAAGACTTGTACAGCGACAAGGACTACTCACAACGTGATGCGCAGTTTTCACGCATCGCCGGCGCCCTGCAAACCCTTTTTCCTCAGCAAGTGGTTGCAACGGCGGTGTCTCTCGCTCAGTTGCATCAATTGACCGAAGAATTGGACGCGCAAATGGCAGCGGCTTGGATCACCCAGCCCTCAAACACCCAGGGTGATAGCGTCACCCGCTACATGGCTTGCTGGAAACACGTTGCCCGCGAGTCCGACCGTCAGCGCCAGCTCGACATGGTACTCAGTGTCGGTGCGGATTTGGACCGGTTGACGCGGACACCTGGCCTTAGATTCATGCTCAGAATGATGCGAAGACCTGCCTCGGCAGCCGGACTAGGATCATTGCAGAACTTTCTCGAGTCAGGATTTGACACTTTCACCGGCATGTCGGGACATGGAAGCCGAGCCCGCGAGTTTCTCCAAATCATACAGAACCGGGAGGCGACCTGGATCGAAAGACTCAGTCGCGGCGAAGCAACGCAATGCCGTATTGCTCTGGAAAACTGCTTAGCCAATGCGATGTCTGACTAGCAAGCCGCAATACATTTGGTCAAAAAAAAACGCCCAGTCGTCAGACTGGGCGTTTTCGGTTTAATAGTCTGACGATGACCTA
>ERZ724520.1190-NODE-1190-length-13318-cov-4.389278_pt1 | contig 13318 bp, 13 predicted proteins | sample MGYA00376053_ERZ724520 | MGnify/ENA primary metagenome ERZ724520 (study PRJEB28724, sample SAMN07190886) | activated sludge metagenome | isolation source: activated sludge of sewage treatment plant in Hong Hong | place: USA: Christiansburg, Virginia | collected... | reverse complement strand
CCAAAATGAAAAAAGGAAACCAATGAATCCACATCAGAAGGCGCTATCAGAGAAGTAGAACAGGAAACAGGCTTAAACAACGAAAAAATTGAAAAATCAATTTCTTTTAAAAATTTGAAAAATAAAGCAACCTATCATTCATATTATATAGGTGATAAATTAGCTTTTAAAATTTCGTATTGGTTCGAAATGAAATCCATGCATGATACCGCATTGATACCGCAAACAGAAGAAGATATAGAACAAGCCATTTGGGTAAAAAATGAAGATATTCCCAGTTATTTTAATAATATGTATGCTAGTATTATAGACGTATTAAAAGAGGTTTTATAAATTTATATAAAAATTGATAAGTATGAAATTTTTTAACTTTGCATTTATTTCTACATTACTAAGCCTTTGCTTGTTATTTATTTTTAATTCATCGCAGGCACAATTGACCTCGTATAATAATAACTATGATTATTTGAATGTGAATCGTACAGCTTTTGTTACAGTCCCAGGGCTTAATGATACGCAGACGCATTATTTTACTATTTTAAAACATAGTTTTGAAGTACAAAAAATAGTTAGTTACCCAACGGATACTTCATTTACTTGGAATGGGTTAAAAGGTAAAAAAACGATTTACTCCAATGATTCTTTGATTTTATTTTTCCTAAGACCCAATGATGGTATTAAACGACCTTGTATTTTTTTAACGCATGGAAACAATGAACAGTACAGGGGCAGTTGGCACGAGAAGATGAAATTCAATGCAATAGATTTGGCAATGCGTGGTTATTGCGTGGCATATTACGAAAATCCAACCAGCTATGAATCGAAAAATAAATACATTACAAATAGTACACGAAAAGCTTTTTATAATGGATTTCAAGCAGCGGTTGCGGCAAATATGTATGTAGTAAAAAATGCAGCAAATTTGCAGGTGGACACCAGCCTTTTGTTTGCAGGTGGATTGAGCTTTGGAGCATTTTGCAGTCTTACTTTAGCAACTGCAGATAGTGCCCTAAATTTCACCGATACGTTGTTTAAAGTTCAAGGCAGTTTTACTAAAAAATCTATTTATAATTTAAAATACTCCAAAAATATAAAACGTGTTTTTTCTATTGGAGGTGGATTTCCTAAAGATGATACCGTTGCAATAAATAATAGCTATATGGGTAACTTTTTAGATAGTAGTGACAATAATTTAGCTATCCTTTTTTTACATGGTTATTATGATAATTTAGTTCAATTAAATACTACAAAATTTGGCACTGCAGATACAGTGGGTTCATTTTTTTACGCCGAAGGACCACAAGCGATTGTGAATAACATAAAAAAGTATCACCTAAAAATGAACGCCAAAACTGTATTGAATTGTAAAGGAGGACATCCTTTCATTACGACCGTTTGTGATTCTACAGATTATAACTGCATACAGCAATACCAATGGTTGTATTTAACAGAACCACCCAATAATGTTACTACTTCAGATCCTTATTTTACAGATAATTTGAAAGATACCTTGTTGCATTACTTTGTATATATGTCGTCACAAATAAGTGATGTTGATTTTATGATTAGTGATTTTTTACAGCCATCGGTCAATCATACAGCTTCGCAATTAAGTAAGGAATTGTATTATGTACAACCTCGAAATTATTACTCCTACAATCATGCGGAGGGTTATTATATTTTCAAAGATTTAGACTGTGATGGAAATGAAGTTCTTACCGCAATGAAAGATGAAAAATTATTATCAGATGAGGTGAAAATTTATCCAAATCCAGCGCAATTCCAACTTCATTTTCAATCTAAAGAAACTATTGAAACTATCCGTATTTATAACCTGTTTGGAGAATTATTATTGGAAAAATATGTGAATAATAATATCGAGCAATTAAATATTCAATCTTTTCCTGTAGGAGAATATATCGCAACTATTCAATTCAAAAATAGTGTATCTACTAAAAAAATTCTTGTAATTCATTAGTAATAATTTTTTATATGATTGTGAAAAATTATGCCTGTATTATAAGATGAATTTCCACAACAACAATGTTGGAATCGAGCATAAAATACCAATTGTTGGAAATGCGTTGGCTAAATCTGCATCTAAATCATATTCATGCGCCAACAATGAAGAGGTAATCATCGGTGGCATGGCGCTTTCCATTACAGAAACAGTGAAAATTTGTCCTTCTTTACCCAGTATTACAACATACAATATGTAAATGAAAAGTGGTGCAATGATAAGTTTATACGAAAGTCCTATGTTTAATTTTTTCCATGGAATTTCTTTTAGATTAAATTTGAATTGCATTCCCAATGAAAGAATAGCCAATGGAATCATCCAAGCACCTAAGAACGTCAATGCATCAAAAGTAAATCCTGAAATAAATTGCTTGGGAACAAAAAGAGCAAATATAAAAATGAGAAATGGTGGAAATTTAATTAGCCGAAGAAGGATGGATTTCCAATTAAAACCATTCGAAGAAAAAGACGTTGCAATTAAAATTCCAAAGGTAGATAACAGTAAAAAACTTCCGGGCTGATCCACTAATATTGCATATCGAATACTTTCTCCACCATAAAAATACTCCAATACCGGATAGCCAACAAAGGAAGTATTTCCCAATCCACAACTGAGAATAATACACGCCATTGTTTTTTTATCGTACTTGAAATATTTACAAATAAAATAAGCAAATATTACGGAACCCAAAAATACAATCCATGCCGAAGCAATAGGAAATACTACTTCTTTGCTCATTTCTAAAAATGGAATTTTTACTAAAACAAGTGCCGGCAATGGCACATTCAAAATAAATTTATTGATTTGTCGTGCAGTATCTTTAGGTAAAATTTGAAAATATTTTACTATAATACCGATGATAAAGAGTAGTATAAGGACGGATGGTTGTTGCAAAAATGCCATAAATTAGCTATTCAAATGGTATTCGATAATATTTTCGTATTGGTCAAAATGCTTTATTGTATTTAATCCAAGATAGTTTATGGCTTCCTCGATAGACATAACAGGATGTTGCAAGGCTTTGGCGGGAATCAAGCCAATTAATTCACTTCCATTTGTTGCTACACCTATATTTTTTGCAATTTTCTTTATTTCTGTAAAGACATCAATTATCGGACTTTTTTCAATATCCGTAATATTAGTGGAAACTTGCACGCAATTAAATGCTTCCATATACCAACCAATTGCTTTTACATGTTGAAATAAATTGGACAAATAACTACCATCCTTACGATTTCTAATGTTTCTGATTTGCTGAGCAATTTCTTTAGCTACTTGTTCGTCTTTTGTTTTTAAATTGATATTATAAGCAATCAAAAACTTGCGTGCACCTAATGCCATCATGCCAAAAGTAGGATGAAATTGTTGTGGTCCAAAATCAGGCTTCCATTCTGGCAATTGAATTTTAGTTTCTATAGATTCATATTCACCTTTGCGAATATTCGCTAAGTTTTTTCGTTCGTTAGTGGTGGCAGAATATTCATATAAATATACTGGAATACCACTTTCTCCTAATTGTTTTCCTAATTGTTTAGATAGTTCTACTACTTCGTCCATCGTAATATGTTGCAATGGAATTATAGGGCATACATCGCAAGCACCCATGCGAGGATGCGCACCGTGATGTTGGCGCATGTCTATTAATTTTCCGGCTGTTTTAATAGCATTATAAGCCGCTTTTAAAACGGCTTGTGGTTTGCCGGCAAACGAATAAACGGTTCTATTTGCATCTATACCGATGTCAATATTCATTAATTTTACGCCTTCTATTGCTTGAATACTATGAGCAATGGTATGGATAATAGCTGTATTTTTCCCTTCAGAAAAATTAGGCACACATTCTATGAGAGGCTCGTCTTTGGAAAACATTGGAGTACAAAAATAGTAAATTTGCATCGCATCTTTATTGTTTATAAACACTCCTTCTTTTCTTTTTTTTGTACATTTGAAAAGTAATTATGACTCCTGAACTTAAAAAATTTATTAAGGAATATGTTCATCTTCCAGAAGGAGAATTGAATGTAATTGTAAATAAGTTTAAAAGAAAAAAAATCAAGAAGAACGAATACTTATTAAAAGCAGGAGAGGTGTGTAAGGATTTGATTTTTGTTCAAAGCGGAAGCATCCGTTTGTATTACTTACAAGAAGATGTAGAAGTGTCGGTTTGGTTTGCACTGGCACATTCTTCGGCAGTCGAAATGTATAGTTTTATAAGCGAAACACCGACTAATAATTTCTTGCAAGCCATAGAGGATTCCGAGATATTGTATTTGCCCAAAATAGAATTAAATATACTTTACGAACAATATCCTAAAATGCAGGAAATGATGCGAAAATTTTGGGAAGATGTTATTTTACATTTGTTGGAACGTTTTACTGCCCTTCAACGAGATTCTGCCGAGCAACGTTACTTGGATTTATTGGATAAGCCTGAATTAATGCTAACCATTCCTCAGAAATATTTAGCTTCTTTTATTGGAGTTACGCCCACTTCTCTTAGTAGAATCAAGAAAAATATCAAGATTCATAAAAAAAATTTTTAGTAAAGCTGTGATTTGATTTTTTATTTAGAAAAAATAAAAAAGGCAAGTTACTTACAGCGCACCGCTCAACCAACTACCTTTGCTGCCTTCCGACCCTGGAGGATTTGTCAGGAGCTGGTCGTATAAGACTTGCCCAGTGCAAAGATACTCTTTTATTTAAGACTCCAACTTAAAAATAAGGTTAAATTAATTCTTACTATTTTCTTTGAATTTAATTATACTAATTACAAATTGGTAAATGTAATTTTATTTGATAATTTTTAAATCTTTCCACATTCTACACACTACTTGCTATTCTAAAAATGTACCTTTGTTGTCTATGAGCAGACCAGTAATTTTAGTAACAAATGATGATGGTATTATTTCTCCAGGCATACGTGCATTGGTAGAAGTAATGGTAAAATTTGGAGATGTAACCGTTGTTGCACCCGATAGTCCGCAATCCGGAATGGGACATGCTATTACCATACATGATCCTTTGCGATTAAATAAAGTAGATGTATTTAATGATTTGGGAGTTCCAGCTTATCAATGCTCTGGCACGCCCGTGGATTGTGTGAAAATTGCCACTGATAAAATATTACACCGACGCCCAGATTTATGTGTATCTGGCGTAAATCATGGTTCAAACGCTTCTATTAATGTCATTTATTCTGGAACAATGTCCGCAGCAATGGAAGCAGCTATTGACGGAATTCCTGCCATCGGGTTTTCTTTGTTAGATTTTTCTTTCGATGCAGATTTTGAACCTGCAAAAGTATATATTGAACGCATCGTTCGTAATTTATTGAATTCGGGTTTAAATAGAGATGCTTTATTAAATGTCAATATCCCAAAGTTGCCTTTAGAAGAAATAAAAGGTATGAAAATTTGCAGACAAGCGAATGCAAAATGGGAAGAAGAATTTGATGAACGCAGAGATCCAAACGGAAAAAATTATTATTGGTTAACAGGTCGTTTCGTAAGCAAGGATCAAGGTGAAGATACCGATGTTTGGGCTTTGGATAATGGATATGTTTCTATCGTTCCAGTACAATTCGACCTTACACATTATCATGCAATTTCTTTTATGAATAAAAATTGGAATTTAGTAGAATAAAATTTATCTAAAATATTTATTCATCCTCATTACGGTCTAATACAACATCATTATCATTGTGAAATAAATCAAACAATATTTTTAATTGTTGTGCTTTTTCTATATTTCCATTTTGATCATAACAGGATAGTTGATTATAAATCAACGTTTTTATGATTTCCAAATTATTGCAAGGAGAGTAATATTTAGAGATAGATTTTACTTTCATTTGCTCTAAATAATGGGTGATTTCACTGCGAGAAAAAGCGATGCCTTTATTTAATGGATTAATATAAAACATCACACTCTTTTCGCTGTTGTTGGCATTTAATTCCTTTTGTGTTAAATGCTTTCTGGAATATGCCATAATGAAATGGTATGGCAAATTGATACCATAAATGGGCAAATCATTTTTTTGTGCTAAAATGAGATATAGAATACTTAAACTAAGGGAGTTTCCCTTTTTGGTTTCTAATAAATTATTGATATACCCTAATTCGGGGTCGAGTTGTTGTGTTTGTTGACCCAAGAAACCATGCAGTTGAAAAAAGACATGATTGACAACGTGTGCTTCTTCCAATGGAGATAAAGCAGGATTCAATTCTATCCAAACATTTTTAGAAATAGTTTCTATCTTTTTAGTTACTTTAATTTCCTCTAATTCTGGATATTGAAATTTTGCTATCAATAAAGCTCCTTCCAATAAATCATCCCCTTCCTTTTCAATCCATTTTATTAATCTGTCTTTTATATTGGAAAATTGAATCTTGTTAATAAGGTCTTCCAAGCGTGTTTGTATTACTTGGTTTTCAGAGCTTTCCCAAGCAGACTCTAACATTGGAATCCCTTCCACACCTAATGAAAACAATTTATCGGAAACATGTGAAAACACTTCTTTATCATTGTCATCCAACAACGTGATGAGTGCGCGAAATTCATTGTCAGAAAGATTATTCATACTATTCTCGTTCCTAAATTAATGATTTTTCGGAATATAGGTATTCCGTTTTTCCACATCTTGAGGAAATTGCTTATTTCTTTTTGCTTACCTTCTTTGTCGTTGTCTTTTTGGTAGCAGCTTTTTTAGGAGCAGCAGCTTTTTTATCTTTTTTCTCAAAAGCACCGGGAACTTGAGAGGCAATCATAGCTTTTATATCTTCCAAGGAAAGTAAAGCTGCTTCTTCAGAGGTATATTTTTTTCCAGTAAGTTTAAGCATTTTTTTGTTGAAACGGACAAATGGTCCCCAACGTCCATTTTCAACGGAAATTTTTTCTTCTGGAAATTGTAATATATAACGATTGGATTCTTTTTCTAATTTTTTTTCAATTAATTCGGCACAATCTTTTGCGGTTAATTTATCAAAATTATAAGCACGAGGAATATTGATGAACATACCATCCCATTTAATAAATGGTCCAAATCGTCCTTTGCCTTTGGTAATAGGTTTTTCCTCATAATGTGCAATAGGCGCATCTTCTATTTGCTTTGATTTAATGACTTCAATTGCTCGTTCTAAGTTAACATCTGTCGGGTCTTCACCTTTAGGCAAGGAAATAAATGCTTCACCAAATTTTACATAAGGACCAAATCTACCAGTATTTACAGATACTTCCAGTCCTTCATACGTTCCTAATTGCAAAGGCAATTTGAATAAATCCAATGCTTCTTCCAATGTAATTGTCTCGATGCTTTGAGTGGGTTTTAGTTTTGCATAACGAGGTTTTTCTTCACCATCACTGTTGCCCATTTGTATCATTGGGCCATAGCGACCAAGCTTTGCAACTATTTTATTTTTTGTTTCAGGATCATTGCCTAATTCCCGCTCTCCAGTAACATAATCTGTTCCTTCTGATGCTTCAATTTCTTTGTGAAATGGGCCATAAAATTGCTTTAATGTTTTACTCCATTGTCTGTTGCCTTCTGCAATCTCATCAAAATCTTTTTCCATTTCTGCTGTGAAAGAATAATCCATCACACGGGTAAAATTATCCATCAGATAATCGGTTACTAAAATTCCAATATCCGTTGGAATTAATTTTCCTTTTAAGGAGCCTGTATTTTCAGAAAGTGTTTCTTTGGAAATTTCTTTCTTATTGTTCAATTCTAATTTTCTGTATTCACGTGGTTTGCCTTCTGCTTCGCCACGCATTACATATTCTCTATTTTGAATGGTAGAAATAGTAGGAGCATAGGTGGAAGGACGACCGATGCCAAGTTCTTCCAGTTTTTTAATTAAGCTTGCTTCTGTATATCTTGCAGGCGGTTGAGTATAACGTTGGCGTGCTTCTATTGTTTTATATTGAAGAGATTGCCCCACGTTTAATGCTGGTAACATTCCACTTTCTTCGGTGTCTTCATCGTCTGTACTTTCTAAATATACTTTTAAAAAACCCTCAAATTTTAAAACTTCACCTTCTGCAATAAATTTTTCTTTTCTGGTAGAAATATTAATTTTTGCAGTAGTTTTTTCCAATCTGGCATTGCTCATTTGAGAAGCAATGGTTCGTTTCCAAATCAAATCGTACAAACGCTCTTCATCGCGGGTATTGCCTTCATTCATGTTTTCAATATACGTTGGGCGGATGGCTTCGTGCGCTTCTTGAGCGTTGGAACTTTTGGCGGTATATTGTTTGCGATTAGAATATTCTTTTCCGTATTCTTTATTTATATGAGATTGAATGGTATTAAGTGCCAAATCGGATAAGCTAGGAGAGTCTGTTCTCATATATGTAATCTTTCCACTTTCATATAATTTTTGTGCAACAGACATGGTACGAGAAACGGAAAATCCTAATTTACGAGATGCTTCTTGTTGTAAAGTAGAAGTTGTAAAAGGGGCTGCTGGGCTTTTTTGAGTTGGTTTTACTTGAATATCTTCTACTTTAAAAAGTGCTTCTTTTACTTCCTTTAAAAAGGTATCTGCTTCTATTTCTGTCTTTAATTTTTCAGATAATTCTGCTTTAAAAACTTTTCCATCCGAAATAAAATAGGCTACTACTTTGTAAAAACTTTCGGTATCAAAATTATTGATTTCACGTTCACGTTCTACTACTAAGCGCACTGCTACGGATTGCACCCGACCGGCAGATAAAGTTCTTCTACCTAATTTTTTCCATAAAACTGGAGAAAGTTCAAAACCAACTACTCTGTCGAGAATACGACGAGCTTGTTGAGCATAAAATAAATTATGGTCTAATGTACGAGGATTTGCAACGGCTTTCTTAATTGCGGGTGCTGTAATTTCATTAAATACAATTCGTTTCGTTTGGTGTTTATCTAAGTTTAGTACTTCGCATAAATGCCATGAAATTGCTTCTCCTTCGCGGTCTTCATCCGTTGCTAACCAAACTTCAGCGTTTTTGGAAAGTTTCTGTAATTCTTTTACTACTTGTTCTTTATCTTCAGAAATAACGTAGGTAGGTTCAAAATTATTTTGAATATCTACGCCATCTTTTTTTGCCAAATCTCGAATATGTCCATAGCAAGATTTTACAGTAAAATCCTTACCGAGGATTTTTTCAATGGTTTTCGCCTTTGCAGGAGACTCAACTATCAATAAATTTTTTGCCATAATATTTATTTATATATAGTAGTGTATATCTTATAAATGGAATAATTTTAATATCCAATACGTTGTACTTAGTACGCAATATGCAATACGAAAGCGCAAATAAAGCTAAATTTTCCATTTTGTTCACTATATCTTATTGGTTTTTAAATTCTTTTTACGCTATTATCCTTATTTTTGAGAAAAATTTATTGTTATGCATACATTACTTTCCATTTCACCCATTGATGGAAGATATAGAAACAAAGTTGACAAATTAGAAAATTATTTTTCTGAATACGCACTTATTAAATATAGAATACGAGTAGAAATCGAATATTTTATTACCCTTTCAAAAGAGATAAATGAAATAGGAACTCTTTCAGATAATCAAATAAATGCATTGCGTAGTTTATATCAAAATTTTACCATTGAGCATGCACTTCGAATAAAAGAAATTGAAAAAACAACGAATCACGATGTGAAAGCTGTGGAGTATTTTATAAAAGAAAATATTACAGATGAAACACTTTTGGCTAAAAGTGAATACATACATTTTGGATTAACTTCTCAGGATATAAATAATACAGCAATTCCTTTGTCTTTGAAAGAAGCATTTGACGAAGTTTATAAAAAATTATTTATTACATTAGAAAATTCACTTTCAGTAAAAGTAGAAGCATATAAAAATATATCATTATTGGCGCGTACGCATGGACAGCCGGCATCGCCTACAAGATTAGGGAAAGAGTTGTATGTTTTTGTAGAAAGATTGCAATATCAATATTCCTATTTTAATCAAATTCCTTATTCGGCCAAATTTGGTGGTGCTACCGGAAATTTTAATGCGCATCAAGTTGCTTTTCCCACACATGATTGGAAAAAATTTGGAAATCATTTTGTGAATAATGTTTTAGGCTTGCAGCGTTCACAAACTACCACTCAAATTGAGCACTACGATAATTTAGCGGCATTGTTTCATAATTATGCTCGCATCAATACTATTTTAATTGATTTGTGCAGAGATATTTGGAGTTATATTTCGATGGATTATTTTAAACAAAAAATAAAAGAAGGTGAAGTGGGCAGTAGTGCGATGCCGCATAAAGTAAACCCAATTGATTTTGAAAATGCGGAAGGAAATTTAGGAGTAGCAAATGCTTTGTTTTATCATTTAGCAGAAAAATTACCTGTTTCAAGGTTACAAAGAGATTTGACAGACTCCACGGTATTGAGAAATATTGGTGTTCCTATTGCTCATACAATGATTGCAATAGAATCTATTTTGAAGGGATTGGATAAATTATTAGTCAACGAAGCTAAAATACAACAAGATTTAGAGAACACTTGGATAGTGGTGGCAGAGGCGATACAAACGGTTTTGCGCCGAGAGGGTTTTGATAAACCTTATGAAACGTTGAAGCAATTAACCCGCACTAATACTAAAATTGGTGAAAAAGAAATACATGCTTTTATAGATGAATTAAATGTAAGCGAAATAGTACGCGCAGAACTAAAAATGATAACACCGTTTAATTTTACCGGTATTTAAAAGGTAGTTTTATTTCTTTTTTTTCTTGCATTTTAATTTACATGTTTTCTTCTTTTTCTCTTTTGTTGGTTGAACAAGGTTGGAGTCTTTTTTCTCTTCTTTATCGACCAGAGGCGTTGCAGGTTTTGATGTGTTTTTTACAATAGTTTTAATAGTTTTATTGTTTCTGTTGTATGCATCATTTGTCCAAGAATTATAGATATTTGGAACTCCAATTTTTGAATTATAATTTTTATTGATAAGTGAATTTTCTATTACAGAACCATTTTGTGCACTGCCTTTTATATTATTGGCAATTTCTGTTTGATTGCCACTGAGGCTGTATAATCCTTTTAAAAATCCAGAGCCTGTAATTTCATTAGCAATAAAATTCATATCGTTGCCACTATTGCCATTCATTACTATTCCATAATTTTCAATTCTGTTGCGAAAAAATGTATTGTCAGGACCATTAATACCATGTGAATTATCAATCACTAAATTTTGAATAATGTTGCCTTCCAATAAATTAGCATAAGGGAAATTGCCATGCAATACAATATCTCCGGCAGAATTTGTGGGGAAAAAACCTTGCGTCCAATACGGATCATACGAATAATTATAAGCAATTATATTTCCGTTGGAGGTAGCTTGTAATAAAAAAGAATGACGTAAGTGTTTGGCAATATTATCAAAAATAAAATTATCGCTTGAGCCAAATTGCAAAACAATTCCGTACCCTTTTCCACCATCACCATAGTTAAATGCATCGTGTATGTAATTTCCTGAAATAGTAGTAAATGCAGTGCTTTGCAAAGTAATGTGTGCATAGTTGGTGCTTTCAGATTCTACACCGCTTATCCAACAATTCACTGCATAATTAAAGAAAATATTGCTGGTTTGGGAAGAACTTGCATCTATACGTTTTATTTTCAACGATTCAATTCCAACATTCTGTACGGGATTTATCTTTTGTACGATTGGATTATTAGAAAGTTGAAAATCTAATCTCAAAGGGTTTTCAAAAGTAATTTCATTTCCATTTATTTTAGTGATTCTTACTATCTGAAAAAAATAATTATATGCCCAATCGGAGGCTAATAAATGATTGGCAGTTTGTTTTATTTGAATGAAATCTCCAACAAAAAAATTATCAACGCTTTTTACTTTAATGGATTTACTTCCCTTGTTACTTCCTGAAATAATAGGAGAGGAGACATTATTTACCAAATTGCCTTGAATAGAAATTAAATCACTATTTCCGTTTAGGTTAAATTGTAAAATAGTTTTATCACTACCAGCGCCTTTTAAAATAATATTAGAAGGAATGTTGATAGTTTTCTTAAATGTATAATTACCAGAAGGAATATTTATTATTGTTGGTTTCCCTTCGGCAGATTTTATGGCATTTTGTAAAGCTATAGAGTTATCGGTGTTGTTATCCGCCTTGCCACCAAAATCTAAAATGGAAATAGTTTTTGCATTAGATAAAGTTGGAATAGTTGCGCCTGAGTTACTCCAATCTGTATTAGTATAAGTTGGACTAGCTTGGATATTTAAGAAGAAAATTATGGATAAAATACTTGATAAAAAGATGCGAATCATTGAATGAAATTTATTAATGAAATACTATTGTTGTGCCATATCTTGATTATGGTATAAATATTTTGACAAATAAAGAAAAAAGTTTCTTAAATAATGATTTAATTTACAAATTAGAGCATAATACGTATCTTTGTAAAATAAACACGTGTGTTATGACTACAAAACTAACTTTAACTATAGAAAAATCAATAATCGAACGTTCTAAAAAATATGCCAAACATAATGGTAGAAGTTTATCTGATTTGGTAGAAAAATATTTAAATAATATTACACAAGATGATATATCAACTGCGAAATTATCTAAATTAAAAAAAATTGTAGGAGCAGTTAAATTGCCAGAGAATTTTGATGAAAAAAAAGAATTGAGTTCTTACTACGAAATGAAGCATTTATGAAACGTATTTTTTTAGATACTAATATTTTAGTTGACTTAATTGCAGACAGGAAGCCTTACAGTAAATTTGCAATTCAGATTTTTGAAATTTCTGAAAGCAAAAAAATAAAACTATACACTTCCTCTCATGCCTTTGCTACAACATATTATCTGTTGAAGAAATATGTAGCAGAGAAACAATTAAGAAAAATATTATTTGATTTGTTGGATTTTGTACAAATTATTTCTGTCAATCAGGAAACCATAAAGAAAAGTTTAAAATCTATTCATAAAGACTTTGAAGATGCTATACAAATAAATGCAGCTTGTAGTATAGAAAATATGGATGGTATTGTTACTCGAAATCCAAAAGATTTTAAACTTTCAGAAGTCGATGTCTTTACGCCTGAGGATTTAGTACGACAAATTCAATAAATTATTAATTACTTTCTAATCGCATACCAAACGCCATTGTTTCCAGAAGCAATTAACGTCCCCGATAAACTGTCGGGATTTATAGCATTTCCGTTATATTTATCGCCATTGTTAAAAGTAATAGAGAGGTTGTTTCCTTTGGATTCCCATTCTCCATGCAATGTGTCAGCATTTCTGAAATTGGT
>ERZ724520.1189-NODE-1189-length-13320-cov-5.038673_pt1 | contig 13320 bp, 11 predicted proteins | sample MGYA00376053_ERZ724520 | MGnify/ENA primary metagenome ERZ724520 (study PRJEB28724, sample SAMN07190886) | activated sludge metagenome | isolation source: activated sludge of sewage treatment plant in Hong Hong | place: USA: Christiansburg, Virginia | collected... | reverse complement strand
GAATAAACCTATTACCCGAATATTAGTAATAAGATTACAAGCTATGGGTGATGTATTAATTACCCAGCCCTATTTGCAAGATTTAAGAAACAAATTAAAAAGCGATATAGAAATTGATTTTCTAGTAAGAGAGGAATCCATGAATGTTCCGATAAACACAAATATCTTTAACAATGTTTTTATTATAAAAGGTGGGCGCAATGGTAAAGCACAATTTTTATCATTTATGCTTTTGTATCCCAAATTATTTTTTAAACGCTATGATGTATGTATCGATTTGCAAAATCATAAACTTTCTAATTTGATAAGACAAATATTACAGATTAAAACATACTCGCTATTTGACAAATACTCTTCTAACTATGCTGGGTTGCGAACTCAAAATACCATCAATGCTTTACAACTACCAAAAGTCGAATTTACAAAAATTACATCTTTTAAAATATTTAATGAACATGATCTATATGCAAAACTAAACTTATCAATTGATGAAGAATATGTTGTAATTAATCCATCAGGTGCATTTGAAAATCGAAATTGGAATTTAGATAACTATGTTGAATTTTGTGAGCTATGGTTGAAAAAAATCAACAATAAAACAATATTTACTATTTTAGGCTTACACACTTTAAAACCTAAAGCTGAATATCTTAAACAAAAATTAGGATCATCACTCATTGATTTAACAGGCAAAACTACTTTTATTGAGGCATTACATTTATTAAGAAATACAACACTTGTTTTATCAGAGGATTCAGGATTAATGCATGCAGCATATTGTGTTGGAACACCAACAGTAGCTATTTTAGGATCAACACGAAGCGATTGGGTAAATCCAAATTTAAATCACACCTATTTTTTCACCTCAAGTGATTTACCTTGTGGCGATTGCATGTTATGGCAATGCAAATTTGATGAAATTAAATGCTTATCAAGAATAAAGCCTATCGAAGTTCTAAATGCGTCGATTCAACTATTAAATAATCAAAAAGCAAATAAATAATGAAATCAATAATCACAATATTTATTATTACTTGCATTTTTACTACAGCATTTGTATTAAACAAAACCGAATGCAATACAAAAATTAACTTAAGATTTAATTTAGCTTACAAAGAAGATTCTATTGATAAACAAAAAAAAGGTTTACTATGGGCTTTATCATTCTTAGGGGCAGAATTACCAAAAGGCACATTTGAAAGGTCATTAATTAAAAAAGACTCTACCATTTTTGAATTGGATGTCACAAAAGTAGGATTCAATAAAAACGCCATAAACGCACTATCTACAATCATTGAAAATTTAAAAGAAAGTGAAGAGTACAAACAAAAAAAAGGGATAGATTTAGGCGAATTTATAATTTACACTCTGGGCAGCAGTTGGCATTATTATGAAATTACAGGGGTATGTAAAACAATTAATGAGTTTAAACAAAAACATAATTTTAATAACGCTGTAGTTTTTCCAGTAACAAATTCTAGTGTAGCAAAAGGGCATCGCTTAATTGAAATAACAAATACAAATGAAATAAATAAAATTGCTTTTTTGGCTCACGAAGGAACGGGTGAGATTAACAATAATACATTTAATAGTGAAACCACAGAAACTGTTGATATCATGAAAAATGGGCAACAACGATTTGCAATATACAATAAAGAGGGTAATTTAATTGCTTCAAGCGAAAGAAAATTTGGTGAAGCTGGTAAACCAATAAAATGCTTATGGTGTCATGAAATATATATTCAACCACTTTATTTAAAAAATGAAATAACCAAAGGCTATATTTCTCCACTAGAATTTGATTCAATAGTCAATTCAAAAATGGATTATATTACTTCATACAGAAACAAATTAAAAACAGACTTAAACTATTCAAAAAAACAAGAGCATACCTTAATGGAACTTTTATATATTACATACATGGAACCATCCAAATTAAAATTGGAAAACGAATGGGGAATAAACCCATTTAATTTAGAAACTTTATTTATCTTTAATAAAACACATCAACATAAAGAATTTAAATATTTAGAAAACTTAAGATACCGTAATGAAATTAAAACAAATTCACCCTATGAATCTATATTATTGCCAGATTCAGTTAGAGATGAAAATATACATGAACCAAATTTGTTTAAAAAATAATAATTAATGCTTGATAAACTAAAACATTTAAACCAAAACTATTTTCCACAAAAACTTTTTTATGGTCCAAAATGGCTTGTATTAGGCGTAAACAATACATGTAATTTACACTGTAAAATGTGTGATGTTGGTGTAGATTACAAAGACAGTAACTTCTATCAAAATTTAGTAGGTACAACCCCACTTCATATGCCTTTAGAACTATTTAAAAAAATTGCAGATCAGGCGTCGTTATACTATCCAACTACAAAACTTGGGTACGCATTTACAGAACCATTAGTTTATAGCCATTTATACGAATCACTAAAATATGCTTCTTCAAAAAATTTATTTACAAGTATTACTACAAATGGATTATCATTAAGGAAATGGGCAGATAAATTAATAGATGCAGATTTAAAAGAACTTTATATATCTTTAGATGGTCCTGCAGATATTCATAACGAAATAAGAGGTTATAATAAATCGTTTGAAAAAGCTGTTGAAGGAATTGATTATTTATTATCCCAACCCAAACATCCAAAAATTTCAATTTTTTGTGTAATTACACAATGGAATATTGGCCGTTTAAAAGAATTTTTGGACTATTTTAAAGATTATTCCATTGAACAAATTGGTTTTATGCATACAAATTATACTCCAGATAATGTTGCTGAAAATCATAACATACGTTTTGGAATGGAATATCATGCAACAGCTTCTAATATGAAAGACATTAATTTAGATGCTTACAATTTAAAAGTCCTATTTTCTGAAATAGAAGAAATACAAAAAACTAATTACAAATTTAATGTTTCGTTTTCTCCCGAAATTAATAATTACAAACAACTACACTCTTTCTATCATGAACCAGAAAAATTATATGGCAAAAAATGCTATGATATTTTTAATGCAATTATGATTAAATCAAATGGAGATGTAATTCCTGCTCATGGTCGATGCTATAATATTAATATAGGAAACGTTTATAAAAATGATTTAAAGGAAATCTGGAACAGTAATGTTATTTCTAAGTTTAGAAAAGATGTTACACAAGAAGGCGGATTATTGCCCGCCTGCAGCAGATGTTGCAGCGCTTTTTCAGATTAACAATTACTTAATTGAAATAACAACTTATTCTCTTCATTATTATATTTATTCTATACAAATGCAAAATGTCTTTTATTATTTAATAATAGCTAGTTATATGAAATTAATTTCACAACTACTAGATGTCATAATTGAAACAAAAAACTATTTACCAAAAAGGGACATTATTCTATAGTAACCTATTTTATAAATTCCAAAAAATGCAATAACTCCAATGAATAATATTCTAAATTATTTCTCTAAAACACACACTCCTTACTTACATGCATACACTAAAAAAGGTACAGAATTACTTATTGAAGAACTTAATTTAAATAAAAATGACACCATACTTGAGTTTGGATTTGGAAGTGGTGCCACATTAGTTAAGATTAAGTCAATATACCCAAGTATAACTATTTACGGACTTGATATTTCTGAAATGATGCTAAAAAAGGCCACGTCAAGGTTAAAATTTTGCGGTTTATATAAGAATATAGAATTAAATCAAATATCCATGCCATTCAAATTTCCATATTCTAATAATTTTTTTGATAAAATTTATATAGAATCAGTTTTGGGAATAGTAGATGAACAATACTTAAATACAATACTAATTGAATTGTTTCGAGTTCTTAAGCCTCAAGGAAAATTAGTATTCAATGAAACAGTTTGGCTACCAGAAATAACTTTAACGGAAATGGAGAAAATTAATATAGCATGTAAGAATGCATTTGGAATTAAACAAGCGCAAATTTGCTACCCTTATAGTTTAGATTGGGAAAAAGCTTTAAAAAATATTGGGTTTACAAATGTAAAAGTTTCTCCATTTATTTTAAATAATGCGAATAGTTCAACCAATCGATATGAATTTCTATCAAAAATTTATACGTATCTTGGTAAGATTAATAAAATAAACCCAAAACTTATTAGAGAAATGAGAGAATACAAAAAAAACATGAAATCAATTTATGAAAATAAAAAATATATGGAAGGATACTTATTTTCGTCATCCAAATAAAATTCACATAAATTTCAGTATAATTAATTTCTTTTAATACTACTTAATGAGCTCAATTCTTCTTTTCAATCCAAGAGCAACCAACCACAATCCACGCATACCTAATAGTTTGCTAAGTATTGCTGCAAGCATTGATAATTTGCACAAATGGGTTATTGTTGATGGTAATTTAGAAACAGATCCTTGGCAAACAATAGAATCGCATTTGTCTACTGGTAATTATACTTATTTTGGCTGTACTGTAATGCCTGGGCCACAGCTTAAACAAGCTATTCCATTTAGCAAAAAAATTAAAGATTTATATCCTAACATTAAAATTATTTGGGGAGGCTATTTTCCTTCAAACCAATACAATGTTTGCATTAATTCGGGTTATGTTGATTATATTATTTATGGGCCGGGCGACAATACGTTCCCGCAACTAATTAATGCCTTAAATAATAATCTCCCAATTCATCATATTAAAAATTTAATCTTTAAAAGTGATGGTAAAATTATAAAAACTTCAAAAGAAGAACTGTTAGACTTAGACCAACTTCCTAAACTTCCATACGATAAACTACATACATTTTATCCTTTAAGTAAAGTTCTTCCAAAAACCTATTTAGGAAAAAAAACCATTGCCTATCATAGCAGTTTTGGATGCCCATTTACCTGTTCATTTTGCGCAGTGGTTCCTATTTACAACGCAAGATGGAAAGGTAAATCGGCACAAGGTATTTATGAAGATGTAAAATACTTAAAAGAAAAGTATGGGGCAGATTCTGTGGAATTCCATGACAACAATTTTTTTGTATCTGAAAAACGTGTAGTAGAATTTGCAAAACTAATGCTACATGAAAACATGAATTGGTGGGGAGAAGCACGCATTGATACCATGGATAAATACAAAGATGAATCTTTACAATTAATAAGAGATGCAGGTTGTAAAATGATTTTTTATGGGGCAGAAACAGGTAATGATGAAGTTCTAAAAAAAATGGATAAGGGTGGTACACAAACAGGAAAACAGATTTTAGATTTTGCAGCACGTTTAAAAAGGTTCGATATTATTCCTGAATATTCCTTTGTATTGGGGATACCAGCTAATACAGAAGAACAAGTTAATAAGCAAATTAATGAAGATATCACATTTATAAAAAAGGTAAAAGCTATTAATCCAAACACAGAAATTATTATTTATACATACAGTCCAGTTCCTACTGAAGGTTCTGAAATGTACAAAAATGTCATAGCATCAGGTTTTAAATTCCCCGAAACACTAGAAGATTGGATTAGTCCTGCGTGGGAAAATTTTGACTTAAGGAAAAATCCTTTAACGCCGTGGTTAAAGCCGTATATGATAGATAAAATTAAACAATTTGAGGTTGTATTAAATGGATACTATCCATCCAACTCTGATATACGTTTATCAAAAAGAAAAAAAATGATTTTAAAATCAATAAGCGCATTGAGATACAATACAGGAATATATACTTTTCCAAAAGAAATTAGTTTCTTACATAAAATATGGAAATACAGGCAACCAGAAAAAGAAGGGTTTTAAATGTTAGATACAATTCAAAAAAAATATTCATCTCTAATTCTAAAACCATACTTACAATGGTATTTAAAAAAAGAAAGGTCTACTACAGTTCAAGGTTTTAAACTAACTATAAAACCTAGCGTTTTTCATCCTAAGTATTTTTTTAGTTCACTTTATTTATTCAAATTCATAACAACATTAAATCTAAACAACAAATCGTTTTTAGAAATTGGCTGCGGGTCTGGTTTCATAAGCTTACTAGCATATCAAAAAAAAGCAATTGTAACTTGTTGCGACATAAACCCTAATGCAATTGAATGTACTAATACAAACTTCAAAAAGAATTTCAATACTGAAAATAATAACTTCACCGTAATTAATAGTGATTTATTTGATAAAATTCCAAAAACAAGTTTTGATTATATTGTAATTAATCCTCCCTATTTTTTTGAAGAAATTAAAAATCAAAATCAATTAGCTTGGAACTGCGGAAAAAATGGTGAATATTTTAACAAACTCTTTTTTCAATTAAATAAATACATTCATAATTCTTCTAAAATTATAATGATACTAGCTGAAAATTGTGAAATTGACAGGATAAAAAAAATTGCAGAAGATCATGGTTTCAAATTTGAACTTTTGCAACAACAAAAAATTAAATGGGAACTTAATTATATTTTTGAAATTATTGATAATAAAGTATCTTAGTTGCTTAATGGAATTAACAACAATCAATATACTTACTAAAAACCAATCAGAAATCATTAAGACGGTATTGTATTTTGATATGTTTCAATATCCTTTAAAACATAATGAAGTATACCAAAGCATTACAGAAAAACAAACAATAGAAGAGTTTGATAAAAACCTTAAACTACTTGTTGATGAAGGTTTAGTAAAGCACAAAAACGGCTTCTATTTCAATATAAATTCAAACGAAGAAATTATAACCAGAAGAATAAAGGGAAATCTTCTTGCTGAAAAAATGCTTCCTTTGGCGCATAAATACTGTTACAAAGTAGCGAAATTCCCTTTTATATCAGGCATTTGCATTTCTGGTGGTTTGTCAAAAAATTATTATGACAAAAACTCTGATATAGATTATTTTGTAATTACAAAGCCAAATAGATTATGGATATGCAGAACACTATTTATATTATTTTACAAGACTTTATCGCAGAAAAAACGAGAGTTTTATTGCCTTAATTACTTTATTTCCGAATCAGATTTAGTAATACCCGACAATAATAAATTTGTTGCAACAGAACTAGCCTATTTATTACCAAGCGTTAATTATGACATTTATACTACTGTTTTAGCCCATAATAATTGGTATAAAGAAATGCATCCTAACAAACCTCAATTACCAAATGTAAATACTAAAACAACGCCTAACCCAATTATTAAAAGAATTATAGAATCCTTATTTCCTGGCAAACTAGGAAATTGGATTGACGATAAATTATTAATAATTACATTAAATCATTGGAGAAAAAAATATCCAGAAATGAGTCAAGAAGATTTTGACCTCCAATTTAGATCTAGAAAACATGTTTGTAAAAGACATTCTCATGGATCTCAAAACAAAGCGCTTAAAATGTGGCAAGAGAAAATTTCAGAATTTGAAATTCAAAACCAAATTTCACTTAAATAAATGAAAGTACTGTTTTCTCATAGTTATTTTCTTCACTTTGATGAAAAGCAATTGAAAACTGCTATGCCTTATCCTCCATTGGGCACATTATATGCAATGGCTTATTTAAGAAATAATGGATATGATGTAAAATTGTTTGACACCATGTTTTGCCATTCGGCAGATGAGATAATACCAACTATAGATTCCTTTAAGCCTGATATTTGTATATTTTACGATGATGGTTTTAATTACCTCACTAAAATGTGCTTAACCAATATGCGCGAAGCTTGTTTTAAAATGCAAGCATATGCAAAATCAAAAGGCTGCAAAGTAATAACATCTAGTTCTGATGCAACAGACCACGCATTAGAATATTTATCAAATGGCTCAGATGTTGTTGTTATTGGCGAAGCCGAACAAACCGTTTTAGAATTATGCAATGCATTTAAAAATAATGAACCTATTAGTAATATAACAGGCATTTCATTCTTACAAAATAAAACAGTATTTAATTCAGCAAAACGCTTAGTAATTAAAGATTTAGATACACTACCTACTCCTGCATGGGATTTATTAGACATTACTCCTTATAAAATAATGTGGACAGATAATCATGGATATTTTTCATTAAACTTTGTAACAACACGTGGCTGTCCTTACAAATGCAATTGGTGTGCAAAGCCAATATACGGCAACCGTTATAATTCACATAGCCCTCAAAACATTGTAAAAGAAATTAAAAAATGGCAACAACATTTTGGTTTTACACACGTATGGTTTGCTGATGATATTTTTGGCCTAAAACCCAATTGGTTAAATGAATTTGAAACTGCTGTAAAAGAAGAGCAATTAATTATATCATATAAAATTCAAAGCCGTGCTGATTTATTGCTAGAAGAAAACAACATTAAACACCTTGTAAACAGTGGCTGTACAATGGTTTGGATGGGTGCAGAGAGTGGCTCTCAAAAAATATTAGATGCCATGGATAAAGGCACTAAAGTGGAACAAATTTATGAAGCCACGCACTTATTAAAAAAACATGGTATTCATGTTTCGCTTTTTTTACAACTAGGATATTTAAATGAAACCATCGATGATATTAAATTGACTATAAAATTAGTAGAAGATTTATTACCAGATGATATTGGAATTTCAGTTTCCTATCCTTTACCTGGAACAATTTTTTATGAAAATGTAAAAGAACAATTGAAGTTAAAAAGTAACTGGACAGATAGTGATGAATTAGCTATGATGTTTGAAAACACTTATAAACCTGAGTTTTATAAACAGTTACAAAAATACATTCATAAAATATATCAGTTTAAAAGGCATTTATTTTTCGCGAAACAATTTGCTGTTAAACCTAGCTTTTTAAATTTCAGACACGGTATTTCATTGCTAAAAACAATTCCATTATTGATAGTGGAAAAATGGAAACTAAAAAAAATAGAGCCCAATGCAACCGCAAGCCTTTGATACATATGCCAAAAGCTACGATGAGCATTTTACAAATTCACTCATTGGAAGGGCTCAGCGTAACCAAGTATATAATTGCTTATTAAGTGCATTTAAGTTTACTGATTTAAATGTGCTTGAAATTAATTGTGGTACTGGCGAAGATGCTAACTGGCTTTTTAAACAATCTGCTCACGTTACTGCTACTGATATTTCAGAAGGAATGATAAATGCAGCCATTGCTAAAACAGAAAAAAACAAAGCAACTATCGACCTTCATATTCTTAAAGCTCAGGATATTCAAAAACTTACTAAACCAAATTTCGAATTAATTTTTTCAAATTTTGGAGGATTAAATTGTTTAAGCCAAGGCGAATTAATAGAGTTTAAAATGGCTTGTATTGAAAAACAAATTCAAACAAATAAATTGGCCCTTGTTATTATGGGAACTAACTGCTTGTGGGAAAAGCTGTATTTTAGGATAAAGAAAGATAAAGCAAAAATGCTTAGAAGAAAAAATAAGCAAGGAGCTGATACCGTTATTGACGCTTTTAATTTTAAAACATTTTATTATTCTCCAACTGATATTGAAAAATTATTTGAAGATCAATACAAATCTATTGTAGTGAAGCCAATTGGTTTATTTGTTCCTCCCTCCTATCTTGAACCTTACTTATTAAAACGACCTTTGCTTTTTAAGTTTTTAGTTTCTTTAGATAAATTATTTACACGTTTTTCCTCTTTTGCAAATGCAGCAGACCATTATATTATTATTTTAGAAAAGAAATAAATGTTATATTTAATTTAAATGAAGATTCTTTTTACACACGGTTATTTTATAGGAGAAGATGAAAAAGAGCTTCAAATCATGCGCCCCTATGTGCCTTTGGGAATATTATATATTTCATCTTATTTAGAAAAGCATGGGTTTGAAAATGATGTATTTGATTCAACCTTTTCTAGTTTCGATAATTTAATTAATCACATTGTAAAAACTAAGCCAGACGTGGTTTGTTTGTATACAAATTTGATGACGAAATTAAATGTCTTAAATATAATAAAACACCTAAAAACTAATCCAAATTTAAACCACATTAAAATTATATTAGGCGGACCAGAAGTTAGAAATCATATCTCGAATTTTTTAAACCATGGAGCAGATTATATCATCATTGGAGAGGGAGAAGAAACGTCTTTAGAATTAATGATTTTTTTGAAAAGTTACAATCTTTCTAAAGCAAATTCGACATCTTTTGAGACCCTGAAACAAGTTCAGGGTGACCAAACACTAAAATTAAGTTCCATTAATGGCATAGCATATTTAGATAATGGTATTGTTATAGAAACGCCAGAACGTCTTTTAATAAAAGACATCAACACGCTTCCATTTCCTAATAGAACAAAAATTAATTTCGAGCCCTATTTAAATGGTTGGAAAAAAGCTCATGGTTACAGCATGATGAGTGTTAGCACCATGCGTGGTTGCCCTTATACTTGCAAATGGTGTAGCAGAGCTGTTTATGGAGGTACCTACCGAAGGCGATCACCACAATTAGTAGCGCAAGAATTAAAACAATTGAAAGAAACATACAATCCGGATATGATTTGGTTTGTAGATGATGTGTTTACCATACATCATAAATGGTTAACTGAGTTTGCAGAAGAAGTAAAAAAACAAGACGCAATTATTCCTTATGAAATTATTTCGCGTGCCGATAGGTTAAACGAAGAGGTGATTAAAACCCTAAAAGCAAGTGGTTGCTTTAGAGTTTGGGTTGGAGCCGAAAGTGGCTCTCAAAAAATTATTGATGCTATGGATAGGCGCGTGGATGTTATTAAAACACGTGAAATGATAAACTTGGCAAAACAACACGGTATAGAAGCTGGTACTTTTATAATGTTAGGTTATCCTGGAGAAACCAAAGAAGACATTAAAGAAACCATTAACCATTTAGTGATTGCAAATCCATCTCAATACACAATAACAATTGCTTACCCAATTAAAGGCACTGAATTGTATAACGATGTGAAAAACGAATTTTTAAATCAGCAATTAGAGTGGGAAACCTCAACAGACAGGGATATAGATTTTAAACGAACCCATCCAAAAAAATACTACCAACATGCTATTAAATGGGTTATGAATGAGGTATACCTTCAAACTAAAAATAAGAACAAATTAAAAATTCCATATTTAAAATTAAAGTCTATAAAATATCAATTGCAAATGGCTTTAAACAGTTGAATCTAAATCATTAAATCTTCATTAACTTTAATTGGAATACAACATTTTCATCAAATTCTAGAAATTTTTTGGTTTTGCCCGAAAATATGTTGAAACATTGCTCATTTTGTTGGTTTTTACTGAAAATTACCAACTTGTAAATTTTGTAAAACGCCTAAAAAGCCTTACTTTCGTGTGGCAAAATCAAAAAAATAATATATAAATTTTTAAATAAAAAACATCATGACAAAAGTATCAGTAATTGGAGCTGGAAATGTAGGTGCAACATGTGCAGAATACATTGCGTTACGCAAAATAGCTAGCGAAGTAGTAATTTTAGATATCAAAGAAAACTTTGCAGAAGGTAAAGCGTTAGATTTAACTCAAACTTCTTCTTTAAACGGTTTCGACACTAAAATTAGTGGTAGCACAAATGATTATTCAAAAACTGCAAATAGTGATGTAGTAGTTATTACTTCTGGTATTCCTCGTAAACCAGGTATGACTCGCGAAGAATTAATTGGTATTAATGCAGGTATTGTAAAAACTGTTACTGAAAACGTTTTAACTCATTCTCCAAATGCAATTATTATCATTGTTTCTAACCCAATGGATACTATGACTTACCTTGCATTAAAAGGAAGCAAATTACCAAAAAACAGAATTATTGGAATGGGTGGTGCTTTAGATAGCGCTCGTTTTAACTGTTATTTATCAAAAGCATTAAATGTACCTGCTAGCGACATTCAAGGTGTTGTAATTGGCGGACATGGTGATACAACTATGATTCCTTTAACTCGTTTAGCTACCTATAATGGTGTACCTGTATCTCAAACATTAGATGCTGAAACTTTGAAAAAAGTAGCTGCAGATACTATGGTTGGCGGTGCTACATTAACTGGTATGTTAGGAACTTCTGCTTGGTATGCTCCAGGTGCAGCAGTTGCTACTATCGTTGATAGCATTTTAAATGATCAAAAAAAATTAATCCCTTGCAGCGTTTTATTAGAAGGCGAATACGGCCAATCTGATATTTGTATGGGTGTTCCTGTTGTAATTGGAAAAAATGGTTGGGAAAAAATCATCGATTTCAATTTAAATGATGAAGAAAAAGCATTATTTGCAAAAAGTGCTGATGCTGTAAGAAGTATGAACTCTGTACTTTCTACTGTAACTGCATAATTTTTTTAAGTAACTAGCTAACCACATAGTAACATAGAAAAACAAAAACTATGTGTCTATGTGGTTATTTTTTTTTAATATCATTTGATTCATAATCTATACATACTCTTTATTTCTTTTGGCATTGCAGATGCCATTGATATTATACTTGTAGCAATTATACTTTACCAATTATACAAAATGGTAAAAGGTACTGCTGCGGTAAATGTATTTATAGGACTAACCTTAATTTACATTGTATACATTATAGTTCGTGCATTTGAACTAAAATTGCTAGGCTCCATACTTGGCAAATTTATTAATGTTGGGGTAATTGCTGTAATGGTAGTGTTTCAACAAGAAATACGTAAATTTTTATTATACATTGGGTCTAACGAATTCTTAAAAAATAAAAGCTGGAAATCCATATTTTCTTTTTCTAACCAAGAAAATGCTGTTAGTAGTAAATTCCTAATTAATGCAGATGCAATAATTAACGCCTGTTTTGCAATGAGCGAAACTAAAACGGGGGCTTTAATTATTATTTCAAAAAAATCGGACTTAGTATTTTATATTAATACAGGCGAAAGTGTTGACTCCGCACTTACAGATAAAATGCTCGAAAATATTTTTTATAAAAATAGTCCTATGCATGATGGCGCCGTTATTATTAAAGACAATCGCATTATTGCAGCAAGATGTGTATTACCAGTTACAGAAAAAGAAAGTTTCCCCTCTCATTTTGGCATGAGACACAGGGCAGCAGTTGGTATTACAGAAACCACCGATGCTATTGCTATTACAGTTTCTGAGCAAACTGGAGCAGTTTCTTTAACAGTGAATGGAGAAATAAACTCCAATTTAAATAAAGATAAACTCCGTTACTTAATTGAAAAAAACCTCAAAGTATAAAAAGAGACAGAAAAGACTTAAGGAACTAAAAAGACAGATTAAAAAAAATCAATAATTCAACATACATTCTTTCTCTAATTACATCAAATGAACTTATTATCAGTAAATCAATTAAGTAAAAGCTATGGCGACAAAGTTTTATTTAAAAATATAAACTTTGGAATTAATTA
>ERZ724520.1179-NODE-1179-length-13394-cov-7.518180_pt1 | contig 13394 bp, 8 predicted proteins | sample MGYA00376053_ERZ724520 | MGnify/ENA primary metagenome ERZ724520 (study PRJEB28724, sample SAMN07190886) | activated sludge metagenome | isolation source: activated sludge of sewage treatment plant in Hong Hong | place: USA: Christiansburg, Virginia | collected... | reverse complement strand
TTGTACTCAGAGCGGGACTTGAACCCGCACGAACATTGCTGTTCACTGGATTTTAAGTCCAGCGTGTCTACCAATTTCACCATCCGAGCATTATGTGGTGTTTGAGCGAAAAACGGGGCTCGAACCCGCGACCTCGACCTTGGCAAGGTCGCGCTCTACCAACTGAGCTATTTTCGCATTTTTGTTTTTAAGAACGTCAATACTTGTTGTGTATTGCGAGGGCAAATTTAATACTTTAATTCAATTCTACAAGCCTTTTTACAAAAAAAAGATTTTGAATTTTTAACCTCTTGAATACCTATCGATTAAGGAATTTAATCTATTTTTTTGTTAGCATTCTTTTGATTTCATTGAGCTTCATCATCGCTTCTATAGGCGTCAAAGTATTGAGATCTAAAGTTAGAATTTCGTCTTTGATTTCTTCTAGTAACGGATCGTCAAAATTGAAAAAACTCATTTGCATTTCCGCCTTTTCGGCTTTGATATCTGCTAAGGCATCACTAGAATGATTTTTTTCTAATTTCTTTAAAATACTTTGGGCTTTTGAAATCACCAGTTGTGGAATTCCAGCCATTTTAGCTACGTGTATTCCAAAACTGTGTGCGCTACCGCCTTTGACTAATTTCCGTATAAAAAGCACTGTGTCTTTTAATTCTTTAACCGACACATTATAATTTTGAATTCTTGGAAGCAATTCGCTCATCTCATTCAATTCATGATAATGCGTTGCAAACAATGTTTTAGGTTGTGTTGGGTGTTCATGCAAAAACTCTGCAATCGCCCAAGCTATAGAAATGCCATCATAAGTACTTGTTCCTCTTCCAATTTCATCCAATAAAATCAAACTTCTATCAGAAAGATTGTTCAGAATGGATGCTGTTTCATTCATCTCAACCATAAACGTCGATTCGCCCATGGAGATATTATCACTCGCACCTACTCGGGTAAATATCTTATCTACGACGCCCATTTTTACACTTTCAGCCGGAACAAAACTTCCCATCTGAGCCAACAAAACAATCAATGCGGTTTGTCTTAAAATAGCTGATTTACCCGACATATTTGGTCCAGTAATCATAATCAGTTGCTGTGTTGTTCGGTCTAAAAAAACGTCATTTGCAACATACGGAACTCCAAGTGGTAATTGCTTTTCAATGACAGGATGGCGCCCATTTTTGATATCGAGTTCAAAACCATCATGCAATTCGGGGCAAACATATTTATTGTCTATCGCCAACTGAGCAAATGAAGTCAAGCAATCAACCTGAGCAATCAAACTTGCATTGATTTGAACCGGCTTAATATAAGTGGCAATCCAAGAAACCAATTGCTCAAATAAAGCAACTTCAAGTTTGTAAATCTTTTCTTCAGCGCCTAATATCTTGGTTTCATATTCTTTTAATTCTTCTGTAATGTAACGCTCAGCATTGACTAAAGTTTGCTTGCGAATCCACTCTGTTGGGACTTTATCCTTATGTGTATTTCTAACTTCAATATAATATCCGAATACATTATTAAAGGAAATTTTCAAAGATGAAATACCAGTACGCTCTGATTCCCGAGTTTCAATACCTTCTAAATATTCCTTTCCTGAATTGGAAATCATTCTCAATTCATCCAATTCTGCGTTGATACCTTTCGCAATTGCATTTCCTTTAGCAATAGCAACTGGTGCTTCTTGATTTAATGTTGCTTCAATCTTGGCGCGCAATACATCACAGCTATCCAATTGTTGACCAATCGTTTTTACTGATTTTTGTTCACTTTCTAATGCCAATGCTTTTATAGGAAGAATGGCATCAAGTGAATCTTTCAAATAAACCACTTCACGAGGCGTAACTTTTCCTGCAGCTATTTTAGAAATTAAACGCTCTAAATCTGAAATTTGTTTGATTTGAAACTGAATACTTTTCAAAATCTCTTGGTTGTTTTTTAAGTAACCAACCACTTCATGTCGGCTTAGAATTTTCTTACTATCTTTCAAAGGCAAAGCCATCCAGCGTTTCAGCAAACGGCCTCCCATTGGCGAAAGTGTTTTATCAATAACATCCAATAAAGTAACAGCACTGGGATTGTAACTGTGGTATAATTCTAAATTCCGAATCGTAAAGCGATCCATCCACACATAGGCATCTTCTGCAATGCGTTGAATGGTTGTAATATGCTGCCGTTTGTTATGTTGTGTTTCCGACAAATAATAGAGAATCGCTCCAGATGCAATGATGCCTTCTGAGAGTTCTTCAATTCCGAATCCTTTTAAAGTGGCGGTTTGAAAATGATTGGTCAATGTTTCCATCGCATAATCTTCTTTGTAAATCCAATCTTCGAGATAAAAGTGATGGTATTCTTCCCCAAAAGTTTCTCTAAAATTGTTTTTATGAATTTTCGGAATTAAAACTTCACTCGGATTGAAATTCTGCAATAGCTTATCAATATATTCGTCGTTGCCTTGTGCTGTTAGAAATTCACCCGTAGATACATCTAAAAAAGAAACGCCAATCTGTTTCTTTCCAAAGTAAACAGACGCTAAGAAATTATTCGATTTCGAATGCAATACCTCGTCATTCATCGAAACGCCGGGCGTTACCAATTCGGTTACACCGCGTTTGACAATGGTTTTGGTCATTTTTGGGTCTTCAAGCTGATCACAGATGGCTACTCGGAGTCCGGCTTTAACCAATTTAGGTAAATAGGTGTTTAACGAATGATGCGGAAATCCGGCCAATGCCGTTTCCGTTTCTGAACCTGCACCTCTTTTGGTCAATACAATTCCTAATATCTTCGACGCGCGAATGGCATCTTCTCCAAAAGTTTCATAAAAATCGCCCACTCTAAACAACAAACAAGCATCAGGATACTTCCTTTTGATCTCGTTGTATTGCTTCATTAATGGGGTTTCTTTTACTTCTTTTTCTTTAGCTGCCAAGGGAGAAATGTTTAAATATAATTCTAAAATTGAACAGCGAATTTAAAAATTTTAAAACGATTCTGTGGCGTTCTCAAAAATTAATTAATTTTAAGAAAAAATTAAATCAAAGTAATATTTTTTTATATAGATTTGCCTTGTAATTTTTAACAAATAACAAAAATGAAAAAAATAGTATTATTAGCTGTATTAACCATTTTCGGAGTAACAACTTCAAATGCTCAAGCTAAAAAAACTGCCGCAAAACCAGCTGCAAAAACTACAACTACTACTAAAGCAGACTCTCCAAAAGTAGATGGTGCTGGAATGCTTTTCGAAAACGAAACAATTGATTACGGAACCATTCCTCACAATGCTGATGGAAAACGTGAATTTACATTTGTAAATAACGGAACTAAACCTCTTATCATCACGAATGCTACAGGTTCTTGTGGTTGCACAGTGCCATCCTTCCCAAAAGAGCCAATTGCTCCAGGAGCTAAAGCAGTTATCGGTGTAAAATATGCTACTGACAGAGTTGGTAGTTTTACTAAAACAGTAACGATTACTTCAAATGCTGAAGGTCAAGCTTCAAAAGTATTGACTATCAAAGGAAATGTTCTTGCAGGAGATGCTCAAAAAGAAACTCCGAAAGGATAATCTTTTTCACAATAATAAAAAAAGCTTCCATACATTTGGGAGCTTTTTTTTTGTTTCAATTTAATTCCACCACAAAATGCGCAAGCTAGAAAACAGTGAACTGCAACGCAAATCCATAGTCGATTTTAAAGAAGCTATCAAAACACCACTGATTATCATCTTAGACGACATTCGAAGTTTAAACAACATCGGTTCTGTTTTTAGAACTGCTGACGCTTTTTTGATAGAAAAAATTTTTCTGTGTGGTATTACCGCAACGCCACCCAACAAAGAAATTCACAAAACAGCACTTGGTGCCACTGAAACTGTTACTTGGGAACATCATGAAGATGTAGTTTCCGTAATTCAAAATCTAAAAAAAGACGGGGTTAAAGTGTTTGCCATTGAGCAAGTAGAAAATGCTGTATTTCTTCAAGATTTTAAAATCGACAAAACAAAAAAATACGCTTTGGTTTTCGGAAACGAAGTGTTTGGCGTCAATCAAAATGCCATTTCAGCCTGCGACGGAACCATAGAAATTCCACAATTGGGAACCAAACATTCGCTCAACATTGCCGTAAGTGCCGGAATTGTAGTGTGGGATTTGTTTAAGAAATTTCGCTATTAATGGTGTAAATTGTTTTGAATTTCTTCTAAAACAAAAGCGTAATCTTCTTGATTTTTTACAAAATCGCGATCCGAGACATCAATCACCAATACATTCAAATCGGTTTGCGATTTGATATAATCCAAATAACCCCGATTGATTTTATCCAAATATTCTGCTGGAATTTCCTGCTCATAATTTCTGCCTCTTTGCTTGATATTCTCTAACAACCGTTCTGTATTCTGATACAAATAGATATACAAATCAGGCTTTGGCATTTCTTTATAAATGATTTCAAACAACTTGCGATACAACCGATATTCGTCATCAGTCAAAGTCACTTTCGCAAAAATCAATGATTTGAAAATGTGGTAATCCGCAATGATAAAATCTTTAAACAAATCGAATTGCGCCAAATCATCGGCAATTTGTTGGTATCGATCCGCCAAAAACGACATTTCTAAAGGAAAAGCATAACGGTTTTGATCTTCATAAAACTTAGGTAAAAACGGATTGTCGGCAAACCGTTCCAAAACCGTTTTCGCATTAAAGTCTTCTGCAATTTTTGTAGTCAAAGTCGTTTTTCCCGCGCCAATGTTCCCTTCAATGGCAATATAATTCATTTGATCCAAAGCCATGCGCTGCAATGGAAAATCAAGTGACTGAATCATTTTGCATTGGCTTTTGTCTTCCGAAGCTTTTAAGATTTCGGGTAAATATTTTTGCAAAATAGGATGCCGCCAATCTAAATTCAAATCGCGCATCGGCAACAAGACAAACATGCGTTCTTGCATCGCCGGATGAGGCACTTGAAGCTCTTTCGAATTGATGATTTCTTCATTATATGCTATCAAATCAATATCTATCAGACGCGACTGATAGCCTTCACTTTCTGAACGAACCCTACCCAATTTTTTTTCGATACCTAAAACCTTTTCAAGAATGGTCTGTGCCGAACGTTGCGTATGCAATACCAAAGCACAATTGTAGAACGCTTCACCCTCAAAACCCCAAGCTGGTGTTTCGTATAGTTTCGAGACTTTAACAACCGTTCCAGCTTCACGATGAATCAAATCGATGGCCGATTGAATATTGTTTAATCGATTTCCTTGGTTGCTTCCTAACGATAAAATAACTTGGTGTTGCGTATTCATATTAACCGCAAATTAAGTAAAAGAATTTTAGAATAGAAGTATATTTGCACCGACTGTTAATAAATTTTATAACGACTATATTTGTAACATTCAATGTTGAATATCAACCCATCAGAAAAAAAATTATGCGCTTTTTAGGAAATGTTTTAGCTACAATTGTAGGTCTTTTTGTTTTTTGTATGTTTTTCTTCTTCGGAATTTTACTCCTTGGCGCCTTGTTAGGTGGCGATGCTGAAACTGTTGAAGTCAAAAACAATTCTGTAATTGTACTCGATTTATCAAAAGTCACTACCGATTACGCCGGAAAATTCAATTACAAAGACTTTGATTATTTCGATGCCCGCCATGATGGTTTATCCGATGTAATCAAAGCGATTAAAAACGCAAAAGACGATAGTGATATCAAAGGAATCTCCATTTTAAATGACAATTCTAATTTGGGATTGGCACAAATCAAAGCCGTCCGAGAAGCCCTAGAAGACTTTAAAAAATCAGGCAAATTTGTCTTCGCCTATGCCAACTTCTTCACGCAAAAAGAATATTACTTAAACTCGGTTGCCAACACTATTTATCTAAATCCAATTGGTGAAATGGAATTTAAAGGCTTGTCTTCTGAACTCTTATTTTTTAAAGATTTTCAAGATAAATACGGCATCAAGATGGAAGTAATCCGTCACGGGAAATACAAAAGTGCCGTCGAGCCATTTCTAGAAAATAAAATGAGTGATGCCAACCGGGAACAAATTACCGCACTTTTAAATTCGGTTTGGAATTCAATATTGACAGACATTTCTATCAGCCGAAATATTCCTGCTACTAAACTCAACGAAATCGCCAACCAACTGGCCGCAAGATCACCTGAAATGGCAAAAAGCCAGCATTTGGTAGATAAAGTTGTGTATGAAGACATCTACCACGACGACATCCGAAAAATACTGAAAGTAGCTGCCGACGAAGATTACAACACCATTCCAATTCTAGATTATGCCAACAATGTAGCGACTACTTCTAAAGGAACAACTTCTAAAGATAAAATTGCAATTATTTATGCGCAAGGCGAAATCGGAAATGGCGAAGGCGATGTGAATGTGATAGGTGAACTCTCAATGCGCCGCTCGTTACAAGACGCTAGAAGAGACGAAAAAATCAAAGCCATTGTACTTAGAATCGATTCTCCAGGCGGCAATGCATTAACTTCTGATTTGATCTGGAGAGAAATCGAATTGACCAAAAAAGTAAAACCTGTCGTAGTTTCCATGGGAAATCTTGCAGCTTCAGGCGGTTATTATATTGCATGCAATGCCAATAAAATTTTTGCAGAAAGCAACACGATTACAGGTTCCATTGGTGTTTTCGGATTGTTGCCGAATTTCACCGGATTGACCTCCAAAATGGGAATCAATTCTGAACAAGTAAGCACCAATCAAAATGCCTCAGACTATAGTGTTTTCAAACCTTTGGCGGATAATTACAAATTCATTGCTCAAGAAAGCGTAGAAAAAATCTATACCACTTTCGTGAATCGCGTAGCAACCGGCAGAAAAATGTCGTTCGAACAAGTCGATGCGATTGCTCAAGGCCGCGTTTGGTCAGGCTCAGAAGCTGTAAAAATCGGTTTGGTAGACCAGATTGGCGGACTAGAAACTGCCTTGAAATACGCCGCTGATTTGGTTAAAGTCAAAAATTATAAAACCCAGAATTTCCCAGTCTATGAAAAAGATTTTCATGACTATTTAGGAAGTCTTGGCGTGCCTTTCATGAAAACCCGTGAAAGTTTTATCAAAGAAGAATTGGGTGAAGAAAACTATAAAGTCATCGAACAAATTCGCCGCGTGCAATCTAAAAAAGGCATACAGGCAAGTTTGCCTTTCGAAATCAACATTCATTAATCATAATAGCGCTCTTTATCCGTTATCACTAATAAATAAACCGTCATGATCAAAAAAATTTTAAAAATCGTTGGTGTCTTACTTTTGCTAATAGTACTTGCCTTGTTCGCCATTCCGTTCTTTTTTCAAGATGCAATCAAAGCCAAAATTGCCGATGCAATTAATGAAAAGGTAGATGCCAAAGTATCTTTTGCTGATGCCGATTTGAGTTTATTCAAAAGCTTTCCACAAGCAAACGTGTCTGTCGAAAAATTACTCATCATCAACAAAGCGCCATTTGAAGGTGACACTTTGATTTCCTTGGGCGAATTGAATTTGCAAATGTCAATCAAAGAATTATTCAAAAGCAAAGAAGAATCGATGAATATTGAAGCGGTTTCCACAGAAAACGGACTTATCAACATCATCTTCAACAAAGACGGCATCGGCAACTTCGATATCGCTTTAAAAGACGATGACAAAAGTGATGACGGCAAAAGTGATCCTTTAGCGTTGAAAATCAAAGAATACAAAGTCACCAATCTTAGGTTCAAATATACCGACGAAGGCTCAAAAATCCGCATGATTATAGATAGTTTGAACCATTCCGGAACCGGAGATTTCGCAAATTCAAAATTAGATTTGGTCACAAAATCAACCGCAAGTGTTTCATTGTTTATGGACAAAGCGAACTATATGAATCACGTGCCATTGACTTTAGATGCCGTACTCGGAATCGACTTAGACCAAAGCAAATACACCTTCAAAGAAAACAAAGCACTCATCAACAAACTGCCTTTAGAGTTTGACGGTTTCATTCAAATGGTTGAGAACGGACAACAGTATGATTTGAAATTCAAAACACCAACTTCTAGTTTCCAAAACTTTTTGGGATTGATTCCGGCTTCTTATGCGGCCAATATCAAAGATGTGAAAACTACTGGAGACTTTACCGTAACTGGTTTTGCAAAAGGATTATTATCGGACAATACCGTTCCGAAATTCAATGTGGCGATTGCTTCAAACAACGCTTCTTTCCAATATCCGAACTTGCCGAAATCGGTGCAAAGTATTGTCATCGATACCAAAATCATCAACGAAACCGGTTTGGCCAATGACACTTACGTGAATTTAGATCAGTTGTCATTCCGCATCGATCAAGATGTTTTCAATGCCAAAGCCAACATTAAAAACATGGCTGAAAATGCTTTAGTCGACGCCAAACTGAACGGTGTCATCAACCTAGGAAATGTTTCTAAAGCTTATCCTGTAAAACTTACGGTGCCGCTTTCCGGAATTTTAAAAGCTGATGTGGCGACCAAATTCGACATGAAATCGGTTGAGACGAATCAATATGAAAACATGCAGAATTCAGGAAACATGACGCTTACCGGATTCAGATATGTTGACGATGCAAAAAAAGTGATGAACATCAACAAAGCCATTGTTCAATTCACCAACACGCGCATCAACCTTCAAGAATTGGATTTAACAACAGGAAAAACCGATATGAAAGTCAATGGTGTTTTAGAGAATTTCTACGGATTCATGTTTAAAAACCAAGAGTTAAAAGGGAATTTCAATATGAATTCAAATCAGTTTGCTGTGGCCGATTTCATGTCGCCAGAAGCACCTAAAACCAAAACTGAAAAACCAAAAGAAGCGGTTAAAATTCCAGCTTTTTTAAATTGCTCCTTAACTGCAAAAGCCAACACGGTTTTGTATGATAACTTGGCGTTGAAAAATGTATCTGGAAAATTAATCATCAAAGACCAGAAAGTAACATTAGAAAATGTAAAATCGGATATTTTCGGCGGTCAAATTGGAGCGAATGGTGATGTTTCTACAAAAGGAAAAATACCGGTTTTCAATATGAATTTAAATATGAAAGCGGTTGATATTCAACAAACGTTTACGCAGTTGGAAATGATGAAAAAAATTGCGCCAATTGCCGGTGTCATCAATGGAAAACTCAATACAACCATCAAATTATCAGGAAACTTAGACGCCAAAGAAATGACGCCAGATGTGAATTCGTTATCCGGAGATTTGGTTGGACAATTGCTTTCAACTACAATTAATCCAAGCAATTCAGAGCTTTTAACAAAACTCGACGACAACATCAAATTTTTAGATTTGAAAAAAATCAACCTCAACGATTTGAAAACGGCATTGACTTTCAAAGACGGAAAAGTCAACATCAAACCGTTTGATTTAAAATACCAAGATATTAAAGTTACCGTTGGTGGTCAACACGGTTTTGACCAAAACATGAATTACAATTTGAAATTTGATGTGCCAGCGAAATATCTCGGCTTACTCGGTCCAGATGTCAACAAATTGATTTCAAAATTATCACCAACAGACATTAGTAAATTGGAGAACATTCCAATCAATGCTTTAATGACTGGAAATTTCAAAAGTCCTAAAATATCGACTGATGTCAAAAGTGGTGTGACCAATCTGACCAATCAGTTGGTGAAACAGCAAAAAGAAAAGTTGGTAAAACAAGGTACGAACGCTTTGAGTGATTTGATTAATAAAAACACCAAAACGGATACAACCAAAACGAAATCTCCGGCTAAAGAAGATATTAAAAAGAAAGCTGGTGATTTGCTGAATGGTTTGTTTAAGAAAAAGTAACAATCTTATTTAATTGTCATTCCGTATAAGCTGGAACAGATTCCTCCTGCGTCGGAATGACAGTTTCTTACAAGTTGATACTTACTACCGAGCCTTCCGAGCTTCGAACGTTAAACACGGTTCCGTCTTCAAAAATTAAATATTGCCCTTTTATTCCAAGCAATACACCTTTGAAGTTGGGCGTTTTCTCTAAACTCAAACTGTTGATTTTTTTAGGATATTGTAAAACGGGATAGTGCATTTCATAAACGTCATTTTTCTCAGAGAAGAAATATTCAGTTACTTCTTGTGGCAACAAATCCTGCACTTTTATTTTTTCTTGAATCAAGTCGGTTGTCACAATATCATTGGTGAGCATTTTGCGCCAATTGGTTTTGTCTGAAAAATGGTTTTTCAAAGCGACTTCCGTGATTCCTGCCAAATAACGATTCGGCACTTCAACAATGGCTATTGCTTTTTCAGCACCTTGATCGATCCAACGGGTTGGCACTTGGGTTTTTCGGGTTACGCCAACTTTCACTTCACTCGACAAGGCCAAGTAAACAATGTGCGGTTGCAATTGCACTCTCGTTTCATAATCCAAATCGCGATCGGCTATGCCTAAATGCGCTGTGCTGAGTTCGGGTTTCATGATCCAATCGCCTACTGCGGGACTTGAATAAAAGCAATCATAACAAAAACCTTGACGGTAAATTTTCTTGTTTTTGCCACAATTCAAACATTGATATCCGGTGAGTTCAATCGTGATGGTTTTGTTTAAAACTTGGTTTAAATTGAGAAAACTGTTCTCAAAAACCAAGTAATATTGAATCGGATTTCCGAATTCGGTTTGCATTTTGGTTAATACGCCACTGTAAGTCATTATGATACTGATATAAGCCCTTCAACTAAGTTCGGGGTGACAATTAGAAAATTAGCATTAGAATTTCTGCTATTTTTTTCGTTATTTTGGTAACGCCGTAAAGGTATCGATTTGCGTTTGAATATTTAAATGACAAATCTGAAATCATCAACCTAAAATCTAAAATTGCATGCCGTTACCAATCATCAATTCGATTGCTTCTTGGGTTTTGAAACAACGCATTCATCAAATTGAGTTGTTTTTAAAATACCCAAATGAAGTGCAGGATGAATTGTTAATGAACCTAATTCGATCTGCAGAAAATACGGTAGTAGGCAAACACTATGATTTTTTTTCTATCAAATCGTACACGACTTTTAAAGAACGTATTCCGATTTCAACCTACGAAGATCTCGAACCTTTTATAGAACAAACACGTCGAGGCGATCAAAATATCTTTTGGAATACACCGATAAAATGGTTTGCCAAATCGAGCGGAACGACCAATGCTAAAAGTAAATTTATTCCCGTAAGCAACGAAGCGCTTGAAGATTGTCATTATAAAGGCAGTAAAGATTTGCTGTGTTTGTATTTGAACAACAACGAGAATTCTGAATTGTTTATTGGTAAAAGTTTGCGATTGGGTGGCAGTTCACAGATCTATGAAAACAACAATACTTTCTTCGGCGATTTGTCGGCCATTTTGATTGAAAACATGCCGATTTGGGCTGAATTTAGTAGTACTCCAAGCAATCGTATTTCTTTGATGAGCGAATGGGAAACCAAAATCACAGCCATTATCAACGAATCTAAAAATGAAAACGTAACGAGTTTTGCTGGCGTTCCTTCATGGATGTTAGTTTTAATGAATAAGGTTTTAGAAGAAACTGGAAAAGGGAATTTACTAGAAATCTGGCCGAACCTCGAAGTCTATTTTCATGGCGGCGTGAGTTTCGAACCGTATCGAGAGCAATACAAAAAAATTCTACCGAACAATGATTTTAAATATTATGAAATCTACAATGCTTCGGAAGGTTTTTTTGCAATTCAGGATTTAAACAACTCGAAAGATTTGCTGTTGATGCTGGATTATGGTATTTTCTATGAATTTATTCCTATGGATGTTTTCGGCACTTCTGAAGAAAAAGCCATACGATTATCGGAAGTGGTTTTAGATAAAAATTACGCGATATTAATCACAACCAATGCTGGACTTTGGCGCTACTTGGTTGGTGATACTGTAAGGTTTACCTCTTTGAGTCCGTATCGCATTCGGGTTACCGGAAGAACCAAACACCACATCAATGTTTTTGGCGAAGAATTGATGGTTGAAAACACCGATCAAGCGATTTCTAAAGCGTGTGCCATTACCAATACACAAGTGGTCGATTACACCGTCGCTCCTATTTTCATGGAAGGCAAGGAAAAAGGCGCCCACGAATGGATAATCGAATTCAAAGAAAACCCTAAAAACCCTATTGAATTTCAAAAAATTCTAGATGAAACTTTGCAATCGTTAAATTCCGATTACGAAGCCAAGCGCTATAATAATATGACTTTAAACCCGTTAGTTCTTAATGTCGCGCGTCCAAATTTGTTTTATGATTGGTTGAAAGATCAAGACAAATTGGGCGGACAACACAAGATTCCGAGACTATCAAATCAGCGGGATTATTTAGAACAACTGAAAAATCTGTCATAAATCAGCCAGCTCATGAAAAAGTTACTCTTTATTATTATCGTTGTTTTTTCTGTTTCCTGCGGACCACATCGTATGAGTTGCGGACCGAAAGGAATCTGCAATACAAATTCCTCAGAAATGCAGAAAAAAAATGCTTAGCTTGTAACAATTTTGACTGTTGGTGGTCTATTAGGCAATCATCATTCAAAATCAATCTACTCATGAAATCAACATGCCTTGCCCTGCTATTACTTTTAAGTTTTTCAGCAATGGCACAAGAAGTAACTCCCAATCAAAAAGTTCAGGATTCTATTGCTAAAACTGAGACACCAAAGTCTTTAAGTGAAGTCACAGTTTACGGCAACAAACGACAATTCATCAAAGTCGAATCTGACAAAACCACCATCAACGTCAAGAACAATCCGATGCTCAATAGCGGTAGCAGTTTGGATGCGGTGAAAAAAATTCCGGGTGTCATTACTGCACCAACGGGAAGTTTGACATTAAATGCAAAAAATGTTGCCATCTACATCGACGGCATGCCGAGTTCATTAAGTGGTACTGATTTACAAAATTACTTGCTGAGTTTGCCCGCAACTGCGATTGAGAAAGTAGAATTAATATACAATCCAGGTGCTTCTTTTGATGCGAGTTCGAGTGGTTCTGTGATTAACATCGTTACCAGTTCTAGAAAAATGAAAGGCGTGAATGCCAGTTTCAACATCAATTACAATTTTAATAAATACCAGAAACCTAGTCCGCAAATCCTGCTCAACGGAAAGAAAAATAATTTGAGCTGGCAAACGATGATTGGTTACAATTATATTGATGGCGAGAACAAAACCACCAACGACCAAACCTTTACGACCTTCAATCCTGATGAAATATTATTTCAAAAAAACAAAACGGTGACTACAAATCGTAATTTTTATTGGAGAACAGGAACCAATTACAAACTCTCAGAAAAGTCGAATTTGTTGTTCAATTACAATGTGAATTTTAGCAATGATCGATCTGTTTCTGAAGCCAATACGAATGGCACCGGAATAGCCTTTT
>ERZ724520.1177-NODE-1177-length-13400-cov-4.468415_pt1 | contig 13400 bp, 10 predicted proteins | sample MGYA00376053_ERZ724520 | MGnify/ENA primary metagenome ERZ724520 (study PRJEB28724, sample SAMN07190886) | activated sludge metagenome | isolation source: activated sludge of sewage treatment plant in Hong Hong | place: USA: Christiansburg, Virginia | collected... | reverse complement strand
TAAGCCAATTCGTTTTTTTGGTATCAATATGTTTTTTTAAATCAGAAACATTAATAATGGTGCCATTTGGTTGAATAGCATCAATATTGGCATTATTGTAAATTACAAGTAAAACATCATTAGCTTCATTCTTTTTAATTAAAGTAATTCCAACATCAGACAAACCTTCAATTTTGGTTAGTTTACTAACACTGTTATCATTTTCATCATATTTTGCTAAACCTTGTCCGTTTGAAACGTATACAGTACTTCCAACCTTTGTAACACTATTTGCATAGTTATAGGATAGATGATCGACCCATTGGCCAATTTTAACTTGTGCATTCAGTTTAAACTTTAATGAAAAACTAAGAAGAAAAAAAAATATTAATATGTACTTCATTATACTTTCTATGAAATGTGTTTGTTTTTAACGTTTTAAATTACAAATTATTATTCAAATTGAATAAAAAAACCTAAAAACTACATTAAATTCAAAAAGCACTTCTTTTTTTGAATTTATATGCCAAACCAATAGTAGCAAAATCAATTTTATAACCAAGACCAATTTCGCCGTAAAATGCAATGTTTTTATAAAAATAGTATCTAATAGTGCCCGAAACACCAAATGCAGGTAAAACAGATACTTTTTCTATATCATTTAATACTGTTAAATTATTAATCTCCTTAAAATGATAATATTTAACTCTTGAACCTAAAATAATAGCAGAACACATATCGAGTTTTTTTCTTACAAAAAAAGAATTGTGGTGAGTTACTTTAACAGAAATTAATGAACTACTCCAACTTGAATTTATAGTGTTGCCCGCATCATCCAAATAATGCTTTGTAGCATACCAACTTGATAAATATGGACCAACACCCCAATATGCATTACTGCCTTTAGGAAAAACACAATGGTCGAATCCAATCACTATATATGGCGACCTACGATATTGGATTGTTTCATTTCCAAAATAATTTAAATCCAAATAACGAGATGAGCCTCCAGCTCCGAAATAAAACGTGGTTACATTTTTTCCAAAAGCCAATTTACTGAACAATGTATCCGATTGAGAATATATATTGCTCAATTTAAATAAAATAATAAACCAAAGCTTATTCATCAAACTATAAAGATTTAATTATTTTTTGCAATAAATTCCACTTTTCTTCATTTATATATAAACATGTAAAAATAATTTAAACCAAATTAAAGCACTAATTATTCTTCTACTAAAATAAATCCAAAGTTTTTATTTAATTATCACTTAAAAATTAGCGCCTACAGTAATAAAATATGTTCTTGCATTACCAGGCAATAAACCAGGGCCAGGGTAGCCACCAGCTCTGCGGGTTGAATACTTTTGATCTGTTAAATTATTTACACCAGCTTTAATTAAGTACTTTTCTAAAAAAGTATATGCAAACGATGCATCTATTAATCTATAACCTTGCAATTTACCAATTGTACCTATGTTATTAGCTATTTCTGTATTTGATGCATCAGTATAAACGCTGCCTACATCACTTAATTGAGTTGTAAAACTAAAGCCATTGAGTTTATATGTTAAACCATATCTATGAATGTTTTCAGGTGCATATTCAACTCTTTTATTTTCAATAGACTTTAAAGGGTCAGTTGTAATAGCAGGATTATTCCATTTTGTGTATTTGGCATCTATAAAAGAATTTGAAGCATACATAATCAAATTACCATATTTTGTATTTTTACAAAAAAGAGATAACACATTTATTTCAATGTAAGATTCAATTCCTTTACTTACAGAGGTGCCAATATTAGTTCTAAATAAACTACCACTTTGTGTAACAGCACCAATTCTGTTATTATAATTTAAATAAAATGCAGAAATATCAAACGTTAAAAAGTTTTTTATTTTTCCTCTGTACCCCAAATCTGCATTAAAACCACTTGCGTCTTTTAAATTAGGATCAATAACTTCTGTTGTAGATGAAGGTGTAAGTTCAGAATATGTTACCGGCCTATAGGCTGTGGAGTAATTACCATAAATGTTTGTACGTGAAGTAACCAAAAACTCAGCTCCTATTCCATATAAAAACACATTTCTAATTCTTTTATCATTGTTTAATTGACCATTTGAAGTAGTATTAATAAATCCTTTTACTGTATTTTCAATATACTCGAAACGCATGCCTGGAACAACTTTTAATTTTTTACCTATATAAAATATATTTTCGGCAAAGGCTGCATAATTAGTTGTTGTATAATTTAAAACCCTTCCAAATTCATTTAAACTATTTGTATTTAAATCAAAATCAACACCTGTTGAGCCAACTCCTAGCTGCTTACGAGTAGTGTGTGCACTTTGAAACCTTAAACCACCAGCAATAGTATGTTCCTTTCCTAAAAACTTATATTTGCTAGAAACACGTAATTCACTTCCATAATTTTCGTAATAGTCTCTATCAACTTGGCGGGCATTATATTGAAGTGTTGAAGGGTTAATTGAATCTTTTAAATTTATAGCTTTAAGATAACCAACACTATTTCTTTGTCCAATAACAGCAAACGATTTTAATTGAATGTTTAAAGTCTTAAATATATTATACTTTAAAGTTACAGAAGCTACATTCCATGGAGCACCAAACCAATTTCTTTCTCTAAATGATTGTTGATGATTTGCATTAAATTGACTATCTGTTAAACCACCCGGCTGTTGGCTTTCATAACCAGTTCGAGTATATTCGGCAGTTAAATTTAGCTTACTTGAAATTTTATAATTTAAAGATAAATGCCCAGTAGATGTTGAATACTTACTGTTATCACGCCAGCCATTAGCTGAACGATGATGGAAAAAACCAAAATAAGATACTTTTTTTATTGAGCCGTTTACGGCATTATAACTATTAAATAAACCATAAGAACCAAAAGTTTGATTTGATTCTAAACTAAAGGGTTTATTTACATTTGGTTTTTTAAACTGATAGTTCAACAAGCCTCCAAACTGCGGTCCATATTGTAAAGATGCTGCACCTCTAACAACTTCAATGCTTTCAATAGCTTCAGTTGGAGGAGAATAATATGATTCGGGATACCCAAAAACATCTGGCGAAATATCATAACCATTTTGTCTAACATTAAATTCCCAAGATCTGTTTGGATTTAAACCTCTTGATGCAACACTTGTTTGAATTCCTGATCCGTCACTTTCCCAAATTGAAATTCCTGGGACTTTGGCAAAAATCTGTCTACTATTATTAGTACTTAAATCTGCATTTATTTTTGACAATAAAATAATATCATTTTTCTTTCCTGCATATATAACATTATCTTTTAAATCAGACAATTTATCAGTTCCTCCAAGATTACTTTCATCTTTAATAATAATTTCATTAAAATTCAACACTTTTAACGAATCATTTGTTTGAGCTTTAAAACTTAAGGCGCAACAAGTAGTAAGGGCAATTAAAAAGGGTACTTTATTCATTTTAACATATATAATTAATACACTACAAACATATTAATTAGAATGATTATAAATAATACCGTAGAAGAGGTAGTTTAATATGATATGAATATTAAAGAAATTTAAATGATAACTATTACAAATAAAAAAAATGAAAAATACTAGTAAAAACTAATTAATCCATTGCTCCATTCCTGGGATAAATTTATTTATAACACCTTTGTATATGGCAACGGAAATTACTTTTTTTAGATGATGTTTCTTCTTGTGCAAATTAAACTCTTTAGGAGAAAAGGCAAATTGTAAGTTTGCGCTTATGCGGTCATAATAATCTTGTGAATTATTAATAAAAAGCATTCCATCTTGTTTTATTTCAAACAAAGTTAATTCAATAGTATGCGAGTGTGATACATTATTTACAGTCATTACACCATTTACTTTTAATGTTTTGGCATTATGATTTGCTAGAACCAACAAATTTTCAACATTTAAAGTACCTTTAAAAACTAATCTTGAATCATCTAAATCATCCAACCATTCATCTAATGTATCATTTCCTAATTTAAATTTTTTAAAATCCAAGGTTATAATAATCTCATGGTTTGCTTCATTATAAAAAATAAAAGCAGATTCGCTTAAAGCAAAACATTGTTGGCTATTATAACAACTTCTTACAAAAGCTTGTGATGAATTTATATTTTGGCTGTAAACAACACTGTGAACTAGAATTAAAAAAAACAGTATATTTTTCATGTTTATATAGATTTAATTTTTTCTCTTAATAACGCCCCAAACTCTTCATTAATGTGGCTTATTGGAGTTGCAAACATTAACAAATCTTCGGAATAAAAATGTTCTTTAATTTTCTTTTCAATTTCAGAATAAAGCAAAGCCTTGGTTACAAAAAACAACCGTATGGTTTGTTTATTTTCATTTAATCCATAAATGTTATTAGTATCTATATGCGTTTGCACAGCATACTTATTGCTTACTAGGAATTCAGAAATTGCTTTTGCTTTCTCTTCATTATTTTGAATAATATCAAATAGTATCATAACTTGTAATTTAAATTTCCTTTTAGATAAATAATATTAATTATAGTTTTTATAAATTTTAATTTATACTCTGCGAGTTTTAATTCAGACTCTAACCACTTGTTCTCACGAGAATTTAAAATAAATAATGAGCTCTCTCCATTTGAAAACTTCATTTTTTCAGCCTCTACTAACTGTTTACTATACTTTGCTGTTCTTTCGGCATTTTGTAATTGCAGAGCTAAAATAGTAATTGTTTGTTTTAACCCATTTATTTTAAAATTCAGTTCATTACTCTTATTAGATAATTCTAACTCATTATTTTGCGAATTTATTTTACTCATTTTATAATCATTTAACGAACTTCTTAGAAATAATGGGAAAGAAATATTTGCACCCCACTTATAACTATTAGATGAAAACCCAGGATTTATTTGCGACACGTTATTTGAAAGAAAATTATAGTTAATATTTAACTTAGGTTTTATTAACTCTTTCTTTAATTTATTTTCAATTTCCAATACATTTTGAAAAGATTCATATTTTGATAAAACAGGATTGTTTAAAGAATCTTGATACAAAAATTTTAAATAATTATTTTTGGCTTTTTCAAAATACATATCCAAACTATCGGTAGTATTATATAATAATAAAGTTGAAGACATATTATATTCCTGCCAATTAAATGAAGCTATTTCGTTACTAGCTTTTTGATAATCAATTAAATTACTTTGTAAATCAAGTAATCGAGTTTGATAAAAGATAGAGGCTTCAATTGTATCTATAGAAGCTTTTTCACCTATTTCTGATAATGCTTCAATACCTTTTAATCGTTGATTTGCAATATCCATAAAATAGTTATTAAGCATTAAACTCTTTGCTGAAAATAACCATTCAAAATACTTAGTTGAAGCATCAAATAACAAATTATTTAATTGAACATTTTTCTCGGCATTATAGTAATTTACATATTCTTTTGCTTTTAAAACACTGGCTCTATTATAATCAATTACTAAACCTTGTAATAAACCAACTTCTAAACCAAAATAGGGTAATCCAGAATTAGGCGTATAATTTTCAGGATTAATATTATTGCCCATACCATAATCATAGCCTAATTTTAAATATTGATTTGTAAACAATTGTTGCTTTATTTCACTATTTAAATTACTGTAATAATTTGAACCATTAAAGTATTTATTGCCATAATTGGCATTTAATTTAGGATCATAATTCCCTCTAGCACTTTTATAATTTAATTCACCATAAGTGTTTATGTTTTGTGCTTTTTTTGATAATGGATTATTTTTAAGAACATTATTTATGTATGTATCAAAATTAATTGGCGCATTTTGCCCATAGATACTTAAACAAAAAAGTAAATAAAAACCTATATAATTAAAATGCATCTTACTTATTTTCATTTTTTTTATTTCCTTTAAGTTCTTTACTGTTTATATAAAATTCGGGTGGAAAACCATTTAATTTTCGCCACAACTCATAAAATAATGGCACATTATTTAATAATGCAAATCCTTTAACTCCACTTCCAATTTGTATTGCATTAGGCCATTTTTGAGACGTTGTATTCTTTGCAAGTATTCTAAACTTTCCATTGTCAGATATTGATTTATCAAATGCAACTATTGTGGCGCTGTAAGTTCCATAACTAACTCCTGGCCAACCAGAAAACACAAATGCTGGCCAACCATCAAAAGTTAATTGAACTGTTTGACCTATTTGAATTAAAGGCAAATCAATTGGATTTATATATAATTCTACTACTTGTTCGTTTTGAACAGGAACAATGTTACAAAGTGCAGCACCTTCCTTTAAAATTTCACCCAAACCTTGAATACTCGTTTTTGAAATATATCCATCTTGAGGTGCTAATACATAATAAAATCCTTTTCGCATAGTATAATTGGCCAATTGATTCTGTAATTTAGTAAGAGAGCCTTCTCCTTCATATAAAAAAGACAAAGCAGAAAATTTATCAGATTCGGCTTTCATAATCTTTTCTTGATATTCTTGTTGAATTGAACTCATTTCCATTTCAATATTTAGCAAATCGTTTTTAGAAGATATATACTTATTATCAGCAGAAACTTTCTTTGATAAAGCCTCTTGCACTTTAACTTTCCTATTTTCTAAGTCAGTTTTTGATATAACTCCTTTAGTTAAAAGTTCCTCATATCGTTTAAACTGCTCCTCCGACACTTTATAATTATTATTTGAAGCTCTTGCCTCAATACTATCAGATGAAATTTTTAATTTTGATTGTATTATTTTATTCCTTGCTTGATTAAGTTTTAAAACCAATGCGTTATTTAAAGCGTCAATTTGAGAGTTTACGGCATTTATTTTTTGCTCATAGCTTTCTAAGGTAGTTTCTTTTGCTTTAATTATTTTTTCAGATCTTTGAATAAGTTGAGGATCAACGTATTCATCTTTAATTTCAGAAATAAATGCTATTGTATCATTCTTCTTTACAAAATCACCTTCATTTATATACCACTTTTCTATTCTTCCTGCAATTCGAGTAGTTATTGTTTGCGGTCTGCTAGTTGGATTTAATGTCGAAACTTTTCCATTTGATTCTACATTTTGCGTCCACGGCATAAATAAAACTATAAATCCAATAATAAATAACGCATATACGGAATACTTGATGAATTTTGAATATGAACGATTATAAATTGCAGAAACACTTTTCAAATCATTGGCATCAGGATTTAAAAATGAAAATTCCTCTTTTTCCCCAAAAACACTCTCTATTTTATATAATGCTGTTATAATATCATAACAAGTACTTAAACTACTAACTAGTTTTTCAACAGAGTTAATTACCAATAATATAATGATTTCAGAGGCTACAAACTGCCCAATATTCAGTTCACCAACTTGAACCAAATATGCACCAAAAAATAACAGAACTGCAACAAAAACAATTTTGAATATTATAATGCCTTTATATTGCTTCTCTAAAATTGTGTAATGTTTTTTTCTATTAACAAAATAATCTTCTAACAAAGAATTGGTTTTGTATAAAAAATCATCATTTGCAATTTGATTAATTGAAGATTGTCCTTGAAACCATTCTATCAAATTATATTTTTCATTAGATGTTTTAACGTTAGTTTCCACACCTTTTTTACCATAATATATAATAATCAAATAAAATGAAAATGCGATTAAAACAGTAAAAACCAAAAACCAAGAGCTATATAATGGTAAAAGCAAAATTCCGAATAGGATGCTTATAATTGAAAATGAAAAATCCAATAATATTTTACTAATTCCTTTTTGAAGAGTTACAATCTCGAAATACTTATTTAATTTAAATAAAATTTCAGATGACGGCACAGATTTATTAAGGTAATTACTAATTCTAGATACTAAATTTCCAAATATTTTCTCATATAGTGTTTCATTAATACGCATTTGCCATATTTGAAATAAACCAATAAACATTGTTGCAATTATTGTAACACTACTTAGCAATACCAGTGATGCAGAAAAACTCCCAGCCATTATATAGGTTATTACTCCCTGTATTCCTAGTGGAATGGCTAAATACATTAATCCTTGTAAAATAGCCAATAAATAAATCTTATAAACTATTGCCTTTTCGTTACTTAACCATCTAATTAACAACTTCGATTTTTTCATTTTCCTTTTTTTTACAAAAATAGTAAATATTTTATTAATAATAGTATTACTATCATTAATAAAAGTTAAAATATTATTTACTATATTTGTACTATAAATAAATTATTATGGAATTAGATATAAGAGTCAAAATGAATGACAAATTGTTTTTACGAAACCCAGAGGAAACTTTGTTAGGTAGAAAAATTGTAAAAAATGGTCTTTTACTAATAAATAAAATAGGTTTTGAAGATTTTACTTTTAAAAAATTATCAATTGATGTAGGAACTACAGAAGCCAGCATTTACCGTTATTTTGAAAATAAACACAAGTTTTTAGTTTATTTAATTACCTGGTATTGGGGTTATATTGAATATAAAATTCTGTTTAATCTAAATAATATTACAAATGCCGAGCATAAAATTAAAAGTATTATAAAAATATTGGTTGAGGAGCCAAACAATAAAGGCCTAAGTTCAGATTTTATATTAGAGAAAGATGCTTACCAACTTGTTATGTGGGAAGGATCTAAGGCATACCTAACAAGGAATGTGAATAAAGACAACCAAGATAGATTGTTTAAACCTTATAAAGATTTGTGTGAGCGTATCTCCAAAATCATCAAAGAATACAACCCAAAATACAAATACCCGCATTCATTAGCAAGCACACTCATTGAGACTTCTCATTCTCAAAAATTTTTCATGGAAAATCTTCCAGCTTTAACTGATTTCCACAAAGATAATTACGAAAAAAAAATAATTGAATTTATTGAATCTATTGTTTTTGGGACCTTACATTAACCTAGTTCAATAATTTGTTTTGCATGTTCTTTTGTTTTAACATCAGTAATTACATGCTTAATAATTCCTTTTTCATTTATTACAAAAGTAGTTCTAATAATACCATCGTAAATTCTTCCCATAAACTGTTTTGTTCCCCAAACGTCGTAGGCTTTTATCACTTCCATATTAGTATCAGCAATTAAAGAAAATGGCAATTCGTTTTTTGTAGCAAACTTCGTATGACTTTTTTCATCATCAGCGCTCACTCCTACTACCACATAATTATTTTTATTTAAATATTTATATTCATCTCTCAAACTACATGCTTCCATTGTACAACCTGGTGTACTATCTTTTGGATAAAAATATAAAATTACTGTTTTACCTTTAAAATCAGTTAATGAAAGTTGTTTGCCACTTTGATCATTCCCTTTAAAGATTGGAGCTTTATCCCCTACTTTTAAAGATGTGGAGTGCGCAATAAATTTTGGTTTTATCTCCTTATTATCAATAGATTTAGCCTTTACAGCTATTTTTTTTACAGGAGCTTTAACTTCCTTTTCTTTTTTTGAATTTGTAATTTTTGGAGTAGTAATTTTTGCCATAACTTTAGTTTTATTAGCTAACGAATGAGGGAAGTTTTTGTTTATTTTTTTTGTTTTAAAAAAATCGCACCACTCAGTTAATTTACATTCTTCGCACTTTGGCGAACGTGCAAGGCAAGTATATCTACCATGTAAAATCAACCAATGATGCGCAGTTGCAATATTTTCTTTTGGAATGTGTTTTATTAGTTGTAATTCACTATCCAATGCATTTTTAGCCTTTGTTAAACCCAGGCGATTAGAAACCCTAAAAACATGAGTATCTACAGCCATTGCAGGTTTATCATAAATTACTGAAGCAACAACATTAGCCGTTTTTCTGCCAACACCTGGTAATTTTACTAACTCATTTAATTCACTTGGAATTTTCCCATTAAAATCGGCAAGTAACATTTTAGCCATATTTACTAAATGCTTGGCCTTATTGTTTGGATAACTTACACTTCTTATGTAAGTAAAAATGGTGTCTGAATTAGAAGCTGCCATTGCTTCGGCAGTTGGAAAATCTTTAAATAATTTTGGAGTAACTTGATTTATCCGTTTATCGGTGCATTGTGCAGATAATATAACGGCAACAATTAATTCAAAAGGATTTGAATAATGTAATTCTGTTTCTGCAATTGGAACATTTAACTTGAAATAATTAATTACACCAGTGTATTTGTCTTTTAAGGTCATTTTTTTGCATTTACAATATCAGAAAAACACATTGCATTTTTCTTGATTATTTCTGAATCTACTTTAGGAATAACAAACTCGGCATTTTCTTTAAATATTATGTTTGTAAGGCCATTTTCTCTTAATGTTAGCAAATAATTTGCATTAAGTTCTATTAAAAAATAAGCTGACATTTTATCAATTGGCTCTAATTTTACACTTTTTAAAAAATATTGCTTTTTGTTAGACAATAATAATAATGAACCCGATTGTCCAAAACCCAAATTATCTTTAACAATTAATTTTAAATAGTTTTTTTGTTTGTGTTTTATAAATTGAACTTGATAATTATTTTTTATTACCACTTCTTGAATTTCAACTGCTTGCTTTACTGATACATTTGGCAAAATACATGAATCTGGCTTTAGCAAACTGCATGGCGTTTTTTGTGCAAAACTAATTATGCAAATTATTAATCCTACAAATGTAAAAATGGTTTTCATAATGTTATTATTTAGAAATATGAATTTGAGTGAAACTCATTATTAAATAAAAGTATAAAAAAAACCTGTTAAAAATAAATTAACAGGTTTTAATTTTAATATTAATAATTTTTATTTTGCTGTTTTTAATTTTTCACCCATTGTTTTGGCTCCAGCTTCGTTGCCTGTTAGTAAGTATAATTTTCTTAATGCAAGAACACAAGATCTATCATCTGCTTTTATAGTTAATGCTTGTTCTAAATAAGGTATTGCTTTTTTGAAATATTCTTGAGATTTTGCTTCTAATTCTTTACCCTTAGTTTTTGCTTGTGTAAGAGGTAAATTATTAGCTTGATTTTGTAAAGTGCCACCATAGTTATTATATAAAGCTCCTATATTATACAATGCATTAAAATAACTTTCTTGATTAGCTGGTTTTAAATCAATTGCTTTTTGGTAATGTTCCGCAGCTTTAGTTACTAAATTATCAAAATCGGCAGGCTTAGTTGTGTCTTTACCACTTTTACCTTTAGGATTTGCTAAATTATCATATACATTACCTAAAACTAATTCTAATTGAGGATTGTTCGGTTCTTTTTCTATTGCTGCTTGTAGGTTAGCTAAAGCTTTATCTTGTTGTCCAGCTTGTAAGAATGTTTCAGTTTCTCTGTTCATTAAATACACATCATTTGGATATAATTTACGTCCAGCTTTTAAATATTCGTTTGCACCAAGAGTATCTTTTAAACCTAATTTAGCATCATAAATTGTTTGGTAGTTATATGGAGAAGCAATTTTTTGGTCAATCATTTTTTTATTATAATCAACCATTTTAGTTAAATTCTTAGATTTTTGCGCAGAAATACATGCATTGTAAAAACCTGCTGTATCTTTTTTACCTGTCATTAAAGAATTTAATACCGCTGACTTGTAAAAATACTCTGATGATTTTTCAAAATCTTTTGCTTTGTATTTACCAACTGCAATATTTGAAGATTCAAATTTTAATTGAGCAGCCACATTTGCTAATTTTAAATCATCATCGCTTGGCATATTACCGCCTTTCATAACGTTCATAATATTATCAAAATATTTAGGATCCATTTCTTTTATTTTATCCAAAGCATTTCCAGCTTCTTCAAATTCCAACAATGGAGTAGAACCATAAGCAGCTTCCATACGAGCATTTTTATCAGCTATAGTAGCTTCTAATTTCTTTTGTTCTGCTCTTAAGTTATATTGATACAAATTATACATAATACGACATTTGTACGCATATGTTTTTGCTTGATTTTTAGTTTCATCATTTGCTAAAGCTAAATCAATGTTTTCTTTTGCTTTCATTAAATAAGAAACATCTGGCTTATCTTTTAATGTTGATTCGTAATCGTTTAAAGCTCTCCACGCATTTTGAACTTTATTTTTTTGTGCAACACCTAATAAAGGTAATGCTGCTAGTGCTAATATTTGAATTGTTTTTTTCATGGTAACGAAGTTTCTGTTTTGTGGTTTCTATTATTTCAATTTAAGTACCAATTATTTTATTTTAACGTTTTTTTTAATTTGTAAGAATTAAACCAAAAAGATTTAAGTAACTCACTCAAATCTTTTTGGCTGCTTTTTAATATTATTCTACTTTATCTTCAGACGCATCAGCACCCTCTTTTCCATAATTTTCGGTTGGAGTTTCTGGAGTTGTTGTAGTATCAGTCGTTTCAGTAGTAGTTTCGGCAGTTACTTCAGTTGCAACTTCTTCTTCTTCATGATCAACTTTTGTAATTGCAGCAATACTATCACTGTCTTGTATATTAATTAATCTTACACCTTGTGTTGCTCTTCCCATTACTCTTAAATCAGAAACACACATCCTAATTGTAATACCGTTTTTAGTAATAATCATTAAATCATTAGCATCTGTTACTGATTTAATACCTACCAAATTACCAGTTTTTTCAGTTATATTAATAGTTTTTACACCTTTACCACCACGGTTTGTAATACGGTATTCATCAATATCCGAACGTTTACCATAGCCTTTTTCAGAAACAACTAAAACGTTGGCTTTCATATCATCAATACAAATCATTCCAATAACTTCATTGTTACCACCTTCTTCATCATTTAAGTCAATACCAATTACACCACTTGCATTACGGCCCATTGGACGAACTTTAGCTTCTGGGAAACGGCATACCTTACCTAATTTTGTAGCAATCATAATTTCATTGTTACCATTAGTTAATGCTGCTTCTAATAATACATCTCCTTCACGAATCGTAATAGCATTAATACCATTTGCACGTGGACGAGAATAAGCCTCTACAGATGTTTTCTTAATTATACCATCTTTAGTACATAAAATAATGTAGTTATTATTAATATACTCTTCGTCGTTTAAGTTTTTAATGTTAATAAATGCTTTTACTTTATCATCTGGTGCAATACTAATAATATTTTGAATTGCACGTCCTTTACTTTGTTTATTTCCTTCAGGCACTTCGTATGCTCTAATCCAATAACATTGTCCTTTTTCGGTAAATAATAAAATGTAATTATGAGTAGATGCTATAAACATGTGTTCAACAAAATCTTCATCGCGGGTTGCAGTACCTTTACTACCTCTACCACCACGGTTTTGTGCACGGTATTCAGCTAAATTAGTACGTTTCATGTACCCTAAATGAGATATAGTAATAACTACATCTTCATCAGCAATCATATCTTCAATTTTTAAATCATCGCCAGCGTAAACAATATC
>ERZ724520.1176-NODE-1176-length-13409-cov-4.405122_pt1 | contig 13409 bp, 8 predicted proteins | sample MGYA00376053_ERZ724520 | MGnify/ENA primary metagenome ERZ724520 (study PRJEB28724, sample SAMN07190886) | activated sludge metagenome | isolation source: activated sludge of sewage treatment plant in Hong Hong | place: USA: Christiansburg, Virginia | collected... | reverse complement strand
CGTAAATTTGTCATCGCACGCTCTTCACTGGCGGGCAGCTTCATGTTGTCAGAAGCCCATGCCATCGGGCTGGGGGAGATCAGGATGCGCAGTTCATTAAACGAGCCGTTGCGAGCCGATATCAAGCTGGTACAGGTGAATGATCTGTCAGAGAACGAAATTATCGTTGGACTCGCCCCCAAAGAAGACTTTGACCGGGCACGCGTCGACCGGGATTTCCTGCTGAATAGCTTGCGTTTTCGTCTTGACCTGGACGATCCCAAGAACCCCAAGGTAGTCGTAACCACCCAGCAACCGCTGCGTGAACCCTTTCTGAATTTTGTAGTTGAGGTGCAGTGGCCGAGCGGTCGTCTGCTACGTGAATACACGTTGTTGATGGATCTGCCTGCTTTTTCTGATAGCAGGGGTTCAAGCGATGTAAAAGAAGCCAAAGTATCGAGCGGTCGGCCGCAGCCAGTAGATGAAGAAGTGTCAGAACTGGAGCCTGCCAAGCCTGTAAAAGCGCCGGCACCACGCGTTGCAGCCCCTAAAGCCAAATCTGATGTGCCTGCTCGCCGTGCATCGGCTGAAGAAGTTGAGGCCCGTAAAAATGTTGCGGCTCCTGTGCCAGAGAAAGAAGTGGCGGCAACCCAAGACGAATCTTCAGCGTCAGATGACACGTATGGCCCAACTGGCAGCAATGACACGATGTGGAGAATTGCGCAGGGTGTCCGGGGTTCAGGCAGTGTCCACCAGAAGATTTTGGCAATACAGCGTCTCAATCCACGCGCTTTCAGTAACGGGAATGTCAATTTGCTGAAAAAAGGGCAGGTGTTGAAACTGCCTAGTCAGGAAGAAATTGCCAGCATTGGCCGAGCTGAGGCTACTGCAAAATTTAATGAACAGAATGATGCATGGAAATCAGGTGGCAAATCTGCTCCCGCTGTTGGTGCCCAACTGGACGCCACAGGCCGAGCAGCACCGGCTGCGCCGGCTGCAACACAACCTGATGGCCAGTTGAAACTGGCGACACCTGCAGCCAGTGCAGATGCCGGTCAGGCAGCCAAAGGTACTGGTGATCAGGGAGCGGAAGTGGCTGCCCTGCAGAACGATCTTGCTGTAGGCATGGAAGAATTGAGCCGTGCCCAGCGTGAAAATCAGGAAATTGCATCCAGAGCCAAGGATCTTGATGCGCAGAAAGAAAACGCAGAACGCTTGCTGCAATTGCAAAGCACCGAGATGGCCGCCATGCAGGCCAAACTGGCAGCGGAGCAGCAAGCAAAAGCTGCAGCAGACGCCCAGGCCAAGGCAGTGGCAGATGCTGCTGCACAGCAAGCAGCAGTTGATGCTCAGGCTAAAGCAGCTGCGGATGCTGCTGCACAGGCAGCAGCTGCTCAAGCTGCGACTGCTGCCGCGCCGGCTCCAGCTGCTGATACTGCAGCAGCTGCCCCGGTAGCTGAAACGGCGGCCCCAGCGGCGACAAGTGATGCTGCGGCTCCAGTTGACGCTACACCGCCAGTTGAAGCAACGCCGCCAGTTGAAGCAACGCCGCCAGTTGAAGCCACAGCACCAACGGAAGCAGCTCCGACAGCAACAGCAGAGGTTGCGCCTTCCGCTGAAGCCGTTGCGCCTGCGGAGAAGCCCGTCGAGAAGCCGGTCACCAAGCAATCTTCAAATGCTTCCCTGATCGATTCTTTCACCAACAGCTCTGTTATCGCTGGTGTAATTGCGGTCGTGTTGATCTTGCTGGGATTGTTTGCCTATCGCAAAAAGGCAGCGAGTGCCTCCAGAGAAGTTGAACAGGATTTTGACGATTCGGTAATAGATTACGTAGCGCCCGAGCAGGATGAATCCGGAGTTTATGCACAACCAGAAGCAGAAGCCCAGGAAGATGCTGAACAGGCTGATATGGCTTGGGAAGTGGATGCGTCGGTGGAAGAGAGCGGCGCTGAAGCTGAAATGCCGTCAGAGGCATCTCTGCAGCCTGAAAGCGGGGATGTGCTCGGTGAAGCGGATATCTACATTTCTTTTGGCAATTTTGAAAAGGGCGAAGCGCTTTTGAAATCTGCGATCAAGGCAGAGCCAATGCGCAGCGACTACAGGCTGAAGTTGCTGGAGTTGCATAAAGAGTCTGGCGACCTTACTGCCTTTGACGAAGTTTACAAAGGTCTGATCGAGCTTGATGATGATCTGGCCATTTCAAAGGCAGGCGAGTTGCGAGGTGGCATTTCTGGTGCTGCAGATACACCGTTTGCTTTTGGTGTGTCTTCAGCTGCAGCCGCTGCCGGTATCAGTGATGAGGTTGATTTTGATCTCGATCTTGATATGGATTTCGATGCCCCTGCTGAAGTTCAGGCTGAGTTGCAACCTGCTGCTGAAGTAGCAGATGCTGAAACATCTACATTTTTTGATGTTGATTTTGATCTGGATGCAGAACCGGAGTTTGCACCTAACCAAACTTCAATCCGTGAAGCTGTTGCCCTTGATACCGAAGAACAGCCAGCTGTAGAGGAAGAGTTCAGTCTTGATTTTGATCTGGATCTTGACACCCCGGCCGTAGAGGTTGAGCCGGAAGTCGTGATTTCAGAGCCGGCATCTGCTGCAGCTGAACCGGAACAATATTCCGAGCAAGAAAGCGCCATGCTCGGCGCTGTGACCGCCGATGCAGGCGATCTTGATGAAGAGCTTGATTTCCTCTCGGATGCTGACGAGTCGGCCACCAAGCTGGACCTGGCGCGCGCTTATATCGACATGGGAGACAAGGACGGTGCCCGCGATATTCTCGCGGAAGTGCTGGAAGAAGGTCGTTCCGAGCAGAAACGCGAGGCGCAAGCGCTGCTTGACAGTATTGGCTGATATAACTGACAGGCCGCCTGTTGAATACAGGCGCAATGCCGAGATTATGCCCGGTGGGAGTCTTCCCCCGGGCATTTCTCGTTATGCGCTGGCGGTTGAGTATTGTGGTGAGCGCTACCATGGGTGGCAGAGGTTGGCAGGAACAGATTTGCCCAGTGTCCAGGCTGCACTGGAACGTGCATTGAGCTATGTAGCGAATGAGCCTGTTAAAGTTGTGTGTGCGGGCAGAACCGATGCAGGCGTTCATGCCACCAACCAGATTGTACATTTTGATACTGCAGCCGTTCGCCAACCGAAAGCGTGGACAATGGGTGGAAATACGCATCTGCCTGCTGATATCCGTATCAAGTGGGCCTGCCCGGTTGAACAGGGTTTTCATGCGCGTTTTTCAGCCCGCGCAAGAACCTACCGCTACCTGATTGCAAACACGAAAGCTCCACCGGCTATTGCAGGGAAGCAATGCCTATGGGTGCGCAAACCTCTTGATGTGGATGCTATGCAACAAGCTGCCAACTATTGTCTTGGAGAGCACAATTTCAATGCTGTCCGCAGCTCTATTTGCCAGGCAAAGAATCCGGTGCGTACTTTATACAGCTTTGCCATTACGCCAGTTAATGGTTGGTTGGTAACAGAAATATCTGGTAATGCTTTTTTGCATCATATGGTCCGTAACTTGATGGGCTTGTTGCTTCCGGTCGGGTTGCATGAGCAAAAACCTGAATGGGTGCGTGATGTGTTGGCATCCTGTGATCGCAAACAGGCAGGTAAAACAGAGGCGGCTGCGGCGTTATATCTTGTGAAAGTCGATTATGACAAGGACTATGGTTTGCCTTTGATGGCTAAAGGCCCTTTTATGTTGCCGGATAACTAAAAGTTTTTATGAGTGATAAAAGCAATACGGTGCCTTGTAAATTTGCACGATCACTGCTGCGATTTCTGGAAGCGCAAGGCTGTGATATGCCGGCAATCAGGGAAGCAGTGGAGCTGCCGTTTAATCCTCTGGACAAGCAGTATGGCGGCGAAGAACCCATTCCTGCCATGTGCTATAGCCGTCTTTACCAGTGGGCTATGTGGATGGTGCAAGATGAGTCATTTGGTTTGCATGCGCAAGGCGTAAGACCGTTAGGCACATTCCGTATGATGAGTTATGCACTCATTAATTGTAAAAGTCTTGAGCATGCAATCAATCGCGCGGCTGATTTTAACGAGATCCTTAAATTTAGCCGCAATCCGGCGCAGGATACACGACGAAGACCCAGTGGCCACCCGCAGGGTTGGCCGTTGCGCCGTGAAATGGATGAAGTGGGCGGTCCTGTCGCTGTGTATTTTTATGATACCGATTTTTATAGTGCAGAACAGATGGGTGAAGAGGCATTACTCGGAATCGCGAGTGGTTTGTCTATCTGGCACCGGTTTTGTAGTTGGTTAATTGACCGCACGATTGAGTTGGATGAAGTGATGTTTATCGGCGACCCGCCAGATAATATTGAAAAATACCAGCAGTTTTTCAATTGCGTACTAAAGTTTAATCAGCCTGAAAATGGTTTCAAATTCAGCGTTGACTATCTGGATTTCCCGGTGTTGCAGACCGAAGATTCCCTGAAGGAGTTCTTGCGTAATGCGCCTTTCCAGTTAATCAGGATGCCGAATCATGGTGAATCGGTTGCATCGCAGATACGTTCGTTGATAAGTCATGATGTCAGTAAAAAGTTTCCTAGCTTTGAGCAGATTACCGAGCGCCTTAACCTTTCCGCAACCACTTTGCGCCGCAGGCTGAGGAAGGAAAATATCAGTTATCAGGATATCAAGGATAATTGTCGGCGCGATGCGTCATTGGTGTATTTATCAAGGCCTGAGTTATCTATCAGTGCTGTTGCGGCTTTGATGGGGTTTACTGATGTCAGCTCTTTCCATCGATCATTCAAGAAATGGACAGGGACAACGCCAAAGGAATACCGCGATCAGGGTGTGGGTCGCTGAGAATCGTGCGAAATAAAAAAACCGGACTGATGTCCGGTTTTTTTATTTCCGTGTGCGGTTATTTCGCCAAGCCGGTGCCAGACAGGGCAAATTCTTTTGCCCATTTGTAGTCAGGCTTTCCAGATGGAGAGCGCTTTACTTCCGGAGCAATATGCAGCTCGCGCGGTACTTTATAGCCGGCAATAGACTGGCGTGCTTTTTCCTGTACATCCGCCAGTGTCGGGGTTTTGCCATCGCGCGCAGAAATAACAGCGGTCACTTTGCTGCCAAAGCGAGGGTCGGGTGTGGCTACTACCAACGCATCAAAAATATCCGGATGGGCTTTGAGCGCCTGCTCAACTTCTTCGGGGAATATTTTTTCACCGCCGGAGTTGATGCAGTTACTGCCACGGCCGAAAACGGAAATGGAATTGTCATCTTCCAGTTTCGCTGCGTCACCAGTCAATAACCAGCGCTTGCCGTCAACGACGACAAATGTTTTTTCAGTCTTGATCGGGTCGTTATAGTAGCCGAGTGGAATGTGGCCCGCGCGTGCAAAAATGCCGGTCTCGCCCGGTTTGGCTGCGCGCATGGGTGATTCGTCCTCGATAATGACATCCATGAATTCACTGCGCGCCACGTTGCCAAGACCGCCTTCCGTCTTCTTGTTCCCGCCATCCATGCCCATCTGGCCGGATTCAGATGAACCAAACGCATTGGTAATAAAACAGTTGGGGAAGTGTTTCCTGAAATCTGCCTGTTTTGCTTCCGAAAATACGGCGCCGCCTGATCCGACGTTGAATACGGAGGTCAAGTCCCATTTGTCAGGGTTTTCATTCAGTGCATCAAGAAGCGGTATTGCCATGGCGTCGCCAACGATTTGTACAGCATTGCATTTCTCGCGCTCAACAATATCCCAGACTTGTGCGCCATTGAATGATCGATGGTGATTCAATACCAGTTTGTTGCCAGCGAGTAATTGAATGCATGCGTACCACCAGGAGGCTCCGTGCATCAGTGGTGCCAGTGCGACACCGCACAGCGGGAATTCAGTGACGCGCGTCTTGATATCTTCCGGCTTTTCGCATTTGCCATGCGGGCTGAAATGGCCGCCACCGCCCATGGCTGCGAAGAAAACATTTTCATGCGGCCACATGACACCTTTAGGCATCCCCGTGGTGCCGCCTGTGTAGAGAATGAAAAGGTCGTCGCCGGAACGCTGGCCAAAATCCCGTGCGGGTGAACCTTGATGGATGGCTGCTTCATACTCAAAGGAGCCAATGCGGCCAAGATCATGGTGTGTGCCATCTTCTACCGCAATAAACAGTTTCAGATCCGGTGCTGCCTGACGTACTTCTTCGATTGCCGGGATAAATTCACGGTGGTGGATACACGCCACCATGTTGGCGTTATCAAAAATATATAGAAGCTCGTCTTTCACATAGCGGTAGTTGACGTTAACAGGAACCGCACGCAGCTTGAAGCATGCCAGCATGCTTTCAAGGTATTCGGCGCAGTTGTACATGTAGAGGCCGACATGGTCACCTGCCTTGATGCCCTGGCCTTTCATGAAGTGGGCCAGGCGGTTGGAGCGTTCTTCCAGCTGGGAGAATGTGACGCGGGTGCTGCCACAGACCAGTGCTTCGCGCTCCGGTACGGTATCGGTCACCATTTCAAACAGATCGGCAATATTGAAAGTTGGCGTTGCCATGCGTTTCAGATCCTCTTGTCCAGAACATCGCGTCTATCGCGGGGAGGACGAATTCTATCAGGTTGTGAGCCGTGGTGGCCTCACAGCTGGTACGAGGTATGTCGGGGAATGCGGCTTTCGCTCAGGGTTTCCTTTGCCTACAATACGACCCTGCAATTCCCATTCAGGCTGCCCTTTGCGGCCGATCTGTTTGCTGTCTTTATGTATTAGCCCATCTTGAGGTATTCACCGTGTTAGAAGCCTATCGCAAGCATGTTCAGGAACGCGCCGCTGAGGGCGTTGTGCCGAAACCCCTTTCCGCCGAGCAGGTCGCTGATCTGGTCGATTTGCTGAAGAATCCTCCCAAGGGTGAAGAGGCCTTTCTGGTCGAGTTGCTCACCTACCGTGTGCCGGCTGGTGTAGACCCGGCAGCCTATGTGAAAGCCGGTTTCCTGACAGCAATTGTCAAGGGTGAAGCGCAGTCGCCTTTGATCGACAAAAAACAGGCCGTGAAACTGCTGGGCACCATGCTGGGCGGTTACAACATCACCACGCTGGTGCAGTTGCTGGATGACGCAGGTTTGGCTGAAGCGGCGGCTGCTGAGCTGAAACACACCATCCTGATGTTTGACAGTTTCCATGATGTGGCTGAGAAAGCGAAGAAGGGCAATGCCCAGGCGAAAGCTGTGCTGCAATCCTGGGCTGATGCCGAGTGGTACACCAGCCGCCCCGATGTGCCGCAAAAAATGACGGCTACTGTATTCAAGGTCACTGGCGAAACCAATACTGACGATCTTTCTCCCGCGCCCGATGCATGGAGTCGCCCGGATATCCCGTTACACGCAAAAGCGATGTACAAGAATCCGCGCGAAGGCATCACTAACACCGAGCAGCAAATCAATGAACTGAAGAAAAAAGGCCACCCGGTTGCTTTTGTTGGCGACGTGGTGGGTACCGGTTCTTCGCGCAAGTCCGCCACCAATTCCGTACTGTGGTACACCGGCGAAGATATCCCGTTTGTGCCGAACAAACGCTTTGGTGGTATCTGTATCGGCAGCAAGATTGCCCCGATATTTTTTAACACCATGGAAGATGCAGGCGCATTACCCTTCGAATGTGATGTTTCAAAGCTGAACATGGGCGATGTGATTGATATTTATCCATACGATGGAAAAATCAAATCTGAAAACGGCGATGTGATTGCCGAATTCAGTTTAAAAACGGATGTGTTGCTGGATGAAGTGCGCGCTGGCGGCCGTATCAATCTCATTATCGGTCGCGGTTTGACCGACAAGGCGCGTGCAGAACTCGGTTTGTCTGCTAGCCCGGTTTTCCGCCGCCCTGATGCGGAAGTGGCATCCAACAAGGGTTTTACGCTGGCACAGAAAATGGTGGGCAAAGCTTGCGGAGTGGCGGGCATTCGTCCGGGTACTTATTGCGAGCCAAAAATGACCACTGTCGGTTCACAGGATACCACTGGCCCGATGACTCGCGATGAACTGAAAGATCTCGCCTGTCTCGGTTTTTCTGCGGATCTGGTGATGCAGTCTTTCTGTCACACTGCCGCGTATCCAAAGCCTGTTGACGTAGAAACCCATCACACCTTGCCAGACTTCATCATGACGCGTGGCGGTGTGGCATTGCGCCCTGGTGACGGCATTATCCATTCATGGTTGAACCGTATGTTGTTGCCGGACACCGTAGGCACGGGCGGTGATTCGCATACCCGATTCCCGATTGGTATTTCATTTCCAGCCGGTTCCGGTCTGGTGGCTTTTGGTGCTGCAACAGGTGTGATGCCGCTGGATATGCCTGAGTCTGTGCTCGTTCGCTTCAAAGGTGAAATGCAGCCCGGTATTACCTTGCGGGATCTGGTCAATGCCATTCCTTATGCTGCGATCCAGAAAGGGTTGTTGACTGTCGAGAAGAAGGGCAAGAAAAATATTTTCTCTGGCCGCATCCTTGAAATCGAAGGATTGCCAAAATTGAAAGTGGAACAGGCATTTGAAATTTCTGACGCGTCTGCCGAGCGTTCTGCTGCTGGTTGCACTATCAAACTGGATAAAGAGCCGATCATCGAATACCTCACATCCAACATCACCATGCTACGCTGGATGATTGAGGAACATTACGGCGATGCACGCACAATAGATCGTCGTGTGAAAGCGATGGAAGCGTGGTTGGCAAACCCTGTGTTGATGGAAGCAGACAAAGATGCTGAATACGCAGAGATTATCGAAATTGACCTGAACCAGATAAAAGAGCCACTGCTGGCGTGCCCGAATGATCCGGATGACGTCAGGCCGCTGTCAGCCGTGCAAAATACCAAAATCGATGAAGTGTTTATCGGTTCGTGCATGACCAATATTGGCCACTATCGCGCAGCCGGCAAATTGTTATCGAAAGTAAAAGACGGTTCACTGCCCACCACCTTGTGGATTGCGCCGCCAACACGTATGGATGAATTCCAGCTGAAAGAAGAAGGTTACTACGGCATTTTTGGTGCCAGTGGTGCGCGTACTGAAATGCCTGGCTGCTCGCTGTGCATGGGTAACCAGGCGCGTGTAAAGCCGGGTGCAACCGTGGTGTCGACATCTACACGAAACTTCCCGAACCGTCTGGGCGATAACACCAATGTGTATCTGTCATCAGCGGAACTGGCTGCGGTCTCTGCCGTGCTCGGCAAATTGCCAACGCCAGCTGAATATCAGGAATACGTGGGCCAGCTGAACACAATGGGCTCTGAAATCTATCGTTACCTGAACTTCAATGAAATTGAATCGTTCCAGAAAGCGGCGGACAAGGTGAAAACGATCCATGTGACGCATGTGCAAGAAGTGGTGATGTAATTTTGCCCATTTTATTGCAACCAGAAACCCTGCTTCGGCGGGGTTTTTGTTGGATGTTGTTTTCGTCATTGCTGATATTGGCAGGTTGCGACAATAATTATCCAAAAGATTGGCCGTGGGTGGATGTTCCATTTTTTTCTAGCTGTCCGGATATTTCTGGCACGTACCTCGTTGGCTCCAGTAATGACGACGGTATCGGGATGTCGGCCAATATGGGTGACACGCTGTTCCGTAATATCCTGCCAAGGGAGCGTAGCAGTCAGCGCTGGAATTGGGAAACCATGACAATTTCTGGTGACGCTTCGCAGCAACTCGATATTACATTAATGCGCAGCACACAAACATTGGATTTGTATCTGCAGCGTGAATTTGCACAAGGCAGTAAAGATTATTACAGAAATCGCTACAACAACATGATGAATCCTGCCACGCGTTGGAGAAATAGTTTTGCAGCGATGACTGATGATGAGTACGAAGCGAATCTCGATAAACTTTATCTTACGCCACAAGTGCACCATGTTTTGAAAAATGGTGAAGATTATGAATGCAATGGCGGATGGATAAGCGGGGAGCGTCTGTTGCATGATCCGGGCCCTGATCGTAATAATCCACGGCCTGATGTTGTAAATGGTGTCGTGCGTTTTGGGAAAGATACAGCCGGCTATCTGGTTGCTGAATCAATTTATCCGGAAGATGTTGAGTTGTCGTTGTGGTGTGGTGATGGTTGCAAAGGCATAGCGCTCGGCACGTGGACCATGCATAAGTGGCGGCATTGGGAGCCTGCGCAACCGGCTTGGGAGGGCGAGCGTTCCAGGCCATGGGCAGAGCCTTTCAAAAATATTGAATCAAGAACAGGCAATGGCACTGGCGGCGTTTTACGTCTGGTTGAAGTGAGAAGACTGGTAACGCCAACGATTCTGCCGCCGGCAACTCTCACAGATCTGGAGCCCACTGGCAAGGATATGATTCTGGTGGTTAATAGCCCCGATAAAGAATCGCTCAATAAAATGTTTAAAGGGCTCGGATCTATTTTTACGTTCTACGATGTGCGTGTGCAGGAGTTGGCGCGCATGCCGGATGGTGGTTGGAACATGCGTGTGTTGTTGGTGCTGAGGCCGCGTGAGTAGAATCATTGCAGTTGGCAAATCAGATCTTTCCGGCTCAGACTTTCTCGAACGATAACAAGGGTGTCTTATGCGCAATACATTGCAGGACCAATTACTGAAAGCTGGATTAGTTGACGAAAAATCAGTCAAGCAGGCTAAAAAAGAGCAGCATGCTGCGCAGCAGAAAGTGGCAAAAAACAAACGACATGTAGAAGCAGATGAAGTTAAACTGGCGGCACAAAAAGCATTAGCAGATAAGGCGGAACATGATCGTCTACTGAACCAGCAGCGCAATGAACAGGCAACGCAGCGTGCGATTGCTGCGCAGATACGCCAGCTAATTGAAAGTCATCGCCAGAGCCGGGGCGATGGCAATGTGGCGTATAACTTTTCCGATAATAAAGTCATCAAGAAAATCATGGTCAGCCAGAAAATTATTGACCAGATTCAATTTGGCCATCTGGCTGTTGTGCGACTGGATGACAAATACGAACTGATTCCTGTGCGGGCAGCAGAAAAGATTCGCGAACGTGATGCCAGCTGTGTGATTGTATGTAATCCGCAGCAGAGTGGGGCAAACGTGGATGATGATCCGTATGCGGATTTCAGGATCCCCGATGATCTGATGTGGTAATCGCGGAATTGTGGTGCTTGCTGTATTTAGGTTGCCAGGGGTATCGGTCGTCCATCACAGGACCAAAATACAGCACGCCTGAATAACGCCAGCCATCCAGTACTATGCCGCTTTGCCAGGGTTTTCCTCTGGCGGTGACAACAATCGCGTTGTGTTCAAGAACTTCTTTGGGTTTTGCCTGTACAAGATGCAGCTCCCAGTCTGGTGCAGCGAGTGGCTGTAATGCTGCAGCCATATCTTTTGCATAGTGAAAGCATAAACCGCGTGGTTTTATGCCAGAGTTAACTTCCATATTGTGAATCCACGGCGCCATACGGACCTGATATTGCCCACGCAAGTTTGCGGCAGTGGTTACAGCAACTTTCGCAAAATATTCTGCGGCATGCGGTTCGGCAGTCGGAGACAGTGCCAGCAATTCCTCCGTCAGTTTGTCGATGCGGATTGCCTGTTCCTGTCTGTTGTCGGGTTGGTGTGCGCATGCGCACAGTAGCAATGCCGCCGCCAGCAAAAGTATATTTGCCAGTGCAGTAATAACGCGCATCATGACTTCAACTGTTGCATGAATATCTGGCGTCTGATGATAGCAAGACTCAAACGCTGCACGATGCCTGCTGCTAGCAAGGCTGCAGCAAAGCTGCTGGCTATGCCATACGGCAGCAACATGATCAGCACAAGGCAGAACACCGAGAAGGCGATCAGGCCAAACGCTTGCCCCCGTAACAGGTGTGCGGTGCCCGCAGCCCCGCACTGGTAGTGCGTAAATACCGCCAAAATGCTCCCGAGCACAGGAAAAACAGACAGGTTGCCTGCCCAGCGTGCGCCGAGTGTCTGTGCGTACCAGCTGATGGCAAATGCAACCAATCCGCCAGCCAGCATGCGCAGTGCCATTTCTGTTCTGGTGGTGATGCGGTTGGCAGGCGCAGTATGTTTATGTGGAAATAAACGCGGTGCGATAAATAAAACCAGGGATGCCACAACAATGCCGATGTGTGCCGGTAGCAAAAGCAATATGTGTGTAACCAGAAAAAATGCACACACCCCCAGAGGTAAACAGGCAAACCATGGCAGCCGCGTTGCCAGCCATGCGTAACCCAAACCGAATGCAATATTGGCGGGCACGTTGGTGAGAGTGGCCCATGTGGCCGTACTGGCAAAACCTGTACCGTGGTCAAGCGCAACAAAGAGCAGTACAGGACCTGCAATAACAGGGAAACCGGATAGCCAACCCGCTACCGCTGCGCCCCAGCGTTGGCCGGCATGTGTGATGCCCAGCATCAGCAGCGGCACCAGCGTGAGTTTCAGTATCAGCAGCGGAGTAATAATCGGCATCGCTGTTTCCCGGATTACAGTGCGCGAATAGCGTCCATCTGTTCGCGTAATTTCCCCAGCGCGCGTTCATTGTCGGCGAGCCTTTCCCGTTCTTTTGCGATGACGTCTGCCGGCGCTTTTGCCACAAAGCTCTCGTTGTCCAGTTTGCTGATGATGCGCTCTGAGTCTTTTCCGAGCCGTTCTGTTTCTTTCTGCAAGCGGGCAAGTTCAGCATTCTTGTCGATCAGGTCACTCATCGGGATCAGGATTTCCAGATTGCCTGCAAGCGCTGTGGCAGATAGTGGTGCTGTGTCGCCTGCAGCCAGCCAGTTGATGCTTGCAATATTGGCCAGCTTCATCAGGAATAATTGGTTGGCTCCAAGGCGTGTGCGGTCACTGTCATCACCATTACGCAACAAGATGGGCAGTTGTTTGCCGGGCGGTATATTCATTTCACCGCGGATATTGCGGATGCCAAGAATCACTTGTTGCAACCATGCAATATCAGCGCATGCTGGTGCATCAATCCGGTTGCTGTCAGCTTGCGGATAACGTGCCAGCATGATGCTGTCACCAGCCGCGCCCGCCAGCGTTTTGACGCGTTGCCAGATTTCTTCGGTGATAAACGGCATCATCGGGTGCAGTAAGCGCAAGCTGGCTTCCAGCACACGGATCAACGTGCGACGTGTGCCTTTTTTCTGGGCATCGGTTGCGTTCGTGTCGTTCAGTACCGGTTTGGACAGCTCCAGATACCAGTCACAGTATTCATTCCAGAAAAATTCGTATACCGCCTGTGTCGCCATATCAAAACGGTATTGTGCAATGGCATCGGCCACCGCTTTTTCTGCTTCCTGCAAGCGCGAGATAATCCAGCGATCAGCGACTGACAATTCATAGTCTTTCGATCCGTCTTGCGCGCAATCCTGCTCTTCACAATTCATCAACACATAGCGTGACGCGTTCCATATCTTGTTGCAGAAATTGCGGAAGCCTTCGATGCGGCCCACATCAAACTTGATATCGCGTCC
>ERZ724520.1175-NODE-1175-length-13420-cov-4.145006_pt1 | contig 13420 bp, 20 predicted proteins | sample MGYA00376053_ERZ724520 | MGnify/ENA primary metagenome ERZ724520 (study PRJEB28724, sample SAMN07190886) | activated sludge metagenome | isolation source: activated sludge of sewage treatment plant in Hong Hong | place: USA: Christiansburg, Virginia | collected... | reverse complement strand
CTTGACCCGCGCCTGCAACTACAGTGTTCCCTTTTCGCTGCTTTCGGTTGCCATGTGTTCCATGTGCTCAAGCAACCCCTTCATCCTTCCCTCCGGACTCACGTTCCGCTCCACTCCCTTCCCGGGGCTGTGCCTGTTGTCCGCCACGTGCACTGTTTTGGTGGTTTTGTGACGGTGGCTGGCTGCGGGTTGGTCATCTTCTAAGAAATACATGAATTCCTCACAATACTTATCGCTTTCTGCTAATTTTTTGTACTATTTTGTTTTGCGTTCGTCTTCATGCAGGCCGTAGTTGTTGAAGTTCCAGTGAGCCCGTCCGGATTCGTGGGTGGGGGTGGGTGGTTCGCGTTGGGGGGACATGCTGCGGTCCTCCTTTTTGAGGGAGCCTAAGAGATTGGAACGGCGCTGTTTTATTTCCTTGAGGGAGCGGTCGATGGGCTGCATGCCGTGGGTCGCGGACAACTCATAGCCCTGCTTAGAGTGGACAGTGGGCATTTCCTTTTCCTTGTAGGAGCGTAGCAGCCGGCTTTCCCTGAACTCTGCGATCTTCTGCTCTAACTTGTTCAGTCCGGGCACCGTTCTGCCCTCGCGATTGTCTACTGCGTTTTCGTCTGTCTTGGCGGTTGTCGCGCGTACGGAGGTAGTTTTGCCAGCCACTTCCTTCATGTAGTTTTTGAGTTTGCTGATGCGTTGCCCCAGTTCCTCCATCTTGACCACTTTGATCTCTGTTTTTAGCTCTCCTTACTCGCCTTTTACCTGTACCCGCATCTGCGAATTAATATCAAATGTTAGCCGGTGTTATTGATTCTTGCTGAGCTCGCATTCACTTTTCCGTTCCCCTTACGTTGAACTCTTCTTCATCAACACCTTGCCCGGCTAGCATTTCAGGAAAGACTACTCCCCTGCCCGTACTGGGACCAGGAGTAGGTTGCTTCCTTGTTCCTTCACGCTCCGACGCCGCGCGCCCTACTGCCCACTGACGCGCAGAAGGGCCTCGATCTAACTCTTGTACTTCTTGAGCGCGTCGGTTTTGTTCAGGCTGCGGTCGATGCGGAAGTCAAGGCCGAGGAAGTACTTGAGGTTGTTCTGTGGGTCCAGACCGATATTGCCGAGTTTGAGAGTGTGGCTCACACTCAGATTGACTAGTTTTTCGGCCAATTAGTGGAGTTGGGCGATCAATGGCTCCAGCTTCCTCACCGAAAATTTGGCCATCACTGCTCCCAAACCTGTCCCCACGTACTCAAACATCAGGTGCGTGCAGTTCTCTTCCTCGGCGACGGACTGTAGTGCTACTAGGTGTTGGGAGTCCATATTTTTGAGAAGCTTTATCTTTTATTTTAGGATGAAACGGGGTTCGGAGTTGAGGGGGAGGGTTTTGCGCGTGAGGATCTGGATGCGGGGCTCGCCTTTGTGGGGGTTTTAGCCGAAAGGGTAGTGATTTTGAATATCTAAGACGAGCATTTTATTAGTCATAAACGATGATTTATATTATGGGCTCGGTGGAAGGCTGAAAAAATATGAGGGAAATGGGTGCAAAAGGGCTGAAGGTAAAAGTTTGGAAGAAGATAAGTGCTTTGGAGTGTATTTTATAAAGGTAGGAGTTAAATGCACATATCCAATAATATTATGATATTATTTTTATGAACAGATCATTAACATATGATGCATTCAATATTTATATTCGCCAATGACCAATTTGGTTTTGAGGTCGATTTGCTGAGTAGATATCCTGCGGTAGTTTTTCCTGTTTGGTTTTTCCAAAGATGACGACAGCTCTTTCGAAGATATCAAAGAGTTCAAGGTCTCCGACTTTTATGGTTTTATAATACTGTTCTGTCTACTCCAGTTGGTTATTGGTCCTGAATTTTGCAAATATAATAAATACTTGTAAAAGCAGGTCTTGCAAATAAGATACATATCATGCGATTAAAATGGTTTAAATTTGGTCTTTGAGGGTGTCGGGGAAGTCAGAGCAGAAGTTGTCGTTGAAGAGCTTCTTTTCATAGGAATCTTCGTTCTCTTCTTCTTTCTTCTCAGTGCACAGCTCCACAATTTCTTCTGCTGCTTCTTTGATCTCTTCGTAGCTCGAGGAGAGGGAGTAGGCTTTCTGGCAGCACTTCCGGGCGAGATCTTTACGGAAGTAGGTGTTGGCCTATTTGGCCCACTTTATCAGCAGCTAGCGATGTTGTTTGCGGTCGTGTTTGACTGACTCTGAGGAGGTCTCGAGTTCGTACATGGCGAATATTTGTTCGGGGTCGCTGATGGAGCGGTAGCACTCTCGTGCGCTTTCGAACTCGTTGTAGTGTTTGAGGATGACTGCGATTTATTGTGTGAGTTTAATCACTGTGAAGACGCAGATTTCCTGGCTGCTTTTCTTCTGTCCGGCTGCTTGTAGATTTTTCCAGTAGTGGTACAGTTTTTCACGGTATTTATGCAGTTTTTAGAGAGTGAACTTCTTCTGTTCCATGGTGGGGATGTTGTCTTCGCTGAAGAGCATGGTGGAGTATTTTATCATCATTTCGGCTATTTTGAATTGTATTTTTTCGTTGTCAGTGAATCCTGATTAAAAGAAGGAGACTATTTCTTCGTTGACTACTTCGAGTTCATCGAATTAAAAATTAACAATGAAAACTGGTTTTAGTTTTTACACCTTCACCTCTCCCACCACACCGCCGAAAAATTTATCTTTCAGTGCTCGAATAATGTCTTCAGTAAAAATTTAGATGTTTTTTTCTTTGTCTTTTAAGTTGAAGAATTCTTAGCGAGTTTTAGAGTCTTTGAACAGGATCAAAGTCATGATTTTATACTCTTAAATTAAGCGTTGGATGATGTAGCTGTATTTGTAAATGATCTTTTCATTGTCATTTTTTTCCATCCTCAGAATACTAAATTTCCGGAAAAGGTTCTGGAAAAAGGTGGACATTCCTTCCAGTTCCTAAACTGTTCGATCAGCGGTTGCCCAATCTTCTCTTGAATTTTATTTGTCTGAATTTTCGATATACTCCAGGACTTTGAATTTTTTAATGAAATAGACGCTTCTTGCTTCTTTCATGATTTTTTCCGCATTGACCTACTCACCATATTTTATGCTATCATTCAGTTCATCTGATTTGAACAAGCTAACCTCTGTTTTCTCGCGTTTATCTTTGTACAGTTCGAAGAAATTATAATTGTCGTTGATAAATTCTTCCATCAATTGCATAAAATGACGAGAATCGCTACTGCCTACTGCATCTTCCATTAGAGTTTTCACGATGTTGCAGAGTGATCCGGCATGCTTTTAGATAGTTAAATTCACCCGATTTTGCATAGATTACATAAAATGCGAAAAATCTGTCCGGAAGAGTTCGTTATCGATGTCTCTCAACTCCTTTAGTATTTCATTGGAGACAGAAAAGTTAATAGCGCTCATATCAACAATATTTTTGTTAGTTTAACTTAAATTTCTCTCCCAAAAGGTTGTTTTGTCATAGATTTGTTGCAAAATTGTGGAGGGTAGGGTGCACTGTCCAACTGATTTGGGTCTTTCAATCAAAAAAATTTTATCGTTCTTCAGCATCTCATCAATCATCTATTGGTATCTTCCTATCTGCTTAGAACCCATTCCTCCCACTGAACCAGACAGAGTTATCAGAATCTATTTTATTGTGTTTAGCTTTGTATCGACATCCACCTTAGTAAAGAGGAAAGAAGTGGCTTTGAGGATTTTTGGTTTGATTGTTTCCCAATCTGCGAAGGCGTTGATGAAATTATTAATGGTTTTCTTGAACTTTTCTGCTGTTCCACGGAGGTCGTTGTAGTTGATGGCGAGAATGAATTTTAGTTTGGGTGTTTTGCTGAAGGTGCGATAGTGAAAGTATCCATTTGAGAAAATTCTATGGAAACCGTAGGTATCTCCGTAACCGGGCTGGTCCAAGAGCCACAAGGTCTTGAAAGTTTTTGTATTTGGATCTTTGATGCGTTTTTCAAAAATGTTGGGTATTTCAGTTTCTGACTAGGCTGTGGCTCCGATTTTGGCGGTTCGGTACTTCTGGGCATTGGAGCGGAAGACTAGTTCTCCGTTGCAGTTTTCTGCTTTGAGGACGTTATCACAGAGGATGTGGGAAGTGGTAGTTTTGCCAACTTTGGTGAAGCCGAACATGGCGACGGCCTATTCGAAGAGGTCGAATAGGGTGATGTCACCAGCTTCTACTGTTTTGTAGAAGTCTTAGGTTCTTTCTGCTGTGGTTTTGATTTTAATGGGAGCTTTTTTGTCCATTACTTAATACTTAATACTTATTATATCTCTTGGAGATTTTGTCTATATATAAAAAGTAAAAGTTATAATAAAAATGGTGCCATGAATAAATATGAGTTGCTGGGACTACGATAATAATTACACAGATCACTCTGCGATGAGCATTTCGATGTTGGTGATTAGATTTTCTGAGAGTTCCTCGCAGAGTTAATCGTTTTCGAAGCGTTTGAGGTAATTATCGTTTTCTTCCTTCTGCTCTTCCTTGTTTTCGGTGCAGTAGTTGACGGTGATTTCTGAAATTTCTTTGATTTAATCATAGGTGTGAGAGAGGGTATATGCTTTCTGGCAGCATTGTACGGCTAGATCTCTGCGATGCAACATGCTTGCTTCCTTGGCCTACCGCATCAACAGGTCTCGGTACTGCTAGCGATTGCTTTTTAGTTTTTCGCCCTAGAGTTCGTACATGCGGAAGATGCTATAGGCGTCGTTGATGGAGTAGTAGCAGTCGCGGGCTTAGGCGTAGAGGTGGTAGCTTTGGATGACATTGGCTAGGTTGCGGGTCAGGTTGATGATTGTTTGCACGCATGATTACTTTGCTTTGGCTTTGGCCTTTACTGTTCCCTTGTTATCTTTTAGATCGACCCATTTGTTGTAAAATTTGTTACGGTATTCGTATAGTCGTTTTAGTGCTACTTTTTTTTAGCTGGCTGTGGGTTCTCTGTCGTTTTTGAAGAGTTAGTTGCCGAACTCGATGATGAGTTCTGCGATTTTGATTTCGATGTCATTGTTGTCGACTGTCATGTTTTCGAAGAAGGTGATGATTTATTCGTTGACGGGGGTGAGTTCTTCGAAGTTGAGGTTTTGTATGAATAGTTCTTTTAGTGGGTTGATTTTGATTTATCCGACGACTAAGGTGAAGAAGCGGTCGAAAAGGAGACGGAAGATGTCCTCGGTGATTATTTTTACGTCTAATTTTTATATTTCCATTTTTACGCCTTCGTTTTGGAAGAGGATGAGGGTGAGTATTTTGGACTATTCGATGAGTCTTTGTACGTTGTAGCTGTAGCGATAGATGATATTTTCGTTGTCGGTTTTGTTGACTCTGAGTATGCTGAATTTGCGGAAGATCTGCATGAAGTTATTGGAGAAGCGTTCTAGTTCGTCTATTGAACGACTGGTAGCGATGCCTCCGTCCTGTACTTCTTCATTGACTGCGAGCAGGTGTTCTAGAACTTTGAATTTTTTGATGAAGTAGATGCTTTTCATTTATTGGAATGTTTATTCGCTGTCGTGGGACTTGTTGGGTTCGTACTCGTTGGTGATGAAGAGTTTATTGAGGATGCTTGCTCGCTTTTACTGGTAGCTTTTGAAGTAGTCGAAGTAGGTCAGGTTGAACTCGTGCATTGCCATAAGGAAGGAGTGCTGTTCGTTGCTGCCCACTGCGTCCTATTGGAGGAGCCGCACGATGTTACGGAGCGAGCCTTAGTGGTTCAGGATCATGCCGTCGATGCGCTCCTGCATATGCACCATAAAGTGTTCGAACTCGATCTTGAAGAGTGGGTCGTCGACGTCTTTGAGTTTTGCGATTATTTCCTTGAAAACTGAGAAGTTGATGTCGGTCATGTCAACAAAGTTCTGGCCTTCAACACGCGGTCGTTCCCAAAACTGTGTTTTTTCGTAAATTTCTTGTAGTATTTTGCTGTCAGGACTGGCTTGATTGACTCTGGTGGGACGTTCGAAGTTGAAGATTTTCTTGTTGTTGAGCATTTCGTTGATGAACTCCTGATACTTCGACAATTTGGCTTGGTCCATGCCACTGATGGCTTCGTCGCGCAGTATTTTGATGGTTGAGTATAGGTTCTAGAGAGCCATACCGGGGTCGGATTTGGTGATGAGGACGGCAGTGGCTTTTAGTATGTTCTTTTTCACTGAATCCCAGTCAACGAATGAGCCGATGAAGTTGAAGATTGTTTTTTTGAACTTTTCAGCGGTGCCTCTAAGGTCGTTCATCCATATGACAACTATGAATTTTAGTTTGGGTGTTTTGCTAAAGGTGCGATAGTGGAAGTAGCCATTCGAAAAGATTCTATGGAATCCGTAAGTATCTCCGTAACCGGGCTGATCGAGTAGTATGACTTTTTTGAAGGTTTTGGTGGTGGTATCTCTGATCAGGCCTTCGAAGATGTTGGGTATTTAAGTTTCTGACTCGCTGGTGAGTCCTACTTTGGCGTTGAGGAATTTCTGGGTGCTGGCTTGGTAGATGAACTCTCCGCGTTGTTCGAGGGAGCGGAGGGGGGAGCCGCAGAGCATGTGGCAGGAGGCGGTTTTGCCTGCTCGGGTGAAGCCGAAGACGGCGACTGCTTCATCGATGATTTCGAAGAGTGTCATGTCACCAGCTTATACTGTTTTGAAGAACTGGACTGTTTTTTATTCGGTGGTGACGGGTTTGGGTTAAGGGGCTTTTACTTATTTTGTGAGCATCATTTATCAACTAAGATAATATATAAAAAGTACTTGTAGGTGGTGGGCTGATGATAGAGTCTTAATATACTATTATTGGACAACTTTATTTTAATGATAAATATGAATTTTGGACTGGGGAGTGTTCGGGGAATTACAGTTTGAAGACTATCAATGGGTGAGAAAAGAGATAATGAGGTGGAAAAACTAGGATTAAGCATGTGAATTTTTGTAACTGTCTATTACGAAACTTGCCTATAACAATGAAACTCATGCAATTGGTCATCCAGTTTGTCTTTCCGTTGTTTTCGAGTTGGTCGGGTATGTATTTCGTCCAAAACTATTGGGGCAATTAAATACGATATGCAGTTATAGTGTTTCTTCGCAGTCTGATAAATTATATAACATCAATGGGATGCACTAACCAACCGGAGATCAAGGCTCTGATTCCGTAGCCGGATGGTAAGCCTAACGACCCGTTGTAGGCGTAGGGTAACATAATCGAAAACATAACGATCGACCCGCACATCCATTTTTACCAGCAGAAGATCGAGGAGGTGTTGCTGCCGCTGCGTAAGAACAAGAAGGCGATCAAGAACATAGCGTAAATCCAGCAGTACGCGACGGCGGATAAGAAGGAGCATGATAAGTACGTGCAGTCGATCAACTAAGCGATTGAGAAGAACTCGGTGGCGGCGACTAACATTTTGTCGTTTATGTTGGAGGAGATCGCCGATGATAGGGAGAAGAATGTGGCTGAGCAGAAGTTCAAGGCGGAGGAGCAGTATTCAGCTTTGAAGTGTTTCGTGTATTTGTATACGGGGAACTATACTTACAAGAAGATGAACCAGTTGTTGCGGAAGAGCGAGTATGATAAGATTTCGATGGTGATCGGGGTGGTCAAGAAGCAGCTCGAGCAGTTCAACAAGGAAAAGTTTGCGCGGAAGCTCAAGGCTAATGCTAAACAGGGACGGCTGCTGGATCTGTACCGGGGGATACCCAAACCGGATAAGACGATGGTCAAGGGGAAGAAACTGTTCTGGCGGGGGTTCACGAGTACGTCGCTGGAGCGCAAGGTGGCAAACAACTTTGGGCGGTACCACTACATCATCGAACTCGAGAATACCAATCCACACGATTACATGATCGTGCCCAAGGACCTCAGCCAGTTTGACGAGGAGGAGATCATTATCTTCCCGTACTTTTACTTCGAGTGCACCAACGTTGAGGACTTCACGAGCGGCGCGGCCTACAGCATCAAGCAGATTACCCCAGAATTAGATTGATATAATTTTATTCACTAACTAACTAAAATCATGCGTGGTGCAGGTCCTTCCAGCCGCCGATCGCACGTTCGAAGGCACTCAGCTTGAAGGTGGTGCCCATACATTCTGCCTTGGTCCTTTATGAAGTCATTAGATCGCAGTACACGTCTCTTCCAGCGCGCCCTGGTGAGAGTCCACTGCTCTTGGCAAAGGTATAAATTTATTGGGTTTTGTTATCGTTTTTCATCATGTCGTGGAATTTGGTCATTCCTCCCTTCACAGACATATTGCTTAGATCGTACATCGTTCTAAAGTTGTAGAACAATTCAAAACTTGCTTTATCCTATTTTTTTGTGAATTTTGTTATGTTCAAGCTGAATATCGTAACACTTACGTATACTGAGCGAAATCAACAACTTGAAGAGTATCGTAGTCGACCTCCATGATCCTGTACTGAGGATGTTTTCCGCATTGCAAGCTGGGGGCAATCAGACAATAGTTTACAAGTTTGTTGGGGTTGGTTTGTGAAAAAAAGACGCCTGCCTGGTCGTGATGCGTGTGACCGTAGAATTGTCCTCTGATTGTGTACGAGTAGCGGTCCACAAGAGCTGAAAACCTTTCACCCCATTCGTAAATGAAGTCTCCTGGAGGGATATGACCGATTATGTAAACTAGCTGCCCTTTGGCCTCTGAGGCCTTGAGTTCACTTTCGAGCCACTCAAACATCTTGCCGGGATCGGTTGAGTCTCTCAGCAAAAAGAAGTTTAAGTTATTCTGTGCCTGAGTGTTGAGTGAAATAATTTTGAGATTGTTCAGTTCTGGCAATTCGATACAATAAAAATCCCTCGTTCTCAACATTTCGTAAGCTTGTTGATCAAGCCAAGGCTTCCAAGTTTCAGCCAAACCGCCAATAAGCATGCTTTCTCTGTCTCCGTTATAGTCATAGACATTCACGGGGTAGCTTTAGTGGTTGCCCATTGCTGCGATCACTCTTGTTTTTGTGTGTTTTCTCAATTTTTAACTGATCATCACAGTAAAGTTGAGGTTGTAGCTTTGAGATTGCTTCCAGACATCGTGGGGAGTATTGTCACCTGTCCATATAATGAGATCAAGGTCCAATTTTTATATTTCTTGAAGAAAGAGTTCGTAGGTTTGAAGGGGAAGATCACAATCGTTAAGACTACCCCAAAAGCCGGCTGGTTCTTTAACTGAGGCATTGTTGGTCTATAGATAATTTCCTGTGGAGAGTTTTGATAAAAATTAGGTAGGTGTTTGGGGTGATGCGACTGAGTTCACCCGGCAGCATACTGGTTCGTTACATTTGGACTATGCTCCAGCAGTATAGAAAATATCTATATGAAGATCTGAAATGTGCATTATTTTTAACTTCTTTCTAAAAGTGGGATCCTACCATTCCTTATCAACTTTGCCCTGCATTATTCGAGAAATGTCATCCTTGAGCACTCTTTTTTGATACTATTTTTTACAGAGTTTGAGAGATGGGCAAATTTTGTGAGGATCGGTATGATGTTGCCAGAAGGAAGGAATCATTATCTTTACCATTTCAGTTACTGCTCCCTTGCAAACCTAGGGCTGCTGAAGGTGTTTCTTATTACAATATGCTACTCCAATCTCATCTGCTACAAATTCAAAGGGATGAGGACGAACTGACTTTTGCAAAATATTGACGATATCGTGGCAAAGGAGACAGACAGGATTAAATTCAGAATTAACCGATGAGATAAAAATGCATATTACTATTGCTGTTAAGAGATTTCTCATTACGGAATAATTATAATCCAAATGAACTTAAAGCAAGAATAATTTAAGATTTGGTTGGGTTAATCAAGCGTTCACCAAAGGGCGGCTCTGGTGAACCAGTGGGGCTTGCCAGTGTCATCTTAGGGCAAATTACGAATGTAGTATTTCCTTGTCTCGTCAATCACAAGCAAAAGCATCGCGAAGGGAAGAGCTGGGGTACCGTAGTGCATAAAGATGTTGTCTCTGAAGCCAAAACCAACATTTAATGGGTAAACATAAGTGACTCCGAAAACCAACATTACCTATGTTGTTATCGAGAAAGTAAGGAAAGTGTTGGAGGCCCCTTGCGAGATCATTGAGAGTTTTCTAGTTTTACAAGCGAATGCATTTAGAATTTGGCCAATGACGATTCCAATAAAGTAAGCAGTTTGAGCGTATTTGCAAGCTTAAGTAGTAAAGCATACGGGAAGACCTGTATATGGTGAAATTTGTTGGACGTTGCAAGTACCCCATTCAATCATTTGAGTGAACACTCCATTTTTACAGTTAAGCATTGTATTTCTGAGATCGTACTTGGCTGACAAGAGATAGACCCAATCAACCATAGCATAGTTAGCGTCCGATTATGTTGGACAAGTTCCTTTCGAAGCGTAATTGTCATACAAATATGTGTTACCAAAGGTAGGGTGAGTCGGATTGTAGACATCTCCGGGATTTGAAGTCACGTATCCCACATTGGCTATCATAGTGAGAGTGGAAGGAGGGAATCCAAAATCGTTGAACACAGCATAGTATGCGATCATTCCTCCCCAAAATTAAGTCCAGCCCATGTATCCATAAGATTGAGCCATCAGAGTCAAGGTAACCATGTGATCCTCCTTGCTTCTAGGTTTTCGAGTCATGAGATCAAGTTCTCCCAACTCATAAGCGAGAGAAATAGCAGGAATAAGGTCAGTTCCAATCGAAATATAGAGCACGCCAACAGTTGTTACAGGACACGGAATTTGAAAGATAATGAAAGCCACAAAAGGTAACATTTGCCCGATTTGAGATGTCATTGCGTAGCAGATCGATTTTTTGATGTTGTCATAAATTTTACGACCTTCTTCAATTCCAATCACGATGCTGCTGAAGTCATCGTTCAACAGAATCATGTCAGCAGCATCCTTAGCCACATCAGTTCCCGTTATTCCCATCGATACTCCGATATCTGCTTTTTTGATAGCTGGGGAATCATTCACTCCGTCGCCTGTCACAGCAACAACTTCTCCTTTCTTTTGACAACCTTTCACTATAATCAACTTTTGAGCGGGTGATGTTCTTGCGAACACAATTTGAGGTTTTGAGAGCCATTTTTATAGTTTTTTGCCTTGTTATGATTCAGGGAGGCCCTAATCTTCTATCGACATTTTTGTGAGATCATCACCGTGAATGACAATAGCATTTGACTCATTAAAACACTCTTCTTTTGAGCGACCTGTTCTTTAAGCGATCTCATTGACTGTTTCTTAAGTGATAATGTTGCAGAGTCTTGCAATAGAAGCTGCTGTTACTGGTTGATCGCCTGTAACCATAATGACCTTAACACCAGCAGAACGACATTTAAGCACAGCATAAGGGACACTGTCTCTCGGAGGATCGGTCAGTGAGAGAACTCCGACAAAACAAAGTCCTTCCTCGAGCAATTTATCTTTGTTAATATCGAATTGATAATTTTTTGGAAACTTTGATTTTGGAAGGTGCACCTTCGCGAATCCTAACACTCTCTCTCCGTTTTTACCGAAAGACTTGTTGGTTTTTTGGAAGTTCTCCTCCCATTACTTGGTTTTTGGAACTGGTTTGCCTCCAACATCTACGTAGTTGCATCGAAGCCAAATGCTTTCGGGAGCTCCTTTCATGAAAACACAAAAGTTAGAGTCTTCCCGTTCATAGTGGTTGACGGAGTAAGCGTATTTGTTGGTTGAGTTAAAAGGCAATCGGCACTCTTTGTCTTTGTCTCCCCTCACAACAGGGAACTGTTTTCTGATCGCCATGATATCGCCCAAAGGTTGGAAGAATTTTATGAGGCCTGACTCTGAAGCGTCACCAGTCGTTGGCATTTAGAGGAAAAGCATTGTTTTGAGCTTTTATTACCAATCAATCTCAAGCTTTTTGATTTATTCTTCCTTTTCTTTTTCATTGAGATCGTCTCTTTTTGTCACAACTGACTTCTTTTAAGCTGGCAAAGTAGTGTCAAAGTTGGCAACTGATCCTACAACAGCCGCTTCCTGAAGACTTCTGAATCCGGGGTCGTTGGGATCGTACTCATAAAGGAAGTTGGCTCCTTTTTTTTGTCTATTTTCCGCTTTACAGAGCTTACCGCTGTACCAAACATTTGAAGCCGTCATTTTGTTCATAGTCAAAGTTCCGGTTTTGTCGGAACAGATGCAACTTGTCGCTCCCAAAGTCTCAACAGCGTCCAAAAATTTGACCAACACTTTTCTTTCAGATAGTAATTTTGCAGTAAGTGTCAATCCAACTGTGATTTCGACAATAAGCCCTTCCGGAACGTTAGCGGTGATCACACCAATTGCAAAGACAAAATTAAGAATGGCAGGGTAACCAATAACGAAACCTAGTCCAAAAAGAAGGCCACCGACAATAACTGAGAAAATGGTGAGTCTAATAATAAATCTTTTGATTTATTGTTGGAGTGGTGTTATTTCTTCTTGGTCGCCTGCTGAAGCTGCCAAATTAGCAATCTGACCAATGAAAGTTTGGTCTCCAGTTGCAAAGACGACACCGCGACCAGTTCCTTCTTTGTTTAGAGTCGAAAAGAATGCAATATTCTTTGTTTCGAGAGGATTATCATTCGTGCATTAAGGGCTCCTCTCCAAAAGCTCTGTTTATCCTGTCAGAGAGGAATTATCAACCTTCATTTCCATTGAATCGACTATCCTTAAGTCTGCAGGCAGCTTTTTTCCCAATTCAACTCTAACAAGATCTCCAATCACCAACTTGTCAGCTTCAATCGTTCTCTATACACCATTTCTGATCACAATTGTTTGAGCAGGAATGAAATCCTTAAAAGAGTCCATCAATGATTGACTCTTCATGGATTGGTAAAAGGAAATGAAGCCTGTAATCAAAATTATGATAATAATGATGATCGCAAGATACATGTTACTTGGATCTTTACCTATTCCATAAGCGGCAAAACAGAGAGCAGAACCACCCCACAAAAGTAGAGAAAAGGGCGTAGTTAATTCCTTCAATAATAGTATTGACCAATGAGTTCCCTTTTTTTCCGAAAGTTTGTTTGGACCGTATTTTTGAAGTCGGATTGCTCCTTCCTAATCACTGATTCCAGTTTTGACGTTGGTTCCAAATTTTTCCTCAAACTATTTGATGGGAATCTTGTGGTCAGTCATTAGTTTGAACTTTTAAGCGAGTTGAATTGCTTGATTGAAAGACTGTTATGATTTTTCAGTGCTTCCTTTGACTTTTTGAGCCCTCAACTTAATGGTTTCCTGGAATTAAGCCAAGCGATGCTTGTCAGCGTCTAGTTCCATATTCTGCCTTGTTTCTGTAAAGGCAGTGATCAGTTGACTGCTGGTTTTACTCATGAAATTTAAATATAATTCATTGAAATGGTCAACATAGCGATTAATAGCTTATAGTATGTCTATAATAATCAAGAAATTTACAAGAGGGCGCA
>ERZ724520.1174-NODE-1174-length-13421-cov-7.880817_pt1 | contig 13421 bp, 10 predicted proteins | sample MGYA00376053_ERZ724520 | MGnify/ENA primary metagenome ERZ724520 (study PRJEB28724, sample SAMN07190886) | activated sludge metagenome | isolation source: activated sludge of sewage treatment plant in Hong Hong | place: USA: Christiansburg, Virginia | collected... | reverse complement strand
TCATGGTGAAAGACGAAGACGTCTGCCTGCATTGCGGTCTGTGTGCCGAACGCTGTCCGACCGGTGCGTGGGACATGCAGAAGTTTCTTTTGAATACGACACAGGCTGGGCCGGGCTGTCGCGACAGTGCTCGAGTACACGAATTGAGCGCCGCCGGGCCGTCCCAAGGCGCGAGGGCCCCCTTGGGGGGCAGCGCAGTACACGGAGTGACAAGCGTGGGGGTACATACATCATGAAGCGCCTGGAAGCCATCAACGATTTCGTTATCAAATTTGCCAACGTCAACGGTTCCGGGTCGGCATCGGCCAATGAACTGTTTGCCAAGGCGGTGATGCGCATGGGCGTGCCGGTGAGCCCGCGCAACATTTTTCCCAGCAACATCCAGGGCATGCCGACCTGGTACGAAGCGCGCGTCTGTGAGAAGGGCTACCACGGCCGCCGTGGCGGCGTCGACATGATGGTGGCGATGAATCCGCAGACCTGGGATGCCGACATCGCCGAGATCGAGCCCGGCGGCTACCTGTTTTACGACAGCACGCGACCGCTGCCACCCAACAAATTTCGCGAGGACGTACACACCCTGGCCGTGCCGCTCACGGAAATCGCCAACGCCAGCTACACCGATCCGCGCCAGCGCCAGCTGTTCAAGAACATCATCTACGTGGGGGCACTTTCGGTGCTGCTGGACGTGGATGCCGATGTCTTCGAGACCCTGTTTGGCGAGCAGTACAAGGGCAAGGAGCGCCTGCTGGACTCCAATATCCGTGCACTGCATTTGGGGCGCGACTACGTCAAGCAGCACATGGCGTACCCGTTGGGTCTGCGCGTGCGCCGGTCCGACAAGGTGGGCGACCAGATCTTTACCGATGGCAACAGCGCGGCCGCCCTGGGCTGCGTGTATGGCGGTGCCACGGTTGCAGCCTGGTACCCCATCACTCCGTCGTCATCGGTTCCGGAAGCCTTTCAGAAGTACTGCGACAAGTTCCGTGTGGACGAGGCGACCGGGCAGCACAACTACGCCATCGTGCAGGCGGAAGACGAGTTGGCTTCCATCGGCATGGTGGTGGGCGCGGGCTGGAACGGTGCACGTGCATTTACGGCAACGTCGGGTCCCGGCGTGTCGTTGATGACCGAGTTCATCGGTCTGGCCTACTTTGCCGAAATACCGGTCACCATCATCAATGTGCAGCGCGGCGGCCCCTCCACCGGCATGCCGACCCGCACGCAACAGGCCGATCTGCTGTCCTGCGCGTACGCGTCCCACGGGGACACCAAGCACGTGCTGCTGTTTCCGCAAGATCCACATGAGTGTTTCACCCATTCGGCGGCCGCATTGGACCTGGCGGACCGGTTGCAAACACCGATCTTTGTGATGACCGATCTGGATATCGGCATGAACCAGCGCCTGTGCAAACCCTTTGTATGGGACGATGCCAGGGCCTATGACACGGGCAAGGTGATGACGGCCGCCGAACTGGAAGCAGGCAAGGATTTCGGACGCTACAAGGATGTGGACGGAGACGGCATTCCCTGGCGCACCCTGCCGGGCACGCACCCGACCAAGGGCAGCTTTTTCACGCGGGGCACCACACGCAATCCCTATGCGATGTATTCCGAGCGCGGACCAGACTACATCTACAACATGGAGCGGCTGATTCGCAAGTTCAAGACGGCGGCGGACATGGTTCCGCAACCGGTATTGCGCAAGGCGACGCAGAAAACGCCCTTTGGAGTCATTTACTTCGGTTCGACCAGCCCGGCCATGCGCGAAGCGCTGGATGTGCTCGAGGCGGACGGTATCCATGTGGACGCGTTGCGACTCCAGGCCTTCCCGTTCCCGGAGTCGGTCAACCAGTTCATCGCAGCCCATGACAAGGTGTTCGTGGTAGAGCAGAACCGCGATGCGCAGATGCGCTCCATGCTGATCAATGAACTGGATGTGGACCCTGCACGCCTGATCCGCGTGCTGCATTATGACGGTACGCCGATTACGGCGCGGTTCATTGGTAGTGCCATTCGCAAGAGCGTGGAGACCGCCGCACCATCGGTCGCCGCGCCTGCCCGCAAGGAGCTTGTATGACCTATATCGCAAAACCGCACCTGCACCACCCCACGTTGACAAAGAACAAGGTGGGCTACACCCGCCGGGACTACGAGGGACGTATCTCTACCCTGTGCGCGGGCTGTGGGCATGATTCGATTTCGGCCGCCATCATCCAGGCCTGCTGGGAGCTCGATATCGAGCCGCACCGCGTGGCCAAGCTCTCGGGTATTGGCTGCAGCTCCAAGACGCCAGATTATTTCCTGGGGGCCTCCCATGGCTTCAATACGGTGCACGGCCGCATGCCCTCGGTCCTGACAGGGGCCAACCTGGCCAACCGCGACTTGCTGTATCTGGGAGTCTCCGGCGACGGCGACTCGGCCTCCATCGGCCTGGGGCAGTTTGCCAACGCCATGCGCCGGGGCGTGAACATGGCCTACATCGTGGAGAACAACGGTGTCTATGGTCTGACCAAAGGCCAGTTCTCGGCCACGGCGGACCGCGGGTCCAAAAGCAAGAAGGGTGTCATCAACAGTGACAGCCCGGTCGACCTGGTCGGGCTGGCCTTGCAGTTGGGTGCGACCTATGTGGCACGCAGTTTCTCTGGTGACAAGGCCCAATTGGTGCCACTGATCAAGGGCGCCATGTCGCATGGTGGCGCGGCCTTCATTGACGTGATCAGCCCGTGCGTCACGTTCAACAACCACGGCGGCAGCACCAAGAGCTACGACTATGTGCGTCAGCACAACGAGGCAGTCAGTCGTATCGATTTCATGGATATGCACAGCGAAATCACCACCCAATACGCGCCCGGCGATGTGGTGGATGTGCAGCAGCACGATGGCTCATTGCTGCGCCTGCGCAAGCTGCACCCTGATTACGACCCGACCGACCGCTACAAGGCGATGAGCTACATGCAGGAGCACCAGGCCCGCGGTGAAGTGGTGACGGGTTTGCTCTATGTGGACCCGCTTGCCACCGATTTGCATATGGCGCTCAACACCACACACAGGCCCTTGAATGCGCTGGGTTCCGAGCAACTCTGTCCGGGAGCCAAGGCGCTGGAAAAGATTAATGCCGCATTGCGGTGAGAGAAGCGCTATAACTGACCCAAGAAAGGGGTGATGACCATGTCTGAACGCACCGTATTTCAGTCCATGTCCCAACGGCATGTTGTCAGCCTGGGGCCCAACGCCAGTGTCTGGGACGCAGCCTGTGTCATGACCCGCGCCAATTGCGGCAGTGTGTTAATTGTGGATACCCCAGGGACTCTGCTGGGTATCGTGACTGAGCGTGACCTGATGACCCGCGTGCTGGCCAAAGCGCTTAACCCGCAAACCACGACAGTGACCGACATCATGACCCGCAATCCACAGTGCGTCGCCCCTGAAATTTTGGTGTCAGATGCGGTGCTTATCATGATTGAACGGGGTTTTCGGCATCTCCCCATCGTGGGACCGGGGTCAAAAATATTGGGGGTGTTTTCGGTGCGGGACGCGCTTCCGCGCGAAATCGGCAATGCGGTCAGTCTGGCGGAGTTTCACGAGCAGGTCAACGACGCACTGGGGTAGAGTCGTGCTGATAGGGGGTTGATAATCTGCCGAAGGTGCATCAGGCGCTCGCACATCGTGCAATAAGATTGGTCGTTGCGAAGGTACTAGTATGGCAATAGAAGGTTTCATGGGTCCGGGTGTTCGCGTGATGCGAAGTCTGCCTTTTCCACTGAAGTTCGCGTTGATCGGGTTTCTCGCGGCAATGCCGGTTTTGGTGGTGGTGTGGCAGTTTTTCTTCAGCAGCGAGTCCAGGGCCGCGTATGAAATCGTGCTGGTGCTGTGCCTTGTGGATTCTGCCGTTTTGTTTTACTGCCTGGCTGCACTGCACCAGAGCGTGACCCAGGATCTGCGGCAGCTTATCCATGCGGCCAAGCAAATGGTCGCAGGAGACCTTCGCCTGTCATTGAACCCGAGTAGCCGCGACGAACTGGGGCAGTTGGTCGTATCCATTGGCCAGTTGGGCCGTACCGTGTCAGGCATGGTCGCCAATGTGCGCAGCAACGCGGCCTTTGTGTCCCATGCGGGGAAAAGCCTGGCGAAGGGCAACCGGGATTTGTCGGACCGGACCGAACAGCAGGCTGCCAACCTTGAGCAGACAGCTGCCAGCGTCGAAGAACTGTCTTCCACTGTCCACGAAAACGCCAATACGGCCAGCCTGGCCAACGGTCAGGCTGGCAATGTGCGGGATGTGGCCGACAAGGGGGCAGCCACCATGGCCCAAGCCGTCGAGTCGGTGGAGGCTATCCAGGCCAGCGCAAAGCGCATGGATGAAATCGTGGGCGTGATTGATGGGCTTGCCTTCCAGACCAATATTCTGGCGCTCAATGCGGCGGTTGAGGCGGCCCGGGCTGGTGAATCGGGTCGGGGTTTTGCCGTCGTGGCCAGCGAAGTGCGCTCACTGGCACAGCGTTCTGCCGAGGCATCCAAGGAGATCAGGCTGCTGATCGGGACCTCGTCCAGTCAGGTGGCCTCCAGTGTGCAGAAAATCCGCTCCGCAGGCGCGGCCATTACGCAGGTTGTGTCGGGTATCCGTGATGTGGCGGCCAGCATGTCGCAGATATCCACGTCCAGTGCCGAACAAAGTTCGGGTTTGTCCGAGATCACATCTGCAATACGACAACTCGATGAAATTACCCAGCGCAATGCCCAGATGGTGGAGCAGGCGGTCGCGCAAGCCGTCAACATGGAGGGGCGCGCCGGCACACTGGTGGAATCCGTTGCACTGTTCAAACTGCAGCAGGGCTCAGCTGAAGAGGCGATGGACCTGGTAGAACGTGCGGTGGCGTATCGCCAACGCACGTCCAAAGATGTTTTTCTGCGGGACCTCACAGACCCTTCCAAAGGCTTTCATGACCGCGATATGTACGTCTTTGTACTGGATGAAGACGGAACCTATCTGGCTTTTGGTGGCAATCCGGGCAAGGTAGGAACGCGTGTTCAGGACATTGCGGGCATCGATGGCAACGGCCTTTTGCAATCCATTTTTACCCAGGCAGACTATGAGCCGGGGTGGGTGGAGTACGACATCACCAACCCGACAACGGGCAAAGTGCAAACCAAAATGTCATTCGTTCAAAAAGTTGACGGGCGGTATGTGGGCTGCGGCGTCTACAAGAATTTGGTGTCCGCCTAGCTTCCGCCTGGGCCGCCGTTGCGCAAGGCCTTTGCGCGGGCCATGGCTGCTTCAATGATGGCGCGCTTGTGGTCCAGCACCTTGGGGTCTTCAATACGGGAATGCTCCGCCAGATTGGCCAGCTTCATCCGGGCAAGCGCTGCAAGTTTGCTCGCATCTTCAACTTGCTGGCGCTGGCGGCGCTCGGTCCGTGACGCGTAGCGCGCTCGGGCGAGATCGGCTTGTGCCGGTGACCATGCGGCCCAACCACTGGCCGTGCCGCTGACGGGCTCCAGTTTGATGCAGTCCACAGGACACACCGGCAGGCACAATTCGCAGCCCGTGCAGTATTGCTCCATGACCGTATGCATACGCTTGTTGCCGCCCATGATGGCATCCGTGGGGCAAGCGTCGATACACAGGGTGCAACCGATACACCAGTTCTCATCAATGTAAACGGTTTGGCGTGGACTCTCCAGGCCAAATGCGGGGTCCAGCGCCTTCTCTGACCTGCCAGTGATGTGGGCCAGACGGGCGACACCCTGCTGACCGCCAGGAGGGCACTGGTTGATGTCGGCTTCTCCCGTTTCAATGGCACGGCTGTAGCCCGCACAGTCCGGATACCCGCAGCGCGTGCACTGCGTTTGCGGCAGAGCATCCAGAATGCGGGCAGCCAACTGCCCATGGGGCTGCGCCGCGGGGCTCACTTCTTGCTGGTTATGCGCTTGGCCGCTATCTTTTTAGTAGCTGGCCGAGCAGTCTTTGCGTGGGCTACAGCTACAACAGGCTGCTTCTTGGGTGTGGCTTTCGTGGCCGCCTGCGGTGCAGAGGGCAGGCTGGTCACGTGGTGACCCAGGATGAAGGACTTCACATGGGGGTACACATGTTCGCGCCAGCGTTTGCCGGAGAAAATACCGTAGTGACCCGCGCCCTTGGCCTCGAAATGTTTTTGCATGGAGCGCGGCACACCGCTGCAGATGTCGTGCACCGCCTGCGTCTGGCCAGAGCCGGAAATATCATCCAGCTCCCCCTCCACTGAAAACAGAGCCGTGGTCTTGATGTCGGAAGGGCGGACCCGTTCGACTTTGCCGTTCACACCCTTGACGTCCCACGTGCCATTCACCAGGCAAAAGTCCTGAAACACGACCTTGATGGTCTCCAGGTAGTAATCGGCGTCCATGTCCAGCACCGCGTTGTATTCGTCGTAGAACTTGCGGTGGGCTTCGGTGCTGGCGTCATCACCCTTGATCAGGTCCTTGAAATAGTCATAGTGGCTATTGGCGTGGTTGCTGGGGTTCATCGCCACAAAGCCGGTGTGCTGCAGAAAACCTGGGTAAACGCGCCGACCCGCTCCCGGGAAGTTCGCCGGAACCCGGTAGATCACGTTGTTCTCGAACCAGCTGTGGCTCTTGTTCATCGCCAGGTTGTTGACGGCGGTAGGCGACAGGCGTGCGTCAATAGGACCACCCATCATGGTCATGGACAGTGGCGTTGTTTCACCACGACTGGCCATCAGGGACACGGCGGCCAGCACCGGCACCGTTGGCTGGCAGACGCTCATGACATGGCAATTGCCGTACTTGCCTTGTACGTGGCGGATGAACTCCTGCACGTAGTTGACGTAGTCGTCCAGATGGAATTCGCCGTCGGACAGGGGCACCAGGCGCGCATTCTTCCAGTCGGTGATGTAGACCTTGTGGTCTTTCAGCATGGTCTTGACAGTGTCGCGCAACAGCGTGGCGTAGTGCCCCGACAAAGGTGCCACGATCAGGACTGCGGGCTGGTCTTTGATTTTTTCCAGCGTTGCCTGGTCGTCACTGAAACGTTTGAAGCGGCGCAACTCACAGAAGGGTTTGTTGATCTCCACGCGCTCATGGATGGCTACTTCGACGCCGTCTACGTCAATCGTGCGCAGGCCAAACTCGGGCTTTTCGTAGTCTTTGCCCAGGCGGTGCATCAAGTCGTACCCCGCGGAAATGCGTTGGGCGAACGGATTTTGGCCGGCCAGACTCAGCGGGTTTGCAAACACCTTGGACGCGGTCTGGGCCAGGTCTGAGAACGGCTCCATCAATGACCGTTGGGTTTCGTAGAACTGGTACAGCATGGGGTGGCTCGCTTTCGAAGTCGTTTCGCACAACAAAATGTTGCAGTGCAATATAACAGTTTTGCAGGATTCCAGTGTGGGTGATTGTGTTTAGGATGTCACCAAAGTTTCAGGCTTTTGTAAGGATTTCAACGGGGGAGTTGTGCCTGCCGTGTGCCCATGCACACGACAGGTCACCGTTTTGGCCCAGGTGGTTAGACCACTTTGGCGATGGATGCGCAGACGTAGTCGATGTTTTTGCTGTTCAGCGCCGCCACGCACATGCGGCCGGTGTCGGTACCGTAGACGCCAAACTCGTTGCGCAGGCGCACCATCTGGTCCTTGGTCAGGCCGGAGTAGCTGAACATGCCGATCTGGCTGGTGATGAAGGACATGTCCTGTTTGACGCCCGCCGCCTTGAGGCCGTCGACCAGCTTCTGGCGCATGGCCTTGATGCGCACGCGCATCTCGCCCAGCTCTTTTTCCCAGAGAGCACGCAGTTCGGGGTTGTTCAGCACGGCCGCCACGACCGCACCGCCATGGGTGGGCGGGTTGGAGTAGTTGGTGCGGATGACGATCTTCAGTTGCGACAGCACGCGGCCGGCTTCTTCCTTGTCCTTGCACAGCACGGACAGGCCGCCGACGCGCTCGCCATACAGGCTGAAGCTCTTGGAGAACGAGGTGGATACAAAGAAGTTCAGGCCGGCGGCGACAAACTTCTGGATCACGGCGCCGTCTTCGGCAATGCCGTAGCCAAAGCCCTGGTAGGCCATGTCCAGGAAGGGCGTGAGTTCCTTGGCCTTGACCACGGCAATCACCTGATCCCACTGGGCCGGGGTGATGTCGTAGCCGGTTGGGTTGTGGCAGCAGGCGTGCAGCACGACGATGGTGCCAGCGGCGGCAGCGTTCAGGCTGGCCAGCATGCCGTCAAAGTTCACGCCGCGCTTGGCCGCGTCGTAGTAGGCATAGGTGTCGACCTCGAAGCCGGCGTTGGTGAACAGGGCGCGATGGTTTTCCCAGCTGGGGTCGGAAATCAGCACTTTCGCGTTGGGGCTGACCTTTTTCAGGAAGTCGGCGCCAATCTTCAACCCGCCGGTGCCGCCAATGGCTTGCACGGTGGCCACACGGCCAGACGTGACGGGTTCGCTGTCAGCGCCAAATACCAAGGCCTTGACGGCGTTGTCGTAGGCCACGATACCGTCAATAGGCAGGTAGCCACGGGCAGTGGGCTTGTCCATCATGGTTTTTTCAGCGGCTTGCACGCACTGCAGCAGGGGCAGCTTGCCGTTATCGTCGAAATACACTCCCACGCCCAGGTTGACCTTGGCGGGGTTGGAGTCAGCATTGAATTGCTCGTTCAAACCCAGAATCGGGTCGCGGGGGGCCATTTCGACGGCGGAAAAGAGAGACATAGCAGGGTCCTGTGAGAAAAATGGGGAGGCCACGCGGCGGCGGCGCAGGCGGCAAGCTTGATTCTACCGGCGCAAGCATGCGAACCACCTGACAGGCGATGCGGATCGTGCATGGATTCAGCGACCCGAACCATGGGCCCGCTGGCCGCACACGTTCAGTTTTGCAGGGTCTGTTGCAGCCCCAGCGGGATGCGTGCCGGTTTCATGGTTTTTCCGTCTACCCAGCCAATGCGCACCGAACCGGTGCATAGCAGCGTGGAGGCACCATCGCTTGTTTGCGCCAACCGGCGGGCTTCCTGCCGGATAGTGAAAGACGAGCGGCCCAGGTCGGCAAGCTGGGCAGTTACCAGCAATTGGTCATCCAGGCGGGCCGAGCGCAGGTATTTGATGTTCGCTTCACTGACCACGAAGATGCAGCCGGTGGTCTCTTGCAGCACCCGTTGCTCCAGCCCCAATGCGCGCAGCCATTCGGTACGGGCCCGTTCGAAGTATTTCAGGTAGTTGGCGTAAAAAACAATGCCCCCGGCGTCGGTGTCTTCCCAGTACACGCGGATCGGCCAGGTAAAAATATTTGCTACGGGGCTTGCTGGAGTAGGGTGCATGTGCGCCATTGTTGCAGACGACTCTGGCAGGATTGCAGGGCATTGGGTACCATGTCCGGTTGCCCTGCGTCTTAGCCCCGCTTCTGGAACCACCTGCCCATGTCTTCACCTGTCAGCGCTGCACCTGCTACCCATTCCGTGGACGACCAATCGGCCGCCACCGGGCCCGCCGGAGTGTTTCTGCGATTTCCGGATTCTCCATTCGAGCTGTACCAGCCGTATCCACCCGCAGGGGATCAGCCTGAAGCCATTGACCAGCTGGTCGAGGGCGTCACCGATGGGGAGGTGTTTCAGACCCTGCTGGGCGTGACCGGCTCCGGCAAGACTTTCACCATGGCCAACGTAATTGCCCGCCTGGGGCGCCCGGCCATCGTGTTTGCGCCCAACAAGACGCTCGCCGCGCAGTTGTATAGCGAGTTCCGCGAGTTCTTTCCCAAGAATGCGGTGGAGTATTTCGTCAGCTACTACGACTACTACCAGCCCGAGGCCTATGTGCCGCAGCGCGACCTGTTCATTGAAAAAGACTCTGCCATCAACGAGCATATCGAGCAGATGCGGCTGTCCTGCACCAAGAGCATCCTGGAGCGACGCGACGTGGTGATCGTCGCCACGGTATCCGCCATCTACGGTATCGGCCAGCCCGAGGCGTACCACAAGATGATCATGACGCTGCGCACCGGCGACAAGCCCGGCCAGCGCGACCTGATCGCACAACTGGTGCGCATGCAGTACCAGCGCAACGACATGGACTTTTCGCGGGGCACTTTCCGCGTGCGGGGTGACACGATTGACGTGTTCCCGGCCGAGCACAGCGAGATGGCCATACGCATCGAGCTGTTTGATGACGAGATCGAGTCACTGCAACTGTTTGACCCATTGACCGGGCGTATCCGCCAGAAGATTCCACGTTTCACGGTCTATCCCAGCAGCCACTACGTGACGCCACGCGAGCAGGTGCTGGCCGCCGTGGAAACCATCAAAGTCGAACTGGCTGAACGCCTGAAGTTTTTTGTGTCAGAAGGCAAGCTGGTCGAAGCCCAGCGCCTGGAGCAACGCACGCGGTTTGACTTGGAAATGCTCAGCGAGGTGGGGCACTGCAAGGGCATTGAGAACTATTCCCGCCATCTCAGCGGTTCGGCGCCCGGTGAGCCGCCGGCGACGTTGACCGACTACCTGCCCAAGGATTCGGTGATGTTCCTGGATGAGTCCCATGTGCTGATCGGGCAGTTTGGCGGCATGTACAACGGCGATCGCTCGCGCAAGACCACGCTGGTGGAGTACGGTTTTCGCCTGCCCAGCGCGCTGGACAACCGGCCGCTGAAGTTCGAGGAGTTCGAAACCAAGATGCGCCAGGCCATCTTTGTCTCTGCGACCCCTGCACAGTGGGAGCAGGACCATGCCGGCAAGGTAGTGGAGCAGCTGGTGCGCCCCACCGGTCTGGTGGACCCCGAAGTGGAAGTGCGCCCGGCTACGCATCAGGTGGACGATGTGCTGCAGGAAATCCGCATCCGGGTCGAAAAGAACGAGCGCGTGCTGATCACCACGCTGACCAAGCGCATGGCAGAGCAGTTAACCGATTATTTGAGCGACAACGGCGTCAAGGTTCGCTACCTGCACAGCGATGTGGATACCGTCGAGCGGGTCGAGATCCTGCGCGATCTGCGCCTGGGCGCATTTGATGTGCTGGTCGGCATCAACCTGTTGCGCGAGGGGTTGGACATTCCCGAAGTGTCATTGGTGGCGATTCTGGACGCCGACAAGGAAGGCTTTTTGCGCTCCGAGCGGTCGTTGATCCAGACCATTGGGCGTGCCGCCCGCAACCTGAATGGGCGCGCCATTCTGTATGCGGACAAGATGACCAATTCCATGGAACGCGCCATCGGCGAGACCGAACGCCGGCGCAAGAAGCAGATTGCCCACAATCTGTTGCACGGCATCACACCTCGGTCTATTGTCAAACAGGTGCGGGATCTGATTGACGGGGTCTATAGCGAAAAAGCGGGCAAAGAGGCCGATCGACTGGAGCGTGACGCGCTACAGCGTGCGAAGGTGGAGGACATGAGCGAGAAAGACATTTCCCGCGAAATCAAGCGTCTGGAGAAGCTCATGATGGAGAACGCCCGCAACCTGGAGTTCGAAAAGGCTGCCCAGGTACGCGATCAGCTGGGTATTTTGAAGCAGCAGGCCTTTGGTGCACCGGGTAACGACAATATCGTGCCCATCCTCTCGGGTGGTCAATCTTCAAGAATGTGACTGATCAGTCTAATTACCCGAGCAAAACACTAGGTTTATTGCTATACTTGAGCAACTTAGTCAACCAAATACGACTGAAGGAGTTCTCCATGCGCCTCACCACCAAAGGCCGCTTCGCGGTCACCGCGATGATTGACTTGGGTCTGCGCCAAAGCGGCGGCCCTGTCACCCTGGCAGCCATCAGCCAGCGCCAGCAGATTTCACTGTCGTACCTTGAGCAACTGTTTGGAAAGCTGCGCCGGCATGAACTGGTGGAGTCTACCCGCGGACCGGGCGGCGGCTACACGCTGGCCCGAAAGGCTTCTGATATTACCGTAGCCGACATTATTGTGTCGGTGGACGAGCCCATCGACGCCACCCACTGTGGCGGCAAGGAAAACTGCCTGGGCGAGGGAGCTCGCTGCATGACGCACGACCTGTGGGCCTCGCTCAATGTGCGCATGGTGGAGTTTCTGGATTCGGTTACCTTGCAGAAACTGGTCGATGACCAGCTTGCCAAGGGCCTGCAAGTGGAAGACAAGCCCAGCGTCAAGCGTGCGATTTCGGCCATGCCCCAGAGCAAGCCGATTCGTATCAATGCACCCAATTCAGTGTTTGCCTTGGGCAACGCGTTCTCCAAGACCTGATTCTTCAAGACCTGATCTTTTATAGCTATGGACAACACCCCCCACTTTCCGATCTACATGGACTACAGCGCCACCAATCCCTGCGACGAGCGGGTGGTGGACGCCATGGTGCCCTGGTTGCGCAACCACTTTGGCAACCCCGCGTCGCGCAGCCACGCCTGGGGCTGGGAAGCCGAAGCCGCAGTGGAAAAAGCCCGCGGCCAGGTGGCCGACCTGATTGGAGCCGACCCGCGCGAGATCGTCTGGACCTCCGGCGCGACCGAATCCAACAACCTGGCGCTCAAGGGTGCGGCGCACTTTTACCAGTCCAAGGGCAAGCACCTGATCACAGTCAAGACCGAGCACAAGGCGGTGCTGGACACCTGCCGCGAATTGGAGCGTCAGGGATTCGAGGTGACCTATCTGGATGTGCAGGAAGACGGATTGGTCAACCTCGATGCCTTCAAGGCTGCCATCCGCCCGGACACCATCCTGGCCAGCGTGATGTTTGTCAACAACGAGATTGGCGTCATCCAGGACATCGCCGCCATTGGCGCGGTGTGCCGTGAAAAGGGCATCATTTTCCATGTGGATGCGGCCCAGGCCACAGGTCGTGTAGCGTTTGATCTGTCCAAACTGCCAGTTGACCTGATGAGCCTGACCGCCCACAAGACCTATGGCCCCAAGGGGATCGGTGCCTTGTTTGTGCGCCGCAAACCCCGCGTGCGGCTGGAAGCCCAGATGCACGGTGGCGGCCACGAGCGCGGCATGCGCAGCGGCACCTTGCCCACACACCAGATCGTGGGAATGGGCGAGGCCTACCGCATTGCCAAGGAGGAAATGGCGGTCGAGAACGTGCGCATCCAGGCATTGCATGACCGCATGCTGGCGGGTCTCAAGGATGTGGAGCAGGTGTTCATCAATGGCCACGTGACCCAGCGTGTGCCCCACAACCTGAACATGAGCTTCAACTACGTCGAAGGCGAGTCGCTGATCATGGGTATCAAGGGGCTGGCGGTGAGCAGCGGTTCGGCCTGCACCTCGGCGAGTCTGGAGCCCAGCTACGTGCTGCGCGCCCTGGGCCGCAGCGATGAGCTGGCCCACAGCAGCCTGCGCATGACCATTGGCCGCTGGACCACCGAGGCGGAAATCGACTACGCCATCGACACCATCAAGAAGAACGTCGCCAAGCTGCGCGATCTCAGCCCACTGTGGGAGATGTACCAGGACGGCGTTGACATCAGTGCAATCCAGTGGGCC
>ERZ724520.1171-NODE-1171-length-13440-cov-3.565334_pt1 | contig 13440 bp, 17 predicted proteins | sample MGYA00376053_ERZ724520 | MGnify/ENA primary metagenome ERZ724520 (study PRJEB28724, sample SAMN07190886) | activated sludge metagenome | isolation source: activated sludge of sewage treatment plant in Hong Hong | place: USA: Christiansburg, Virginia | collected... | reverse complement strand
ATATTATTAATAATTAAATGAAGATACTGTGGCGATACATAATTATTATAAAAATAGGTGTCACCCCATTTTTATTACTGATTCGGTTTAGGATAGCGGCTGGATCTGGTTTTTTGCTTGCAGTTGGAGCGAGTACTGGTAGTGCCTCACGTTGAAGCAGAGGATGCAGCAGAGCAGAAGGAACATTGCAAAGGCCATGATGCCTACTGTGACAAGTGTGAAATAGATCCTGTTTAAGGATCGAATGCAGAATGCCTATTACATGTTCACCCCGTTTTAACCCAGTACTCGGCAGTCGAACCCAGTGATCAGTCCGGTTGTCGGGTTGAAGATAGTGTCGAGTCCGTAGGTGCTGCTGAGGTTTCCGTAGACTTGATTGAAGAGAGGCTGGACGTTGCTGGTCATGTAGGTTTCGACTGTTTGCACGGGGGTGTTGGTGGTGGTTTGAAAGCGGCCTGCGAGCTTGGAGGTGACTGCGCTGTCCTGGGCGGAGTTACCGATTTGGTCATTGACGACTTTGACGTAGTTGTTGAAGAAGTTGGTGAGGAAGTCGTTGAAGGGTGCGCAGACTGCGCTGTAGCGAGTGTTGGCGTCGGGGATGAGGTTGTTGATGTTGTTGTTGCGGTAGTAGAGGCTGATGATGGAGAAGGCGTCGATGCAGCGGGAGCTGGGGCAGGTGGCGGTGTTGCTGATGCCGGAGGGGCAGTCGGAGGCGTCCTCGGTCAGTTTGCCCCTGCAGCTGACTAGGCCCTGGTAGGTGCTCGATAGACCCGGTACCCAGACGTCCTGGTTGAACACGGAGGAGGGGGCGCTCGGGCAAGCAACTGAGAAGACGGACTTACTGGCGACGGTATTAAAGAAGTCTATTTAGTTTAGGCCGTTGGGTGTCGATGTGTCGAAGTCGGGCACATGGCCGAGGCCGGCGTTGTCGATTGCCGTCTGCATGGCGGTGAGTTGTGAGTTGAGGTTGTAGGTCAGGTCGGTGAAGTTGTAGAGGTAGGAGTTGAAGACGGCAGTTTTTAATTGAGTAAAGTACCCGCTGAGGACCGGGTCGATGGGCGAGAGGAAGTCGTTGTTGCCTCCGAAACACTGCGAGAAGTAGTTAGGGATGTTGGCGTATTGTGAGCCGAGGAGGTTGTTGACTGTGTTGGCGAAGGCGGTGGGTGAGGTGAAGGTGGGTTTGAGGTAGGAGCAGGTGTAGTAGGAGGTGGTGGCTGCGAGTGCGAGTATGATGGTGAAGGCGAAGAGGAGGGCAGTGATGAGGAAGATGGCGACGCAGTTGAGGTAGAGGAAGTGTCGGCAGCAGATCGCGTTGCAGCACTTCATGATGATGAGGCAGAGGAGGGTGAAGCAGACGAGTCCGAGAGTGATGCCGTAGAGGGTGCGGGAGTACTGCAGGTTGTAGGAGTCGACGGTGGTTAGTAGGTCCAGTACTGTTTGGATGCTCGAGGTGATGCCTGTGAAATCGGACTGGACTGAGGCGAGGATAGTGTCGGTAGCGGTGATGTGTGCTCCCATGGCTGCGGGGGTGAGGGAGGGGTTGACTCCGCTGGCGGCAGTGGTGATGGCCGAGAGGTTGGTCTGCAGGGCGTAGAGGTAGGTGTAGAGGTTGTAGAGGAGGGTACTTGGGGAGTTGTATGCGCCGATGTTGCTGGCGATGGAGGAGGGGAGGGAGTCGGTGCTGGTGCTGCTTTCGAGGGGGTAGTTGTAGCTGAGGGTGAGGGGAAGGGTGTTGCCGCCGTTGGGGAGTGTCTTGATGGAGTTGTAGGCGCTGGTGACGTCGTTCTTGGCGGTCTCCATGGTGCTGCCTGCCGAGTCGATGAGCCGTGTGATCTGAGAGCTGACCTGTGTTAGTGCGGGGGAGAGGGTGCCCGTGAGTTGTGAGCGGATGGTGGTGATGCCTGCGAAGAAGTTGTTGTTGCTGGCGGTTTGGTTGCCGTTCTGGAAGTTGTCGAGCAGCTGTGCGGTGCGGCAGGTGAAGTCGGAGAAGAAATCAGTGGCGTTGGTGAGGGAGGGGATGGCGGTGGCGATGATGAGGAGGGAGGTGACGACGAGGAAGACCGTGGGCCAGATGAGTTACTGGTTGGAGTAGGTTGAGTTTTTGTTGCGGCAGCATTTCGCCGGGCAGTCTTTCTGGCAGATGCAGCAGCATAGGAAGAAGGGCCAGGATACCAGCAGTAGGGCAAGGCCGATGAGGAAGGGGGCGATGAAGGCAAAGGTGCCTGTGCCTGAGATCTGCAGTTAGGTGATGAAAGCGCTGATTTGGGAGTTAAAGAGGGCGTTGACCAGCACGGTGGCGTTGGCCTTGAAGTATGGGCTCAGTGAGGAGTTGTACATGGAGTTTGTGTTGCGTTCGGACTGAAGGATGGATGCAGGCGGAGAGGAACAATACTTGCTGATTATACTGAGACGAGTGGTGTTGGTTGTGTAGAGGATGCGTCTTGAGGATTGCTATGATGGATCGGTCGAGTAAATGAGACTATCGGAGGGGTAGTTATTATGGGTGATAAGGAAGACAATCAGAGTTGTGGATAGCACGATTGCTATGTTGGCTAGTATTTTGCGAGAGAGAAAGCTTTTGTCCTCCATTAGTTAGAGTTTTATAATACTTAGTGTTTTATTAGATAGTGTAGTTCAATAAATTAAACTGTTACTGGATTGAACTCTAACAACTTTAGCATCACTACTCAGTCGATATCCAACTCAGGCATGTCGTCTTCGTTTTGGATATCCACCAGGCATGGCCGCACCTCGCGTGCTCCTTTCAAGAATCTATTCTCGAATTATTCTGTTTTTTTTATGTTCTGTTTTGATGGTGATTCGGGAATGATGTAGCCAAGTATCTTCTTGGTGAGGATCTCTATGTGAGACTCCAAATGAAGGCACTTTTCTCCTAAGAGATGGAGCAACCTGTCCTTGCGGTCAGTGTCCGAGTACCGGTTCGCCTTGGAAGCAGCGTTCTTTTCTTCCTGGTAGAGTTGAGGTTTCTATTTATCGAGACTGCTAAGCTTTGAAAGGTTTATTTTGCTTTAGTCTTTGTGGCTACCTTTGGTTTGGCCAGTCTCCAGGATCTGTTTAGGACATTCTTCTTTTTCCCTGGCAGCAAAGTCAGTGCCGAATTGGGAGGATTAGATAGATTGAATGAAGTTTGTGGGGTCATTGAAATTGGAGTCTATTTTTGCGGGAGTGATGAAATTACTGCTTGTTTGTTTGATTTCAATACTGTTGTTGGTGTTGTTTAGGTTATTGATTCTTTCCATTTCTCTGAGACGAGTCAGTTCTATGTCTTTGTTGGCAATTCTTTGCTTAAGTCTTTAAATTTAGTTGATATGCTCCTTGATTTTGTTGTTGCCCCATTTGATCTATTTTTACAAATGCTATCGTTTCTTCTTCTCGGCTTCAACTTTGCCCGACAGTTCGCTGATGTTCTTCTTGTAGGTATTCTCCTTGGACTCATTGAGCAGATTTGAGTTGTTTATCCCAGTGAGGACGGCTATTCTTGCTTCTGCCAGGTTTAGGTTATTTTGCAGTTATGTATTGTTATTGGATAGGAGTTCAATGTGTGTGTCTTTTTCGTAGGCCGATGCTGCTATTTTCTGTACGAACTCTTTCAGATCTTCCTCCAGAATGATGTACTCCTCCTGTTGTGTGTGTTCGATGAGGGTCTGGTCGGGGCTGTCCTTGGAGTTGCTGGGGTGGTGTTAGTTGCTGTTTTTCCTGCTTTTGGCGATGAAGGTGGTGATGAGTTGGTCGAGAGAGGTGTTTGGGTGGTTCATTAGTTCGTTAGGATAATATTGGTGGTTATGTATGATTTGATAATATTTAGTTATGAGACTCAAGATCTTTACCCAAGCCTACCTCCTCATCAAGTGCAACGACTCCTACAAGCCCTCCCTCATCAAGCGCGCCTACACCGTAGTCAACGCTATTACGCTCATCGGAGTGGCTGTCTATGGCTGGTATCCGATTCGACTGCACGCTACTGAATCCGTCTATTGATACTTTGAACAAACTAATCAATGTCTGCCTCGTGCTCTATTATCAATGTTACTAATAATCAGCTTGCCGAATAGTTGTCCTAACCTATAAAACCGTAACAATAAAGCCAAAACCATTTTTGGGGAAAGTAGCTTTTTAGGTTGTTTTTCTAAATTGCGTTTCTATTTAAAAAAAACGTATTGCGGGCAGTGGTGTCTCTATTTATGGATTAGTTTTGTGTTGTGTTGTGGTGTTTGTTGGGCATATCAATTATAAATGTATCCCTAGCCTACCCAGCCCGCCTACTCGCGCGGCTACGATGCGATCTACTAGGCCCCGGCCAACATCGAGCAGCAGGCCGCTCCAGCCAACCACAACGAACTGACCACGAACGGAGTGTGCAAGAAGTTCATCCACGGCAAGTGCCGGTTGTCTGACAACTGTCCGCACCCGCACGACAAGAGCAAGATAAAGCCGTGCAACAAGTTCGAGAGTCTGGGGCAGTGCGGTTACGGGGACAAGTGCAACTTCAGCCACGACCTGAAGATCTGTCCGGACTTTATGCGTGAGAAGTGCGAGAAGGGGGAGCACTGTTCGTACCGGCACGTGTACAAGAGCTGTCCGAACTTCGACATGGGCTTCTGTTTTTTGGGGCGGACCTGCAAGTGGAAACATATCGTGCGCAAGTTATGCTGGGACTACATGTACGGGTACTGCGAGAAGGGCGCAAAATGTGCGGACTATCACCCTAAAATATTCGTGGAGGAGGACTTTGTGGGGACCAAGAAGCTGTTCGAGCAGTTGTCGAAGTCCGAGCCGCAGTACTACATTTGCAATTACTGCGCGCAGATCGGGCACAAGGTGAGCAAGTGTCCCAAACGGATGGAGATCGAGCCCAAGGATGTGTTCAAGTGCGGACTGTGCGGCAACGTGCACCCCTTCGCCGACGACTGCAACTACAAGGCCTGATTCTACTGCTTTATTTGCCAATGCCTCATTAGTTTTCATTATCTGCATATTCAGTTTAATAAAGATGAATTTCAAACGACTTGTCTGTGCTATATCGCTTGCAGTTATCGCTGTGTGCTTCACGGTGGAGAGGAAACCAGAGATGTCGCGGGATGTTGAGGTAGGAATGGTGTTCGAGCAGAACATACCTATTCTCTTCACCAACTTTCAACATACATCCATGGCGTAGTTCAAGCGGACGAACGGGAGTGGAGTGTCTAACAAGATGCTGTGTAGGGTGAGGGTAGCGGAGGAGGGAGCGTTGGTGCAGAGGAGCGCGTTGGGCTACGGTTTGGGGGGGTTTAAAAACGTGAGCGAACAGTATTACTTGGACCGCATTATATACACTTTAAAAGATCTTTAGTTTCTGAGGGCCTTTGTCGATGCCATTTTCTTCGAGGACAGCCTCGTGGCACTGTTCAGTGGAAACTAGGTTGTCGTGTACGAGGTGGGTCAGAAGGAAGGGAGGGTTTCGTAGAAGAGAAGGTTTTAACTAAGTCAGTAGTTTGATTTGACGGATGCTCAGTTTGTTGCGATCAACAGTACACTGTTGTTGGTGTCGAGCAAGTTGGCTGTGGCTGTGGGACTCGATGGGACAGTCGGTGGTGTGAGTGAGTTCGGGGAGGGAAGGGAGGAGTTGACGATGGTGAAGCAAGTAAATGGAGAAGTCTTTGTGGGTTTAGGAGAGCAGGGGCTGGCTAAATATAGCTTTTCTGGTTCTACTGGATAGCTGTCGCTTGAGTACTCCACGCTGGTGCGTTACAAAGCTAGCAGTGGTGAGGTGTAGTTCGACGTGGACTAGTTCCAGGTGGATCCGGTTACAAGACAGCTTTATGTGTTGGACTATTCCTAGGGCATTCTTTAGGTGGACTTATATCAAATTAAATCTAACAATACGACAACTTCTGCTAAAGCGATTAAGCTGGTGAGTGGCTGCCGTAATTTAGTGCTTCTCTCCAGCAGGATTTTCGTTACTTGTCCCTAAATAACCTAGATCTAACGGTCAACTGGTAGAATCGTAAGGATAATCCGTAACTCCTTCTCGCCCTACAGTCTTTAGTTCCATGACTAGCGGCTGTACCTGTACGGGAGGAAGGAGTTTGCAGTGTATGACCTGTATGGCAAGACTCTCGCTGAGTACACTTTGAGTATTCACTCATAGTTGTCTCTGGTGGTTTCTGGATTTTTGATTACTTTCGGCAGTTTTGGAATGGTGTCGTAGTACATAATAGCGCAGCAGCAGGAGTTGTACTGTTTTTCGAGTGACCCTGAGGATGTTGGACACTACTCGGGGGTGATGCAGACTGAGGGGGTGTGCAAGGAGTACTATGGCTCTAGTTTGCCGAGTGTGCGACCTGACGAGATGTGCTTTATTGAATACCCCTTCCGCATGGAGATCAAGGACACCTACAAGCTTGACTTGACCGTTTAGATCATACTGGTGGCGGTGTGGTTGGGGCTCAGTGCTATCTTCGGATTGGTGATGGCTATCAAGAATTACTGCGTGCACCGGACCTATGGGGAGTTAAATGAGGAGGAGTACAAGGAGTTGTAGTAAATTTCTAATAACCCTTCTGTGTAGTAGAAATAGAAAAAGAAAAAAAGCGACGAAGTCGTAGTTACTGATTGATATTCATGCTGACTTTTAGTTACCGATTATGAGTGTGTTTGTGAAAAAGAAAAAATTGTCTTGGATAAGTTTACAATAATAATAAAGGAAATAAAATGAGCAGACCGCTTTCCAAGAAAACAGGAGCTGAGCAACAGGTCGACACTAAGTTCATATCTTCTATCTTTGAGCTGGAACTCCATGGAGGTAGCTACTGTTTTATTCAGAGATCTTCTTCACGCGATGCCAGGATACAGGGTAGAAGCCTGACTTGGAGAAGGCGAAGATGTTCAAGGAAAGTTTGAACAAGGTCAATTCAAAGAAGTATCCCCACATTCTCAATCTTAAATCGATGCGTTTGGGAGTGAACACTCTCATGAAACTGATCACCATTCTTGAAACCAATAAGTAGGGCATCGATGAGTTAGTTTCACGGACCTCAACTTGGCCGACAACTCTATCAGCGAGTATGGTATGCACGCGATAAAAAACATAATAAGTAGTACGAAGATATAGCATCTGAACCTTTCGAGTAACATGATTAGCGAGGTGGGTCTGTCGTTGATTTTGTAGTAGTTCATAAAGAATAACTACATAAAGGAACTGAATTTGGGTATTGAGTAGGGCTCGATTCGGAAAAATTCTTTTGGGATTGACGGGGCAAGATGTTTGGCTGCTATTCTTCTTCAAAACAAGGTGCTGTAGGTTTTGAAGTTGTAGGACAACGATATCGGTATCAATGGGGCAGAGATCATATCGATTCCGCTCAAGAAGAACAAACAGTTGAAGTAACTTAAAGTTTCAGAGAATTTGATCAAGACCGAGGGGGCAGAGTATATTCTGCTCAACGCTATTAACTTGAGTTCGCTCGATTTGGGCAAAAACTTCATTAAGTCCTCGATTGGGCCATCACTGAAGAAGTACGTGGAGATAAACAAAAATCTGAGGAGGATAAATCTGGAGTATAACTAGCTGACGGCAGAGGGGGCTCAGATATTTTTTGAGGGAGTGATTAACTCGATGCTCTAGGAAATAAACCTGAGGGGGAACGGTATTGGAGATCGGGGGATAGCGATGATTGAGCATAACTTCATTTTCATGGATAAGCAGATGCCGACTCTGAGTGTTCTCAACCTGTCCGCTAACGACATCACCAGAGACGGGGTCAGGCATTTGATACCTGTGATTAACTGCTGCAGGCTGAGGACGCTGAATTTGAGTAAGAATTTGCTGGCGGACGAGGGAGTGATTGAGCTGGTTGATAGTTTACGTGAGTCGGCTGCGGGGTAAATCATTTAAAGGCTTGATTTTTCAGCCTCGAAGGTGTCAGACAAGGGGTTCATGCATCTGGTAGAGAATGTTACGGCGTTGCCGCAGTTGAAACATCTGAAGGTGGCGGACAACTACATTTCGGAGAAGTACTAGAAGATATATGCGGATTTGTTGCAGAAGAACAGCACATTGATAACTTTGAATATCCAGGGGAATAGGTTGTCTCTGAGCGGAATGAGGGCGATCAAGAAGATCATTGATAAAAATATGAAGGATTACTAGGAGCGTGAGCCGAAGAAGATGAAGAGCGAGATACTGAACCTCAAGGAGAAGCAGAAGAAGATTAAGGACGCGCAGGAAAAGATAGAAAGGCAAAAGAGGGAGATATCTAAGTTGGAGGACACCAAGGCTCGACTGATTGAGAACGTGGCTAAGCTGGAGAGGGAGGAGAAGGAGAGGAGGGCCGATCATGACGAGACTGTTAGGAAGAGGTCGGAGATGCTCGAGGCCATGGTCGAGAATAACGATAATAAGTTCGAGGCCTTGTCGAAGATAAATGAAGAGAAGGAGAAGAACATTGAGGAACTCAATAGCGAGTTGACACAGTTGAGGGAGAAGCGCAAGCAACTCTAGTATCAGTTGACGGTGACGGAGAACGAGGGGGACATGATCGAGAAGGAGTTTGAAAAGAAAGTGAAGAAGGTGAAATGATGAGTTTTAGTATTTCAATGGTGAATCAGAATATCATTCTCCTTTGAACTAGATGAACAGCGGTCCTTTCATGGCGATGTAGAAATAGTAGTCGGTGTTATCGTCGAGGATGAAGGCTTCTTCCATATTTTTTCCCTGGCTTTTCTTATAAATAAAGATCATTCTGTTCAAATTCTATATCACGAATTCATCGTTGTCATTGAGGTTCCGTTTGAGCTGAAATCCGCCGTTCAAGGTATCAGAACCATTGAGATAAATGTTTCCGAGAAACTGTTCCTGAGTAATAGTTTTTTTTATGGGAGCATACTCTTTGATTTTTTTGGAGACTCCAAGGATGAGCCAGCTGGTTTAGGGTCTGCGCAATCCTGAGACTTTGACTAAGGCTTTGTCAAGAGGGCATCTGGAAGTAACGCTGTACCATTATTGGTGGACGTGTTTTATTTTGTTTTAGAAATGGAAAAGACTGACGTCGTTGAATCTTTTTATATTCTTTTAGAGGATGTTGGTGGTGAAGTCGTGAATGTACTAGAATATTTTGGTCTTGAGTTTTTGGATTGATTTGAGAACTTGCTCGTATTATTTGGCAACATAGGGCTAGAGGAAGAAACGCATGACAGAAGAATTTAGACTACCTAAGGAATAGTTATTTCTGATTTTGTTTTACAGTTTACGGCAGACTGTACTTAACTATTTTTTTAGTTAGATGTCTATCGCTTTGAGGTCGCGGGTAATGTCTGAGATCAGAATGTCTTTGAAGGAATCAAAGGACTATTCCGCTTACTGTTGATGAGTTTTTATAAGTCTCTCGGCTTCATCTCGAAATTCTTTCGGTTAATTTGTACTTCGCATATAATAAGATCTATATTAATCATTCAATTCAAACTCGGGGGAGGGAAAAAACTGAAAGCAGCTCCACGGTAAGTCTCATCTTTACCCCCTGAAAACTATAATGATTGATATTGAGGAGTGACTTATCCGTTCTAAAGTCCTCCTTGGAAGGAGTGGTTATGGGAGGAGCTAAGATGCTAGCTTTCTCGTTAACTCATTTCAGCTAGTTCAGTTCTAAATAGTAAATCTATTACTTTTAGCGAGGCGAACCTCTGGCTGTGGCTTTTGTGAGGCTTTTGAACAAATTTTGGGTGAGTGCTATTTCTAGATCGAGGGTGGCGAGTTTTGTATTGTAGTCAGTATAGTCGAGTTATTTATCACTTGATTTCTTTTAGCCTAGTCTTTCTTTTAGCAGCTCGACTTCAGCTCTGAGAGATTATTTTTCTTTGATTGCTTGATGCTTCTCTCTTTTCAGTTTATCTAATTAGATCTATTGGTTGTTTCGAAGTTGGTTTTACCGTTATCTGAACACCAGCTATAGTTCATTTTTTTGACGGGCAAGGTCGATCCACTTCTTCTTCCGTTATTGGTTCACGTCTACTTTGCCAGTTATCACATTTTAGCGTTCCTATCTGTAGGAATCCTAAAGATTTTTTTTATTTGAGGTTAATCTTTTGTAATCCCTTTACATCTCCTCCATTATCTTCTTTAAGTTTTCGAGTTCTATCTTGTGCCCTTCTTTTTCAACCTCCATTTACTAAAGATTCTTTCTTATCGATTTTTATTTTTCTTTTAGCTGAGACTATAATCGATCACAAAGATCCTCTAAGGCAAAAATTTTATCATATAATGCTCGTTGTTATTCTCTTGCTTTCTATCTAGTTTAAAATATTTCCTTTTATGATTATTCTTGTAAATTTTTTAGTTCTCCCAAAAGAGAGTTGATTTAATTATCTTTTTATTTGTTTTTGATTCCTGCTTTCCTTACCTGTCTGTCCATGAATGTTATCGCGTTCTCATAACTATTGAACTGATCTTCGTTACTGTTTAATTCTCGTAAACTGTTCAATAGGTTTTATGTTTATCCTTTTCCTTCTCCTTCGTCTTTTTGCTTAAGTCTTGCTCTTAATTCTGATATTTTATCTTTTAGTCTTTTCTTTTCCTAAATGTATTTTAGTTTTTCCTCTTCCCAATCTTTTTTTATTTTGCCATTTTCTGTTTCAAACTGGGCAATTATATGTTTCCACTCAGATCTTTCTCGTTCAAAACCTTACTAGGTTCTTCTAATTTAATTTTTGAGTTCATCAGCTTGTTTCTTGCGTTTTTATTCGAGTTAGTTATGTAAATGGGTTAACTATGCTTCCTTTTAAAGATTACTTTTAAATATCCTTTCCTCATATTTTTTTAATTGGTCTCTTAGTTATCGGAGAGTAGCCACATGAACTTCATCTTTTCGTTAATCTTCTTATTTCAACGACTTTATTTATTTGTTTCTTTTCTCGAGAATGTTTGCTAATTTTGAATATTATTGAGTTAAGTTTTCCTTTTACTTGACCAGTTGAGATTGCATTTACGATAAATTTGCTTCCCTCTATGGACTGGCAAGAGCTTTTGCTGCCTATAGTTATTTCTACAACTAAGCAATTTTCAGTTATAAATCTTAAATTTGAGCTCGATAACATATCCTTTCCCGTTATTTAAGTTCTTCAAACTTTGCATCAGCTTATATTTTAGCCTAGGCAAGTTGTTTATCACACAAAGCGTAAGCCTAAATATTTTATTTTCGAAGTCTTTCGTTCTCTTTTCTAATCCCATCGAATTTTAATTTTAGCACTTCTGAATCTCCTTCATCTATTTCTCTTTGTAGTCTCACTGTTTTAAGCTAAAGTTATGTATTTTTGATTGAAAGGCTTCTGTTTTAGTTTTGAAGTTGTTCAACATTGGCGCGTTGCTCATTTATTTTTTCTTGTAATACATTTTCCCATTTGTTATTGACCTCAATAAGGGTCTTCTAGTAGTTTTTAACTTAATCGTGGCGTTTGCTTTCTCGTAGCTAATTTTCCTATGCTAATCTTTCGAGCAGAAGATCATACTTGAGTTTGTACTAATCTGTGGGTCGAGTGTAGAGCTATTCCTGGAGCTGTATGTTGTGGAGTTATAGTTTTTGTATCTTTTTTTCGTAGAAGTCGCGCAGAGATGCGTCGATGCTCATTAAAAATAACAGTCGATTTAATAATATCACATCTTATCATTAAATATCTGATCACGGGCGAATTAAGAGTAATTTCTTTTTCAGCTTCTGGAAATGCTAAGGACTCGTATTATACGGGTTTCCCTGCATAATGAGATCAATTTTAGATATTTTCATAAATTACTGGCTCTAATATTTACTTCTCAAGTGAAGTAGCTGGTAGAGGGTAGTGAGGTAGTCAGCAGCGACTACTAGTTTTGGGATAAACCCCTCAATGTCAAGATATGAGATGAGGGCAGTGATTCCTTCATATATTTTCGGGGTTTCTAAGAGGGAAGCTTCCGGACAGGGACTATAGAACATGTTATATTTGCTTTAATATTTTTTAATTTTTTTCCTGATTATTTGGCATTTGTTGGCTCTTATGAACTATCCCCACTCATTAATATTATTGACGGGTTCTTTTCCATCTATCTAGTTTTTTAGATGATCTAGTTCTCTGAACATTAGTTTGGTGATTGAATTAGCGAGGTCAGTTAGGTAGACTGAAGATGATGAGGGCACTACAAATTTGAGTACTCGATGTAAAAATTTGATGTAGTTGATGGAGTTGTTGGCAAAGAAATAGGCATCTTTGTACTACCCGTCATCCACACGCACTTCGTTTTAGTTATTGACATGGTTCGCATCAGGTATTTTGCTGTTAAGCATAGATTGAATTTGTTTGTTTTATCGGGACATTACCTGATAGTTCTGCTGGGCGTTAGTATTAAAGGTCAGTTTAGTCGTGTGGACAGTATTGCAAGGAATTTAACGCAGAGCATTATTGTTATTATTGTTGCTTCTGTTTTTTTGCTAGAATGGCGAAAGGTGCCGTACTTCAATGTTTGCGGCCTGGAGTTGAGCTGGCCAGCTGAGCAGCTGTTCGGGAGTGGGTCTGTGACGAACATCGAGACTAAGAACTGTACTTAGGAATCTGCGAGCCGGTTCTGGTAGCCCATGGGTGAGAGAATCTAAGGGTTAATTGGTGATTTTTTCGTATAGAACTTGTTCTGAGATGGCTCTCCAGGGCACTACTCCTTTGAGTAATTGATAGAATATGATTCCGATGGCCCAGATGTCGCAACTGACGGTGTAGTTGTTTTCCTTGAGGGCTTCGGGAGGCATGTATACTGGACTGCCCACGTTGTAGTGTTTGTGGGAGTTGAGGTCGGCGATGGGGATGGCGAACCCAAAGTCTCCGTATTTGTATATCCCATTTTTGTGAAAGATGTTGGCAGGTTTGATGTCTCGATGCACGAATCCTGCTTGAAAGATGTCGTAGTAGCCCTGGATGAGTTGCCGCATGATTTACACCACTTAGAAATAGGGAAAGGTTTTGCGCTGTTTGAGGAGGGAGTTGAGATCTCCTTCGCAGAGTTCAGTGATTATATAGGTGTTGTTTTTGGTGGCGTAGACGTCGTGCAGGTGCAGGACGTGACGGGTACCTGCGAGGGAACGGAGGGCAGTGACTTAGAGCTGAAGCAGCATTTGATTGATGGGGTCTTCGAGTTTGGCCATTTATATGACTTTGATGCTGACTTAGTTGCCGTTCTTGTCGTTGATGCCTTTGTGGACTGTGCTGCTGTAGCCCTTGCCAATGTGCTCGTTCACTCGGTAGGTGTACCCCTCAATCGTTTTCATTGCTAATATATCGTTAAATTTGTAAATATCATCTAATAACTTAGCAACTTTCTAACCTGACATAAACATTGTTACTCATTGGGATAGTGGTCTAGAACGATTTAATATGATGGTATCGAAATACTGAATATTGAATCAAAGTTTTGTAGGGGTTGGGGTT
>ERZ724520.1168-NODE-1168-length-13452-cov-4.025155_pt1 | contig 13452 bp, 14 predicted proteins | sample MGYA00376053_ERZ724520 | MGnify/ENA primary metagenome ERZ724520 (study PRJEB28724, sample SAMN07190886) | activated sludge metagenome | isolation source: activated sludge of sewage treatment plant in Hong Hong | place: USA: Christiansburg, Virginia | collected... | reverse complement strand
TAATGCTTTGAGAGAACATGGAGAATTGGTACGTAAATATTTTATGAAGTTGGTTCCTGGTACCGATCATAAGTTTGCTGCTCTTCATGGTGCAGTATGGTCAGGAGGAACTTTCATTTATGTTCCCAAAGGAGTGAAGGTGAGTGAACCTTTACAGGCATATTTCCGTATGAATATGATGGGCGGTGGGCAATTTGAGCATACTCTGATCATTATTGAGGACGAAGCAAGCTGCGATTACATAGAAGGATGTAGCGCTCCAAAATATGATAATAAGTCTATTCATGCAGGTTTGGTAGAAATATATGTAGCTAAAAACTCAAGAATGAGATATAGCAGTGTAGAAAATCGAAGTCTCAATACCTACAATCTCAATACTAAGCGCGCTATCGTGGATGATGATAGTGTTATGGAATGGATTGGGGGAAACATGGGTTCAGGAACTACGATGTTGTATCCTTGTACTATTCTCAAATGAGCGAGAAGTAAAGCAGATCATATTGGGGTAGCAGTAGCTGCAGCAGGACAAAATCAGGACGTAGGTTCCAAAATTATTCATATTGGACCCTATTCTAGCTCTACTATTATTTCTAAGTCTATTTCTAAAGATGGAGGAATAAATACCTATCGTGGCATTGTGGATATCAAATCTACTGCCATAGGGGCGACCAACAGCACGGAGTGCGATGCTTTACTTATGGATGATCGTAGTATTTCTACTACTATACCAGTGATCAAGGTGAACAACACTGACTCTACTGTTGCGCACGAAGCTTCAGCAGGTAAAGTAGATGAGCTCATGATATTTTATCTAATGAGCAGAGGAATTAGTGAGGAAAAGGCGCTTGCTATGATAGTAAACGGCTTCATTTCTCCGGTTATTAAGAAACTCCCTCTAGAATATGCATGAGAATTAAATAAACTGATTGAAATGGAAATGGAATGAAGTATAGGTTAGGAAGCACTTTATATCACTAATATAGCAATTTGGACAACTGTTATGGCTCTCTAGCCCAAAAGAAGCTTGATAAGCAGATCATGAGAATCGCTGAAAGATCAGATATTCTCAAATTTCTTGATCCTACAAATAAGTTTGAAGAACTTCAAAAATTTATAGACGCAAAAGGGGATTACAATCCTCAGTTCACATACAGTACAGACCATGTAAAAATACTCGAGGAAGTAGGTTTATATATCAACAAACTCAAAGCTAAAACTCTCAAACTCAGGGAAAACAATGAAATCAAACAACTCATGCTCGACAAGTGCGATGAGATTTTGTGTAAGTTTGATCTTTTACAAGCCTACCACGATCAAGATTATGATGCTATTCTTACTCTCAATACTCAACTTTTCGGAACAATAAAAAACTACACTACACTTCCTACAGATTATGCAGCGCTCGAAAAGCGTTTCTGATTATCTTATCAATCATTATTTGAAAATACTGGAATAAACCCTGTAGAGACTTTGAGTCAAAAACAAGTTAAGGAATTAGTGATCTATCATATTCAATCAGTAGGATTTAGTTCCTATAGTATACAATTTGGGAACTTTGGTAATACTAACATGCAAGTAAGAATTGGTCCTAAACCTGTAATGTACATCCACAAGAAGGAAACCTACAAAGCCTTTGATGTGTGTGTGAGTATCTTACATGAAGTATACGGCCATCTTGCTAGATATAAGAATGGAATCAATTCAGACTATCATATCCTCCAATGAGGTACTGCTTATTACCTGAGTACGGAAGAAGGATTGGCTGTGTTTCAAGCTGCCAGAGTAGAATGATTTCAGAAAACTCGAGAAAGATTACAAAAATCTTACCAATACTTAGCTCAAACAGCTGATCATAACTGGAAACAACTTACTCAGATCTATTTTAAGAACGGTCGAACTAATCTGGAAACTATATTTTGGAGTATACTCAGACTCAAAAGAGGTATACAAGATACGAGTATTATCCATCCTGGGACAGTTTTTTACAAGGATAAGGTTTATAGTGATGGATATTATCACATTCTCTCCTATTTTGCCGATCAAGTCAATAATAATGATTTGAAGTGAAACTCTTCTACTAAGCTCGCTTTGGATGATATTATTATGATCTGAAGGATAAAAGTGGAGGATATCCAAAAAATCCCTTGTATTTTGGGTGCAAGTCAACTATAATGCAGTGATGTAATTATATGCATCGTATTTATCCTGTATGATATTACACTCATGAAAACTTTATTAGAATTACTTAATCTTGAATTATTACAACAAGAAGAAGAAACTGAAGAAGAAGTAGTAGTACCTGGTACTGAAGAAGAAGAAGAGGAAGAAGAGGAAGAAGAAGAGGAAGAAACTGAAGAAGAAGAAATTGCATAATCGAGAAATTGTCGCTGAATAATGAGCCATAATATTTTCTATTGTAAAACCCAGAGCAATCTGGGTTTTATATTATAGCTAATTACCCTCTTAGCCTATATATGCTGAGTTTACTAAGAATGTGTTGAAATTAACTCCTATTAATATAATAGTAAAAGTATCATCTTCGTTGATGTTACTAATTGATAATGTACGTATTTACATAATAATAACAGCTCACCTTTTAGGTGTCGCTATGTATTGCGGGGTGGAGCAGCTCGGTAGCTCGCCGGGCTCATAACCCGGAGGTCAGTGGTTCAAATCCATTCTCCGCAATATTTTGATCTCTAGATAAACACTATATCAAAAAACTCACAATGATTTGTGAGTTTTTTATTTTATACAACTATATCCTCTTAATTCTTATTCGCGTACTGAATTTCTATGTTTTTACCCACTACCAACCCCTCTACAAGCTTTCTAAGTGCCTTTTGTACTATATTTCCCATCAAAGACTTAGATATTCCCATGAGATCAGCAGCCTCGAGGAGCTGTAGACCATCGACAAACCTCAGTCTCAAAGCCTCAACTTCATCATAATCAAGGCTAATTCTATCATCATGATCAGATCATCCTTCTATTTTTCGAATATTGAGGAGGGGAGCGCTACTAATATTTCTTGGTTTAGGATTTCTACCTCTACCAGTATAACTTATTTTTTCTTTTATAAATTTCATAACAGTCACAAATAAAATAAAAATAAATTTTAAATAAAAAATCATCTGATAAAGAGTGTCTGACACATTTATTTATGGAGTATTCCATAAATTAAACATATTATATCATAAATCAAATGATTCGTATTGTGGCGCTAACTATTATATCTCTACTTTGCGCAAGATAGATTATGCAAAGTAGCTTTAATGTTTTAACACGATATTTTATAACTCCAGCGATTAGTTTACCCTGCCAATATATGTATTATATGGCTAATAAGCCTTAGTTGGATTTCTTCTTTTAGATATATTTATTCTCATTTAAAATACAAAATAAAAATTATTATACCACTCTTTATCAGCTTATATCAGAAACTTATTACTGATAAGATGTCAACTATGTGTCCGGAGAGATAAAGTGACAGGGGACTACCCTACCATAATTATTGAAAGTGGCTTATAGACAGTGTTTTGTTTGTCTAAGCAGTTGTAATTGTAATTTAATACTCAATTATATGTTAAGTTAGTGCTTATTAAGCCACTACTACCCTTTCAATATATTACGCATTGTTTTTATTATTAATAATTAGCGATTCTGTAGAGCATTAAAGCCATTTCTCTTCTTGTAATGTTTACTTTATCTAGAGTGTTATAATCAAAGTTTAGTCCTCCTACTACACCATAATCTAAAGCCTTATTATAATATCCTTCATATCGTTTCTTACCTGATTCATCTAGGGATCAATCTTTAGTTCTTATCAATACTGCTATAGCTTGAGCTCTTGTAAGTTTATTCTGTGGATAAAATTTCCCTCCATCTCCTTTAAATATACCTAGACTTAAAGCTAAGAGTACATTTCCTTTTAAGGATTCAGAGATTTGTTTCAAATCACTAGGAGCCAATATTGAACCTTCATCCATATCTCTTTGTAATATTTTAAGAGCAAATTGAGTAAAGAATTTAGCTGCTTGTTCTCTTGTTAATTGTCCATCTCCATTAAAGTCATAAGCATTTTGAAAATCTGTTAAACTATTGTTATACATCCACAATACAGCTCTTTGAGTTTCAGAGTAAGATAGTCTCTTACCATTAAAGTACATGGTATTTCAATTCACATCAGTATAGTAACCATTCTCTTTACTAGCTCTTTCATCTACTTCAGTGGAATCTTTTAAGTATTTATTGTAAGTATTTATTCTATTTTGTGCAGAAGTTAATTTTCTTTCATAACTACTATATAGTAATTCCATTTCATTACTTTGTGCATTTGTTCTTATTAAAGGTAGTCAAGAAAAGGCTAATTTAAGTTTGTATTGTAAGTTTTCTAATTCTTCATTGGTTTTTACTTGTTCTAGTTCATCAAGCACTTCTCTCATTTGAGTAAGAGCTACTGTAGCTCTTTGAACACTGTTTGTAATTTCTTGATCTGTTAAGGCATTTGTTTTAATTCACACTACCAATAAACAAAGTAGTACGCTGGCAACGAGTAATTTTTGCATTGGGTTAAAAAAAGTATAAATAAATTATATTATCTATAATTGTTATAACTATAATATCAAGACCCTCAAGTTACACTACTACCCTCTTATTATATAATATAATAAAAAACACACCAAATGGCATGTTTTTTAGTTATTTTGAGTAATGAAAGTCAGTTTATAGGCTTTAAAACTAGTCTTTCGCGTTTCCGAATACTCCTTGAACCAATCCAAGAATTACAGCGAAAATAATAGCATTCCAGATTCCATTTACATCAAATCCTGTTACAAGACTATCAGTCAATAAAATCATCAATACTGTGATAACGAATCCAACTAAACCAAAAGTTATGAAGTTAATTGGGAAGCTAAGTACGCGTAATAACATTCCTACTGTAGCATTAACCAATGACAATACGAGTCCAGCAATAATAGCTGTTCGGATACCATCTACCACAACTCCAGGAACAATTCGTGATGCTACTGCGAATAAGATACCTCCAATGAGAACGTTCAACAAGAATTTCATAAGGATTAATATAACAATATAAATGATAACTTCCTATTATGGTATATTTTTTATTTTAAAATAAAAGTATTTTTTGCACTTTTTGGGCAGATTATAGTACTATTTTTAATTCATAAGATCATGAATTCCTTTGAGGTATTTATCATCCACGTGAGTATAAATTTGGGTAGTGGTAATACTACTGTGACCTAACAAAGTCTGTACTGACCTAATGTCTGCGCCTTTCTTGATGAGTGTGGTTGCAAAACTATGCCTGAGAGTATGAGGTGTTACTTTCTTATCAATAGATTGCAACTTTGCATAATGCCTTACCATATCTTCGATAGCATTGCGTGAAAGTGGCTTATTACCTGCAAATGATTTCTGATTATTAGAAATTCCAGAGAAGATGTACTCCCCTTCTCAGATTCTGATAGCCAACCAAGCTTGTAAGGCTTCCAAAGCAGATTTAGTCATGAATACAGCTCTGAGTTTTCTACCTTTACCTACTACTGAGAATTGATTTGAATCTACTTGAATGTCTGTAAGTTTGAGGTTACAAAGCTCTGAAACTCTCAGTCAAGAACCGTAAAGTATCTGTATGATGGCATTATCTCTAATTCTTTTTTTAGCAGCTTTTTCTCGTTCATCAGGAGCTTGGAGAATCTTTTCGATTTCTTCATCATTGAGAAAATGAACCTCTCTAGGAGGGGTTTTACTAATTTCTAGCTTATCAGGCGAAATACAAGGAATATCATGTCTGATACAGAACTTCAAGAAAGCTCTGATAGCGATAATATGATAGTTGATAGTCTTTATATTGAGATGAAGATCATCAATGAGATGTTTACGATAGTCCATAATCTGCATAGGATGTATACTATTTACATCTATATCTCCAACAAAACCTAAAAACCTTCTCAACCACAAGCTATAATTGCTAATGGTATTGGGACTTGCATTCTTGGTATTTCCCAAATAAGAAATATACAGTTCAATTAACTTTGCAAGGGTTGTACTCATGGACTCATTATGTGAAATAATAAGATACTAGGTAAGTTTTTGATGTGTATAACTTGTTTTACCTTTGAGGGCATATGGAACGATAATATGTCTTTTACTATTATAATCCGATTGAACCCAGAGAATATCTCCAATTTTTACACCTGCTTTATTAAACCATTTATGTAAACCTTGTTGTTTCATTACTCTCCAGAACCATTCTTCAGCCAAAACCTTTCACCAAGGCAATTGATAACCCAATCTAGAAAGATCTTTCTCGTATACTCTAAACAACTTCTTGGGAGCTATTACTTCTTGTACTTCATCCTCAAGATCCAACTGCTCATCGTCTTCCATAATCAGATTATATTCTTTTTGAATCTCTTCACTTGTCCAATCCTGGATTTGATATCCCATCTCCAAAAGAAGATTACGAATTTCCTTAGTATCTACCGTTCCTATCATCTCAATAGACCTCTCTATTTGTTTATTCTCTGCTGAAACTGGATCAAAATGTAGTATATAAGCTGAAATAATCTGAAGTTTATTGTACATGAACTGTAATAATGGTTTTTTGAATTGATCAAAGATTATACTGTAAACAAATACTTGTTCTGCAATAACATCATCAGGGATAGTATTTTTAATTTTAAATTTTGAACCTACAAATGTTTTTGAAATATGCTCTATAAGCTGTTTTTTGTATTCGTTGATAATTTCTGCATCTACAATCTCTCCTTCCATCACCTCATCGACTTTATTGATAATTCGTACAATCCCCTTTTGAAGCAATAATCTACCTTCTTGGTCGTGAATATTGAGTACAATGCTTTTTTCTTTATTGCTTTCATGCGTTTTTACTTCCATTTCAAAATTGATATCCTCAATCTCAAAACCGAATTCTTCAGATCATATAAATCTTGTTTGTATATAGGTTAAGATTTCATTTCGTAGTTTCCCAAATTCCAAAATACCCTGATCCCATCTTGAGATATCTACTACAAAAGCAAAAAGTCTTGCCTTGAGTACATGTCTCAAAAACTCGTTCCCAAGTCCTTTTCCTTCACTTGCTCACTCCACCAATCCAGGAATATCAATAATATTCCAGCTCTGATCATTGTAGATTACAGATCACAAATTTGGTACCAAGGTCGTAAAATGATACTCTGCTACCTTAGCTTTGGAGTTGGATATAGAATTGATGATTGAAGACTTACCTACCGATGGCACACCTATCAAACCCACATCTGCCAAGAGTTGAAGCTCGATTTCGATTGTTTTCTTTTGTCCAGGCTCTCCTCCGAGACTAAAATCAGGAAATTGAACAGTAGAATTTTTGAAATGCATATTCCCTGCTCCTCCTATTCCTCCCTTACAGATTACAAACTGCTCACCATGTTCTGTAAAATGATAGACAATTTTACTTGTTTTTACTTCTGGCGTAACAAGATTTTCTTCCTCACTTTCGACTTCGTCAGTATCTTGAAGCAATCCATTATGATCAAATTCATAGTGAGTTTCCATTTCTTCCTCATCCCCTTCTGATACAACATGCACTATCTTAATAATACTTCCTACAGGAACAGGAATAACTAAATCTTCTGCAGACTTTCCGTATTTATCTGCTGATTCACCAGGAAACCCATGATGTGCTGTTCGTTCTTTTTGAAATCTGAGATGGAGTAAGGTGTTGTAGTTACTATCAGCTTGGAAAATTACTGATCCACCATGTCCACCGTTACCTCCATTTGGTCCTCCATAAGGCACTCATGCTTCACGTCTTGCACTTGTGGCACCGTCTCATCATTTTCATGATATGCAAATAATCTGAACTTTATCGTAAAATTTCATAGGGTTAATATCGTATTATAAGGGCAAAACTATATATAGTATCATACTCAATATGCCTCCCAAATCAAGAAGGAAACTCTTTTCTTAAAAATACTTGACAATAATCTGATTATAAGTATTAAATGATCCTCCAAATACAAATACGGAGATATTATGAGATTGTTAATTTTTTTGTTATTATGTGCTGTTGCCGCCATATCAATCATTAGTTTTAAATCTTTCGATAACGGAAAAGATGAGATTGTGCATGTTATATGTATAATTTTAATAGTTTTGTTTTCGTTTTTTGCGGGGTTTTTATCAAGCAGCACAAAAACAAGATATGGAAGTCGTTGATTTCCTAATCTTTAATCCATAGCAGTGCTTTCATTGCTATGGTTTTTTTTATTAGAAATCTCTTCTTACTGCCATATATTCAGCAATCCCCTCTAGATAATCGAGAACTTCTGTGTTAAATACACCATCTTTATCATTTTCAGCAATTTCTTGAATGACTTTTTGTGCTTGGAGAGCAAATTCTGTAGCTTTCTTGTAGCTGTAATCAAGCGCTCCAGAGTTTTTAACTACACTTCTTACAAATTCAGCTTGTTCTGCTGTCAGATCTCCTCTCCCCCAGAGTTCTGTAATAATTTCTCTTTCTTGTGGAGTACACAGTTCAATAGTCTTAAGCATAAGAAGAGTTTTTTTACCTTCTTTGATATCACTATAAGCAGATTTTCCTGTCTTCTCTTCGTCTCCAAAAAGTCCTATTACATCATCTTGTAACTGAAATGCAATCCCACAAGGCAAAGCAAATTCTATCAGTTTATTTTTTATTTTTTCAGAACCTCCAGCAAGAGTTATTCACACCAATAAAGGTGTAAGATAGGTGTATATTCAGGTTTTGCTATGATGGAGATCATAAATATCTTGTTCTGTAAAGGTTTCAGAATTTTCAAGGATAATATCAAAAGATTGTCCATACAATGTCTGACTGATGCCCTGGAACAAATAATCCAAAGCCTCAATAGTCACAAGAGGATCAAATCCTGACTTGAGAAGTGTTTGATAACCCAAAGTCAGTGCGTAATCTCCTACATTGATAGCCATACTTGCTCCAAAATGTTCTTTATATTCAGATTTTAGATTCTTATCGTGATAATTTTCGTAATGTTTATGCGTAGTAGCTTTCCCTCTTCTGATACTATCTTGATCTTGAAAATCATCATGGATGAGTAAGCCAGTATGTACAAATTCAATACTACTACTTGCTATAAGTAGCTTATCTTCATCTATCTGATTATGGGGAGCAATAAGTTTGTATCCATAATATATCAAAGATGCTCTCAGTCTTTTTGCAGCACGTGTGTTGTGCTCCATGAGATGATCCAATAATTCTTCTCCAATAGAACTGATCCTTGCAGACTTAGTAAAAAGTGGATGATTGATGCTCGAAGGTATATGATCGTACCATATTTTTAAAATTTCTTTATCTAACTTATCTACAAAAGTAGTTAGAGTTTCTCTGGCGAACAACACTTTATTCATAATTTACGCAACATACAAATATAAATCTCCAATCATGCTTTGGAAGGCAACTTTTTTAACACTACGTTTGAGGTTTTTACATATCCAATCAAATACTAGACCTCATCAAATATCTCTGGACTCATCTTGCTCTTCATCACCTATGACAATCACCGCCATCTTATTTTTCTTCAAGAAAATGGAAAGGTTATTTTGATAGTCATTATTAGCTTCAAGACTACTTTTCAACCCTTCCACGCTGATTTTCAGAATATAGAAATTTTTTAATGCACTGATAATCTGAGAGACGCATACCAAAGTATCTACTTTAAATTCAGATTGATAGTCTTCACTATTTTTATCTTTACTTACAGAAACTAAAGAACTAACGGCAAATGGAGATTGTAGTTTAGCTGCATTGATATTTTTATAATCTGAATAAACTGTATCGTAATCGCAGCTTATTATGCAGATACTGTCATAACCTTGTTGAAGCAGTAAAGAAAGATAGAGTATAATAAATCGTACATCCAATACATCACCTGAAAGTGCCAAATATCCTAATTGAAGTTTATCTTTATGAATTTTGGCTAACTTTGGCATTTTTATTTTTTGTGCTTCTTGAACTGACTGAAGTACAGCTTCATGAAAATCCCTAGGATCGGTATACCGTTCAGGAAAATCTATATAATGAGTATTCTGATTATCTTTTTTATCCATATGATTATAAGACTAGATATAAGTTTATTGACTTCCACAGTTCACTTGAGTATTGAGGTTGGTACAAAATGCAAGACATCCTTGTACACTATTGGCATTGAGTTCTTTCACTGTTCCTTTTGTTTTATAAACTAATTTACTCAATTCCGGAAAGTATAATGTAGTGGAGAGAGGTAGAGCAATTGTGGAGAGTGAATTATCATAGTCTTCCATATTCATGACTTTTGTAAGTGTGTTATTCATCGTAGTACTTAGTAATACAGCTTTTGCTTCTTCTGCTTCTGTCACATTTCATGCAGATTTACTAAGATAAGGCGCTCTTACCTGACAGGGAATAATTCACATTCTTTGGATTGAATACAATTTGTATTGTTCTGTATTGATGTTTTCTCCTTTTATAGTACAGTCTGCCAATATCTTAAGTGCCAAACTTTTACGTTCTTCAAAACTTTGTATGATTTCTTTTTTGGTAGGTAAGTTTAAATCTTGAACTGTAGTTCCACGATACTGTACTCATCGCGTAGATCAGTATTCATTAGAAACACCTTTAGATTTAAGTTTGGAAAGTTTTTCAAATGAAGTTTTGAATTTATTGAGTGTAGTTTTGAGTTCTTTTCCTGTGCTTTTACCAAATTCCTTTCGTAAAGATGTTGTCTTACCAAAAGTTGCATTGCAGGCAGTTCACAGATTAGCGGTAGCACAAGCGTAAGCGTCATCCAATGTCTTCCCTCGATTTGATCTAATGCTATATCCTACTTTCTCATTGGATTCAAATTTAAAATCATTTTTTGGTCTTATTACTATATGATTCTTTACCGCTCTTTGAGTGAAGTTCAACCATCCAATCATCTGTTTGTAGCTAATTCATGGAGAGAATAATTCTCAATTATTTCATCCCGTCTGAAAAATATCACTATAATTACTGAATACTATTTTTAGATTCTCAACTTGTTTAACAGGTATTGGATCTGAATATACAAAATTATTGATATGAATTATTGTTTCTTTATCTATTGAATCATCTATTGTTTCTAGCAAATCTTCATCTCTAGTTAGTACAGATGATCTAGCTCAAGCTACACTTTGCCTGAAAAAATCAGCTATAAAATCTCTACTTACAGCTTTGGTAGTCTGAAGCGATGCTCATTGAATCTGTCCTCAGATTATTCTTCATTCTCTTTTAAAAACTCATAAATAACTATCAGTTATTTGTTTTAAATAATCTACAAGTAGATTGGTGTTGGCTTGTTTTGTTCAAGTGGCAATCTTTGAATAATCAACCTTTGAAGTAGATTGTAGAGTGTCGAGAATTGATCTTACAAATTTTGTATATCTGACTAATTCTGGTGGCGTTAAACTACATGCTTCGCAATCAGTCTTTGTTTCTGAAGGAGTTTCTTGAGCATAAGAAAAAGTCGCTCACCATACTTGTGTCAACAGTAACATAAGAGTAAATATGATTTTCCTTTGCATTGATAGGCAATATAATCAAATAATAAGAAAAAGCAAATACTTAGCCCCTGTTTATTCTTGTTGACTACCACTTATGAAACCTTGTATTGACTATGCTCTCGATTATATCTATCGTTATCCCAAAACTGAAAAAGAACTTCGCATTCAGCTTATCAAAAAATGATACACAGAAGAAGAAGCACACTATACCATGATTGATTTGGTAAAAAGAGGTTATGTGGATGATAGAAATTTTGCTACGATGTATATTGAGTCTGAGCTTATTCATAAAGGAAAACCACGTGCTACGATCATGTCTAAACTCCTTCTCAAAGGAATTGACAAGGATCTTTTGAAGGAACTTATGACTAAGTTTGAAAACGAAGCTAGTGAAAGTATCAACGTGAGAATTAGGAAAGAAATAGATAAGCTGAAAGAAAGAAAAGTAGAAGGAGTTGCGCTTATCCAAAAACTGATGATGAGAGGCTACACTTTGCAAGAAATAAAAAAGTGTATTAAAGCTAATACACCCGATGAATAATTAAATTTTAATACTGAAAAATATTATAATCCAACTCTTGTAAATAACTTATCAAGCTTTATATTAGTTCTAGGAGTAGCTGTTTGAAGACTAGAAATGTCAGCTAAGGTATTAAGTTTATATTTGAGTAAAGCTATATCTGAGATCTCACGACTATATTCTTGATATTCTTTTACATCAGTGTCCGTTTGAAATCCTAGATTTCTCAAAGTTTTAAACATCCATCCCCATGCGTATCTTTCTCTCTTAGATTTTTCTGGAAAAGAACGTTCTTCACAATAATCTAATAAAACATCATTAGTAGTGCTTCATACAGGTGTCACCAAATCATCATATATATTTTTTAATTTTTTTACACTTTCCTGAAAATTAGGATCGTTCGCATGTCCTAATTCATGTAACAAGAAAGCTAATCCTCCATTTTTTGATAAAACTTCCTTAGACATACATACTATATTTTCTTCAGGATCAAAAAAACAAGCTTGTGGACCATAAAGATCTAAATATTTTTCTTTATCTCTAAAGTTTTCAAAGCTATAAATTTTCACCCCCGAGGGAATAAATTTATCTAAATAAATTTTCTTATCTTTGATAATTAAAGAAAGTTGAGTTAACTCACCATCTATGGATTCTTCATAGTTAATTTTTCCTAAAGATATATTCCAATTCAGCATTTCATCTTGATATTGATCAAATTTTTCACTCATCTCATCAAGATAATCTAACTCATTTTCACAATATTTATCATAATAATATCAATGTTGACGTATATTTTCCAACACTATGGAAATATATTTATTAATAATTATTTTATCTAAAGTGTTAATTTGTTTATAGAAGTAATCTCTTTCTCATTCAAAGTATCAGAAATCTCTTCAGTTTGTTTATTTCATACTGATTTATTTTCTTTAGATTCAGGAGAAAGTGGGTTTATTTCTGACATTAATTAAAATATTTATTTAAATCAATTTCTTTTTCTCATAGCTTCTAATTGTTCCACTGTTTTATCAAAAACCTTACCCAGTAATTCGTACCAAGCATCGTCTTTATATAAATCATTTCGTTTTTCTCTTCTGATATTGAATATTGTGTGCAAAGCTAAGGTGCCAATATCTTTATTATCATGTGAAATTTTGAATGACGTCATTCTCCATTCTGTGCCCTTGAACAATAAATACTCTAAAGCTTGTTGTGGATCAGGCGTATTGTCTACGGTTCAGTAGGTTTTAATGATTAATGTTTTACAAATATTTCTTACTAATTCTGAAATTTGTTCCACTGTTTTATCAAAAACCTTACCCAGTAATTCGTACCAAGCATCGTCT